>Ga0222716_10001373_pt1 | contig 20351 bp, 30 predicted proteins | sample C33_13DmetaG_FD_165044 | JGI IMG/M metagenome (GOLD analysis project Ga0222716, IMG submission 165044) | Estuarine water microbial communities from San Francisco Bay, California, United States - C33_13D | ecosystem: Environmental > Aquatic > Marine > Unclassified | place: USA: California... | reverse complement strand
TTCGCATCATCTCATTTGATATGTTGTGTTGTACCATTTGAGATGTTATCCGTATTTATACGCTTATATACTTTACACTTTGAGTGCTTTTTATTTTACACTTTGTCACACTATTACCTTACTTATGTGACAACATTGTAAGGCTATGACCTTACTTTGTAATATGCATATGCATATAAAAGGGGAGCATTGCCCCCCTCTTATATCTAATTGCATATACTTAGAACGGCATATCATCCGTGTCGTTCACAGCTACTGCCTTCGGCTTTCCTGTGTACTCACCTTGGAGTTGGATGTACTTACCGCCATCACGCTTGTCCTTCATCTCAAGGTTGACCCAACCCTTTTCGTTCTTTGCATTCTGCAACACCTCAAAGTCTTGTGGGCCTAATGCAATCTTAACGATTTGTCCATACTGTGTGCTTACTACACTTGTCTTTGCTACGAATGTTTTGTCGTTTGCCATCTTAATTTAATTTAGTTACTTGTTAATAGTTCTTTTAGATGCTCGTATCTCTCTTCCATTGTGATAACCTTACCGGCTATCTCATTGAGTCGATTTACACTTACTTCATTTGAAGACTCATAGCCTTCAACAAACGATTTGGCTTTGTTGTACTTGATTAAGTACTTCTTATCTGCCAAGCGGTTGTCATGCGATCCAATGTAAACTGCTACACCTTTGTGGTCGATGTTCAACAGTCTCCCTATCTCACGCACTCCATAACCATAGTCATTGAATATAGCACACGCAATACCTTTTGCTAATGCTACTTCTTTCTTCTTGCTATTAGACATGATGTCTACAATAGCCACCCCACTTATGGTGCTTACACCAGAAATGATCACGTTCTCAAGGCTACTATATCTCATCAATGTCTGCGCTGTACGATTTGTATTCTCCATTTATAAAGAGTCTTTCGTATAAGTTAATAGATTCTTCCAGTTCTTGAGCACCACGCTCAAGGAATCGGTCACTCGCCTTATAGATTCCTACCTCATATGGGAACTCCTTTTGTACCACCAAGAAGTAGAAATCATCAACATCAAATATCTCCGAGTAAAGATATGCTTGTTGTGCATAGTTAAAGAAAGCATTGCGCTTCCACTTGTGTAATGGATCTCGTGTAGTCTTGAGGTCTACAAGGTAGTTGCTAACTCCGTCCCAAGAAAGACCATCTGCCTTGCCTTTGAGTTTAACTACATTGCCTTGAGCAGTCTCCCACTCCATCACACCAGGCACCTCCGGTTTAAATTCTAATCCCATGATTGAACTTACCTCCGGCACCTTATGCAACTTGTCGTACATACCTTCTACCAATTTAAAATCGGATTGAGTTAGCACGATGGTGTCTGGGTTTTCGGCACAATAGTTCTTGTAGTCGTTACCCCTGCGAGCACCTTCCCAAGCAACATAGTTCACCTTATCTTCCAAGAACCTTGCGTGCAGAGCACGGCCTACATCAAACGCAGTAGTGTTTGGTTGCGACCACTTGTTGTCTTTCCACAGTTTGAACTTGGTAGGAGATTCTTTCAATAACTTGAGGGAACTATTGGATAGGTATTCCCTATCCGCATAGTACACCTCATCGTTGTCAAACCTCTTGATTATATCATCCATTAACCTAAGATTTCCTTGCGATCCTTAGCAGTAACTTTGTACTTGCCAATAGCGTTCTCTACTGCATCACGCTTACCATTCTTAACCGCATCAATCATCTTCTGCTTGACATCATCGGTCATAGCAATAAGAGATGCTTTGGTTTGTTTAGTGTTCTGCTTTGAGATAGCCATTGATACTTCGTTGCTACTTGCGATAGAGGTATCGATACCAATACCTAAGTTGGCCAGAGCACGACCCCATGCAGAAGTCTCACAGTTCTCTACATAACTTGTCTTGTTAATGTAACTGCTTGACTTGTCCTCTTGTGCGAATCCGGTTGCTACAATGTAGCCTTCGGCAGTTGCGATTGTGGCTTTGATAACACACGAATCACCATCAAGGTGTACTACCTCTGAAGATAGCGACCACCCTTTGTACTCATCCGCCAAGCGGAAGTACTTGATTCTCTCATTGACTTCAACATACTCTTTACCTTTGATGTTGGTAGTCTTGAACTTGTAATTGCTCATAAATAATTGTTTTGATTACTACTAAATTACACCACTACAGTCTAAGTGTGTGGCTGACTTGGATATTTTTTCTCTTAATTCATCCAATGCTTTTATCATTGCGCTCTTGTCGTTGGTTAAAGAGTTCAATAAACTTTCTAATCGAGATTGGATTATGATGTTAGACATCTTACCATTAGGAAGTATTGCGTGGAATACGTCTGCCCATTTAACAACCTCGTCTACATAATCTTGGTTATTAGTTAGCAACATATCCTTGACTAACCTACTGCTATGTATTGCGGTAGCGTGGTCTTTGTCTATCAACCTACCTACTTCCGATGGCCCAAGCCCATATCTATTCATCAAGATAAACGAAAGACAATGCCGAGCTGTAACGATCTCTTTCTTCCTGCTCTTTTGCAATGGATTCAAGGAGTGTTTTAATTTGTAGTTTGCTACGAGACTCGCTAATGTATCTGGATTGATTAGTTGTCTGCTTCTTAGTGTGCTCGGTGCTTGTGATTCTGCTAACATATTTTCTCAATTTATTTAATGCTCTCTCTCTTGCAGAACGTAATACGTTCATACTTAAATCGTGTTCGTTGGACATCATCTTGTAGGTCTTGTCCCCAAGTATGTTCTCAAGAACAACTATCCCCTCTACTCTGGACAAGTGGTTGTCTACGAACTCCAATAGGAGTGAGTGTAGATTATCATATCCCTTATCGTGAGATATTAGGTTGGCTTGGTACTTGCTATATTCATCATCGCCATTGCCGTAGGTAACTTCGGACTCTGCTCTACAGTCCAATCGGTTGCGCCTTTCTATTTGTCCATACGCATTTAGAATACCAAACCTAAAGCAACTCATTACCATACCGGTCTTCTCTGCTTCATCCTCAAACTCTTGTCCACGATTGTACATACGCATCACGTTCTTCAATGCTTGGAACGATGCCTCCTCTACAACTTCATCGTTGTGAAAACTCATTCCATAATACTTGGCGCAGAAGTGTAGGAATCTATTGCTCTTTGGGAAGTACTCTTTGAAATCTTTCTCGGTTAATATCATATACTATTATTATAAATAGTAATATCCCTAAAGGATATTACTATTAATACTATTATTATAATACTCAATGTACTGATATTCTGCATCCAGAAAATCATCTAAGTTAGAATTGGTTATCAACATCTTCTTCTAATTTTTCGTTCATAACTTTATGCAACATACTACGAGTTTGCGTGAGCATCTCCTTCGTACCATCGTACTTTAGTTTAAGACTACGATACTCATTTCTCGCTCTCTCTATTGTGTCTCGGTACGTTACCATATCATTGGTACGTGTCTTGTGGATTTCCACAAATTGCTCAAGTTGTAGGAGGACTTTGATAAAATCATTGTCCTCCTTTACTTTTTCTGCAACCTCTCCCAACACCCAATAAAGGATGTCGAGATCGGCTTTTAGTAGTAAGTCATCTGCTATACTCATTCACTCCAACTGTATTGGTTAATAGGCCAGAACGCATCCGAGTCCTCGACCATTGTATCATCATCCATATACGCCCACCAATCATTGTCTCCGTCATAGTATACTTCACGACCATTCATCTCGTCAATAAGTGTAGGCTCTTCCTCATTCCATATCTCTTCGGAACTAACTATGTATACACCATAAGAGCTGGACTCTTCCTCGCCTACTATATCGAAGTCAAGGTTAGGGTACATCTCAATCATCTTCTCGATAACCGGATTAGGGAATGCCCATGCCGTGCGTAGTTGATAGATAGCCTCGTAAGGAAATCCATTCACAGTTACCTCATCAAACTCATCACATACTGCATTCCATTTCGTACCCCAATTTGCATTGTTCCATGTGTACCAATTTGGTAACCCAAGATTATCCAACTCCTTCTCTTTGTCGGTGGATAGGTTGTCTCGGAATATGTTTTCTGGTTGAGGTATGAAGTGGTTGAAATCAAACTCTCTACCTTCGGTATCAAACTCTTTGCTACCCTTTACGTTCTCTACAAACGTATCTACATCTTCTTGTTGTCCGCTTACATTGATGCGGAAGTAAAACCAATTAGGCATATCAATCTTCTTTTTGTATTACTATTATTCTTGCGTTTCTACGACTGTGTAAAGCGAGGGCAATCCTTGCTTCTTCAATCGTCTCAAAGTTTTGTTTGTAGGTGGTGAGATCACCGTCCCAATGCACCTCGAATCTTAACTTACTCATTAGAAATCAATCTCTAAAATTTCACATAGTTTCTCGTAGACTTCTTGTCCGCTTTGACTCATTCTATCATAGTCCCAACCTAAGTCGTTGACTAAATCTTTAATGTCTGCTATACTCATTTGAATAGTGGTTTAATTTTATTTGCTATCTCTTGTACAATGTCCACAGTTACGGCATTGCCACACATCTTATATCGTTGTGTCTTACTAACCTCTTGCACTACGCCATCGTAATCTCCGTATAAGGTATGGTTATCCGGAAAGCCTTGCAGTCTTTCACACTCCACCGGAGTTATCCTACGGATAGTATAGTCCTCAAGTACAATTGCTTGTTCGCAGCTGGTGTCAAGTGTTTGTGCTACACCCTTGCCCACTCTACCTCTGCGAGTCTTGGAGTTAGGGTTGCTTAGGTTTACGGAGTCCCCAATGGTGGCTTCTTCGTACCCTCGCTTGGTTGCACTATTGACTTTGATAAAGGTGGGGTCTACGCTTGAGTATGCGTTGATGCATGGAGCCAATCCACTATCATCATACACCAGGCCTTGTTGCCCACCGGTTCCTCTATCTCCTACTACTTTAATCCGTTTAATAGTATCGCTTCCATAGTCTTCTCGGATAGGGAATACTCCTCGCCAATCTCGTGAGGGTTCTGTAGAATATCCGACAAGGTAGATCCGCTCTCGGTTTTGGGGTAGTACCCACGATGAATTAAGCAGTTGCCATTCAAGTCGATAGCCCCCAATGTTGGCAAACGCTTGGAGGATTGCCGCAAAGTCTTCGCCAGAGTTTGAACTGAATGTTCCTTTAACATTTTCCCAAATAAAAACTCTTGGTCTGCATTCGCTAATAAGTCGAATTGCTTCAAGGATAAGGCTTGACCTTTCTCCTTGCATTCCTCTACGCTTTCCGCTAAGTGAGAAATCTTGGCAAGGACTTCCAAAGGTGATAAGATCGATGTTTGGTAATTGCTCTCGTTGAATAGTGTCAACTGAACCGACATATGTTGCATCTTTAAATTGGTTTTTGTACACCGCAATGGCGTGTTTATCTACTTCACTAAAATAACTGTTCACTTTGTAACCGGCTTGGGCGAACCCCTTATGGAATCCGCCTATGCCGGAGAACAAATCTAATTGATTTATCTCTCTCATTTTTCTACTTGGTATTTATGACCTGCGTATGTAATCTCTACGATTCGATCTGGCACAAGTGATGTGTATCTCTTGCGGTTATTATCCCACACAGTCCACACTCCACTCTTCGATTGTCCGGTTCCTCTAAGGAACTTGTGTACTCCGAAGCGACCATTGATTTTGGTAACCTCTCCGTTCGCTTTGATGTACTTCGCACCAAAGATTCTCTTCTCATCACGGAGCACCAGCTCTGCGATTCCTAATGAAATTGTCTTGCTCATAGTTGTTTAATTTTTCTGCAAGTTAATAATTATTTTCTAAACCACCAAAGGTAGATGGAGATTCTTTTCTCCACCCACCTCCGGCTTACCCTTAACAAGCGCACCAACCACATACGTAGTAGGTTTCCTTGTCCTTTGTCCAGACAAAAGCCTCTCGCTTATCTCCGTACTCACACACCCACTCCTCGAACTCATCGACATCCGAGAATGGTTTTCTGCACTCGCTCCAATCAATGATGGTATTGAAACTCCCACTATATGGATCTTGCCCATAATAAAACTCGCAACGCTCTACTACTTTGTTGCGTGCCTCTTTCCAAGATGTAGCAGTTACGCTACCTAATTCTAATGTTGCTCCCATTTCTCGTTTGCTTGTTCATTGAGGCAATCTACTACCTCGTTATACGCTTCTTCTTTTAGGTTGGCTACCAACCACTCAATCTCATCATAGGGTTGGTTGCAGTTGTTCATAATCCACTGTGCCCAATCCATTTCTACTTTACCAATCTTTCTCATTGCTCTTTATAATTAAAGTTTATTGTAATACTCATCATGGCGCATTGCCCCATCACTAACCGCTTGGCGGTACGCAAGTTCTTGCACATTGTAGTTGTCGATAGGTAGTCTACGCTTTACCAATTCATTGCACACCAGATCCATCAAGGTGCGCTCTTCTCTTTCCGTTGTTGTCCAATATAGTTTCATATTGTTTCTGCTATTTTCTCGTTAATACAATCGTTAATCTCATCTTGGTGTTCTTGGGGCAGGTCGCTTAGAAACACATCTTGCCCATCTCCATATTCTCCGTGCAAAATGATCTCATCAATCTCCCATTCCCATTCGTAGTAGGGTGGTGTATCGTAATCCCCTTCATCACCCCAAATGCTTTCGGTATACAAAACCTCGTATGTAACCTCATCAATCTCGATATAAATCTCTCCCATGCTTTCTAATTTTTATGCAATATAGTAATTGTTTTCTAATATCCTAATGCTTGTGGTAAATAATTGTCTCGGCAGTCCAACACGCTCGGCAATCTCCACACTCATTCCCTTGATTCGGAGCTGGGCAATGGTAGCCCTCCAGAACTCCGGTATCCTCCACGCCACTCGCATAGCCGGTAATCTTGTGGTTCGGTTGTGCATCGTTCATATGTGCACTAATCCTAACTATGAGGTTCTGCGGAAAATCCCCATTGAACTTCTTGTATTGTAGTACTGTCTTAATCTCACGAGTCGGCAACCAAAACTTTACCTCCGGCAAGTTCTCCGCAATACGCACTATGGCATGTAAGTGGGGGACTCCTTGAAGATCACCGCTATCGTGCCACCTAAAGTATTCCTTGTCTCCCTTGCGGAACCTACCTATGTACTCGGTCATGTTGTCTACCCATGCATCTATATCACGGACTAAGGCATCGAGCCGTTTGTACATTGCTTGTTCTACATTGGGGAACACGTACCTACCCTTCAATGCGTAACAACCAGAGCAGGTGCTACCTTCTACGTTCACAAGGCGTGAACCTACATTACACTCTTTTGCCGGAATGGAATACCCACTACACGGCATCTTGGAAGGGGCGGAGAGACTCCCCACCGCTTCCTTCAATTCTGCTAACTTCATATCAATAAATTTCTATTGGCTTACTGTGAACCATATAATGGCAATCGTCCAAGCAAAAGCCCATTTCTTGTAAGTATTCTTCGGCATCAAATCCCTCACCGAATGTCCACGAATATGAGTACACCTTGCCGGTGCTATACTCTAAAACTGTCAATCTCATGGTAGTTGTTGTTTAATGGTTTCTACATTCATTTTCGTTATCCTCTTTAGGTGCCCAATACATAACACGTGGTCGTGCTATATAATCAAAATTCGTGTTCATATTACTTGTTGTTAAATATTATTACTATCCCATTGCTCTAAGAGGTAGTCGGACACTTCCTCTAATTCATCGAACTCCAGAGGCTCTTCATCTTCACCGATACCGAACACATCGAACCATACCAACCACGTATTGAACCTTTCGTTATCCCAATTCTCCACGTAACTGTTCGGAGCGAATATCTTAATCTCCGAGCCGTTAGGGGTTACAATTAGCATATTCTCGCAAGGGCTATGGCGATCAAAGTCTTTGATAAATTCCCACCCTTCAAATGCACCTTTGTTATATCGCTTCAAATCTGCGAAGTCAAAGTTTAGTAACTCAATCATTCTGCGTTGAGTTGCTCTATCTATTCTATTGTCCATCTTACTTATTGTTTGGGGCTACTACTTCTAAGTAGAACCACGTTACCAATGCGCCAAAGATGGCAAGAATAAACCAATCATTGTTCTGCGATAAATATGCAGACCATACACCTGCTGCGGTGCTAACCATACCGGCAATGCCGATGAAGTGGACTAATGTCCAACGATACACTTTTTTCATTGTATTTGTATTTATAGATTTCTAAATGTTCGAGGGGTTCTGCCGTTACACGATACCCTTCACTTTATGTAAAATTATTGTGCAATTTGCAGGGTTCTCAAGCCCTCACGTTACCCAATAAAAAAAGGGCGAACACCGAACCGATAACGATTCTGGCGAACGCCCTTAGTATAGTATAGACCAAAAAAAAGGGGCACCCAATGGGCACCCCTTAACCGCTTAACACAATACGACTATTTTAGCCGTTAGTAATTTTAATAATATCGTCATACTCTACCAAACCTCTATTTGTGGTAGCGTATACAAATAACTCTTTGAACCTTTTTGCAAATCTTATTTTGCTTTCTAAAGTAGCGTTTAACTTTAGTTTGGTTTTAAGTTTAGTTTGGATTTTGCAAGTATCAACCTCGAAGCCATTACCTACAATAGTGATATCTATTGGTTGGCTTAATTTGAATACTTTGCAAACACCGGCTTTTTGTAGGTCAATGAGCGCAAATAACTCATTGCATGATGTACCGATTAACTTACTTTTAGAAGTTGTCTTTTTGAAGTCAATGTTAATAGTAATTGACTCAAAACCTTGTGAGAATTTAATGTAACTTGTTTTCATAGGATTTTAATTTAAGTTAATAGAAAAAAGTTGAGGTTGTCGGTGGTAATTGAGCCACCCCAAAAAGAAACCTTTTTGAAATTCTGAATTGACAACCATTAAAGAAAACACACTATGTGTGCTTACTAAATTAAATTTTATTCCGTTCGGTTTTCCGTAGTTACAACCGACTAAAGTACTAACTTAAAAAGGTATCTTTTCAAGTTTTCCCTATCGTAGTTAGTTGCTTTAAGTACTAATCCGAGCCCATAGAATAGAAGTAAAAAAAGAATATACAACCCATCAACGCCAACCCCTATTTTCAACCTACATTAAACCAATTTTAATAGCACTCAACCTAAGTACTATTAAAACCTTAAACGCTATTCACCAAGTTTGGAAAAGATACCTTTTCCGTTTATGGCTTTTGCCTAAGTTTACTTTGGGGGAATTACAACCGCTTTTAATTGTATACCCAAACCGCTTAGCGAAATAAAGAACGCAAAACGCTTCCTTACTATGTATCCGATATCCTAACCAATGGTTAAAAGGTAGAATGCAAACCGCTTCCGTATAAGCCACCCACCTACGATAGCGCAATAGTGGGCAACCGACTGCCGAAGCATCGAAAAACAAATTGTAAAGAGCGTTGCCTCGAAAGGCGTTGCTAAGTTACAACCGCTTTTTTCATATATCCAAATTAAAAACAAGTGTACAACAGTGGGAAAACTACTGACCGCCCACCAGGTCTACATCCGGTAATCTGACCTCTCGGAGGGGGGACTTGGGTTTTGGGGGAAGGAATGGGAAAAAGTGGGGATCGGATATTTGACATACTATTATAATAATAGTAGTAGAGTACTCTATTACTATTATTATAATACCTTTACTATGGAAGTAAAGGTATAATAACTTTGTATTATAATAAGGGGAGGGTTTGTTTAGGGTGTCAATGAATTGAAACATTCATTTTGTAAATTACGATATAAGGCACTCAAATCATACGAGTGGTACATACATATCAAAACAAATAGTTATGACAACCAAGCAGCTTCTAATTGCCTTAACAGGGACAGGATTACCAAAGGGTGAAGTCAAAGAAGAGATGTTTAAGTTCTACAACTCTAAAGTGGGTACTGGAAAGTACTTTGTTCGTAGAGAGAATCCAAAGACTGCATGTGGCAGTTGCATCCAAAGAGTCAAGAGTAATATTTGGAAGTGGTATCACCACGATGAATCGGCTCCGACTTATAAGGGTTTAGTGTTTACCGGCAGACTTGTAGCGTACAATATGCCTTTGTATAAAACCGAATAGTAATGGCTAAGAAAACAGCAACGACAAAACTAAACACCAACCGCAAGAAGCGCAAGGGTGTACACAGTAAGAACGCCTCTAAGGGACAAGTGGGATACAAGTCCAAGTATAGAGGGCAAGGTAAATGATTATGGGAAGGAATAAGAAAGGGGAAGTTGTTAGTGGTCGTGGTAGCGAACTAACCACCCTGCAGTCCGAGTTCCTTGATCGTGTTAGCAAGGAGGGTATGGAGGCAAGTGCAAAGATTGCACGTGACTTGAACTACACGAGTTACTACCGAGATAGGAGAAACCAGGGCACAGCTTTCTACAAGGAGTTGATGCAGATGGCCAACTCGGAGATGAAGTCTATTGATTCCGCAAAAGGAACAAACCTAAGTGCATTGATTAAGATCAGAGACTTAGCATTGGCAGATGGGGATATGAAGGCCGCTATGGAGGCTATAAAGATTATTAACGATATGCAGGGGTACAAGGCTCCGACCAAAGTACAGCAGACCAAGTTAGATATTAAAGCAACCATTGACCTTACCGAGCCAAATGAGGATACTGATTTTATTGATGTTGATTACATTGACCAGTAAAGGTCAAGAGTGTAATCCGTATCACACAATACCAAAGTACGAATTGCAGTCCAAGAAGTCCGCAGGGCTTGGATATGTATCTTGTTTTCATGCACAAGGTGTTGTAGCAGAGGTTGGATACGACAATGTGTTTATTGGTGTCTTAGCAATGGGGGAAGGGCATCATGGAGCGACCTACAGTTTTGTACAGTACGATGTACAATTTGGCAGGGCGAGGATTTATGGAGGACCGGTATACCGACTAAACAACCAACCGGCACTTTGTATTGGACGAGTAGGTGTAGACTTTCAGTTGTATAGATGGGTTTATGCATCATTAAGTCTACTACAGCCCAATAAAGATGTGAATTACCTACATGTAGGATTAAAGATTAACTACTGATGCAGATAAAATTATACAAACCTACTGAGCCGCAAAAGGATTTTAATCGGCTCACAAACGTGGACCAACCTTTTATTAGTTGTTTAGTAGCAGGTCGACAAACAGGTAAGACTTTCTTTATGCAGAACGATGCAGTAATGAGAGCATTAAACAACCCTAAACACCGCATATTCTGGGTATCGCCTATACAAGATCAAGCGAACAAAGTGATGAAGGACATTGAGTCAATGTTCAGTAACCACCAAGAGTTGTGGAATCAAATTGTAAAGCGTTATGACAGAAAGGCGAATGAACTTTATTTTTATAATAATTCGTTTATTAAGTTTAGGTCTGCTGATAGTGGGGATAATCTTCGTGGTGCCACTCTCGACTATATCTATTTGGATGAAGCGGCATACATGAAGTTGGATTTTATAAACGAAGTACTATTACCTATGGTCACAAGGACCAACGGAAATGTATGTGCGGCCTCGACATTCAACGGACCGAATTGGTTTTACGATTGGTACAAGGACGGCCAGCTTGAAAAAAATTGGGAGCAGATTAAGTCTATCAAAAAAACGTACCTCGACCTCAACGACCCAGCAGTAGAAAAGACTGTGCTCGGTATTAAAAAGAGTATGACTAAGGCGCAGTTCGACCAAGAGTTTTTATGTAGGCCGGTGTCAGCCAACGCCTTGTTCAGCAATGTAGAGGATGCCATACTAACGCAAAAGGTTAGTAGTTATGAAAGACTATACATCGGAATGGATATTGGTGTAGCACAGGATTACACAGTTCTAACGGCAATGACTGAGAACTACGAGGTGGTTGATATAGACCGATTCAACTTCAAGGAAGAGGGTATGGACTCGGAAGAGTTTAAGAACCGCATAAAGGCATTCTACCTAAAGCATGACAACAAACTATCGGCTTGTTACTTTGAGGTCAATAACAACGATCTGTTGTTTGACGAACTCACGGACGATGATAGACTGTACAAGATGATACCTATCCATACAACAGCTAAGACAAAACCGGAGATGATACGCAACCTTATCAAAGTCTTTGAAGATAAGATTATTAAGATACCAAACAACGAACTACTGATTAAAGAATTGTACGACTTTAAGTCAAAGCGCAATGCAATTACAGGGAACTTACAGTTTAGCAACACGGATGGTAAGCACGATGATATGGTTATGAGTCTCGCTATTGCATCGTACTGTGTTAGAGAAGAACAAGATGGTGGGGTAACTATGTTTTTATGATTACATTAAAGCAGCACATAGAGTATTTGGATATACTCGAAACCGGAAGCATAGAAAGTTTAGAGGTAAACAAGAAACTAAATCTCATAAGGGCAATAAAGGACACCTACCCCCTCAAAATGGGGAACACGGTGTCGGACTATGTAACAAACAATTTTAACTTTTGTGACAATGTGTTTGACTTAGTTCTTGGTCAGTTCATAATGATTGAGCAGATACTCACAGGTAAGTTTAAGTTCAAGAAAGAAACGGACCTGGAGATAGAATTAGCAACCTATTTGTTTAGGCCAAAGGACGAGGTAGAGTTTGACAACGAAGACCCCCTAAAAGAACAACAAATTAGGGAAGCCATACTAAACATACCGGTCCAAGACTTTTATGATGCACTAAATAAGTTCCTTGAGAATAGGGAGTACGTTTTGTTCAAGCAGTTTAGCGGAGTATTCTACGAAAGCAAAAAGGAACAAGAAGAGGAGAAAGACAAGGACAGTCAGTCCTATGGAGAGGATACCGGAGTAAACTTTAACCAACAATGGTATTGGTACAGCATTGTAAGAACCCTTGCTCAAGAAAACATACTCATATACGACAAAATATACATGCTCAAGATGAGTGTGGTGTTGCCGGAAATGAGCTATCTATCTCAAAAGAATAAGATTGAAGCAGCCCAACAACGTGCTCAAGCAGCACTCAATAGATTGTAAATTAAAGAAAGAGTTAAATGAATAATTTGTACGACACATACAACGTAATCAAAGAGTTTGCGGAAACTCATAACATGATTAATGAGTTCGTTTACGTCCGATCAGAGCAAGAGTTGCAAGACCTTGAGTTTGATTACCGCTCTATGGTTGTTATGCCTCTCGAAGCAAATATAACAAGAGAACTAAACAACCCAATTTATACTTTAGATTTCGGAGTGGTCGTATTGGATAAGGTTTCTAAGTCAAGCGATTACGAGTCTATTGTTTCGGTAGAAGAAAACATTTTTATTATTGGGCAACTTCAAGATTACTTGATGCAGAATGACATGGATGCAGACTTTGATAATATAGACCTGTATACTGCTGTTGGAGACGATTACAACGTAACATCTGCTACCGCAGACTTCTCAATAAACATTGCAAGAAAGCCATATACAAGAACAATTGATAACAATTAATGGCGAGAAGTAGGGCGCAATATGAGAATGAAATACGGACAATCGTTGTTGGTAGAGTATCAACCTACCTAAGAAAAGCAAAGATTGTTTCAAGGATTATTGATGCCGCAGAGAGCGATGATTTTATTGCTTTTGGAGACTTCATTGACCCAGAGAAAAGCAAATCCTTTTCACCGAGTAGGGACGATCAGTGGCTCTTAGATAAGGATAGTGTGCTTGTAGATGTTGCAATGAAAGATGGATTTCCATCCGTAGTAACAATAGTTGTTAAGATAAGCCTTGGGGTAAATGAAAAATATTATTACTTCAACCCAAAGGTAAAGAAAAAAACTTGGTGGCCATCCGGATGGGAAACAAGTAGAGGCGCAGGTATAAAGAATTGGATTAAACAAAAGATAAGAAACGGACAGGATTTTTGGTACGATAACCCAAAAGATAGAGAAAAGTACGATGTAAACAACCCTAATGACGGTAATATAAATCGTATATCATATGTTATTAGTAGAAGCATAAAAGAAAAAGGACTGGGAGTTAGGCCAAAAGTATTTAATCCTTATGATAATGCTGATAAGATATTAGCAAAAGCGTTATTATCTGCAGAAGATAGAATAGTAGAATTATATAAAGTAGCAATTGAAGAAGCCGTAGGTTTGGCTTTTGAAGATTTTATTTAGTATGGCAAATACAAAAAACATAGACAGTAAATTACAGTCGGTAAAGTTAACTACCTCTCAAATAGTAGAGGAGATTAACAAGTTAAAGGCTGAAGGTAAAAGCGCAACTGAGATATATGCTCAGATGAACGCTAAGATTGAGTCTGCGCTTCAAGGCATAGTTGCAGCCGGTGCGAGTGTAAAGAAGTCATACGAGCAACTTCAAAAACAAAAGGGTGCACAAGAACAATATATAAAAAACCTTCAAACCCTTGCTACTCAATTTCAAAAGGTAGAGGCTCAACAAACCAAGATACTTGCTAAAGCCGAGAGAGAGCGAAACAAGATTCTAAAGAGACAGCAAAACCTAAGAAATCAAATTGCTGCCGGTAACAAAAAACGCACCAAAGAAGTTAGCGACTTTGAGAAAAGACAACTTGACCGCAGAGCAGCGTACTACAAAAAGAAAGAAAAGGAAAAGTTAGCAGCATTTAAGAAGGCTGAAAAAGAAAAAACAGCCGAAGCTAAACGTCAGCAAAAAGAAAGAGAAGCTGCAGAAAAGCGAAGAGACTTCCGAGGAGGCTTTGGTGCACAATTTACTCCTCGTGCTATTGGTGGCGCATTAGGTAGTCTCACAAAATATCTCGGTATATTTAGACTTGTCAACGCTGCTGTTCAAGGGTTTACAGAACTTACTGTTGGATCTGCTCGTGAGGCGATTCAGTTTCAAAAGGCTCTTGCAAACCTTGGAGCAGTCGCAGGCGCAAGTGCTACTGAGGTAGAAAAACTGGGGAAGAATGCACTTGAGGTCGCAGGTTCTACAAAGTTTAGCGCAGCAGAAATTGTTTCTCTGCAAACTGAACTCTCTAAACTTGGCTTCACCGCAGAAGAAGTTGTTGAGTCTACACAAGCTATTGCCTTTACAGCTCAAGCACTTGGCTCACCCCTTGCTGCAACTGCAGAACAAGTAGGTAAGGTTATAAATCAGTTTGATTTATTGGTTGAGCAATCCGAATTTGTTGGAGATGTGCTTGTTACAACCATAAACAATAGCGCATTATCTTTTGATTCTTTCGGAACTGCTATACAGTATGTAGGTCCGATTGCAAAAAACTTAGGCTTGACCTTTGAGCAAACCGCAGGAGCGATGGCTGTTCTTGCTGATAGTGGGTTTACCGCATCACGTGTTGGTACCGGCTTGCGTGGTATTTTTACTGAACTTGGTAAGTCCAGCGCAGACGTAGAAAAATCGCTTAGAGACTTAGCAAAAGAGAATATATCTTTGAGTGAAGCAGTTGATTTGGTTGGTAAGCGTAATGCAGCGCAGCTAATCACACTCCTTAAAAATATTGATGCTCTTGACGAGGGTAGTGGTAAATACTACCAACAAGGCCGTGCTATAGCTTCTGCTGCAAAACAAGCCGATACATTCTCCGGACAAATGGAGATACTTACTTCTAACTTCCGAGAGTTCCAAATTGAGGTTGGTAACGCTATAGCTGAAAGCGATTTATTGCTTGGAGTGATGGACGCTTTTTTTCCAAAGGGTGCTCAGACAGCAAGAGCATTTAAAGCAATCAACGATATAGGTTTTGAGAGTTTCAATAACGGTGCAGAAAAGATTATTGATGGGGCAGATGCTACAAGTACAGCACTTGAACTTCTCAACATAAAGGCAGAAGAATACCAAGATACTCTTGATAATGCAAGGGTTGCTTCTGCGTGGGAAGTCCTTACATCTCTAAATCCTTTTGCTGATGCAAAAATGAGAGATGATGCTATTGCCACAAAGAATAGTGTTGAAGGACTTGTGGACCAATTAAACAAACTTGCGGAATCAAGAAACAGAGACAAGTTTATATCGGAGGGTCAAACTCTTGCTAACAATCAATACGAGGAATCCGTAAGAAATCTTACAGATGCCTTCCAGGAGCAGATAAACGTAAATGCTGATGTAGATGTTCTTAGCAGACAAATAGCGGATGACATTTCCGAGTACCAAGCAATTGTAGACTCAAGTGCCAAGAGTGTATATAACTTTGCTACAGGTAGATATGATATGGTTGAACTCACCGAAGAGGAAAAGTTGAAATATGAATCATTAATAAAAACTCTTCAAGGTTATCAAGACCAATTAACTAATATCACATATAGTGAGGACGAGTTAAATAAGAAAAGAGAAAGGGAGCAAGCGGCTGCGCTAAGACCTATACTCGATCAAATTAGAAGAAGAACCAAGGAAGAGGTAGATGCTATTAATGAACGAGCAAGGGTAGAAACTAAATTAGCAAAAACTGCTGCTGAACGTGCAGATATTGAAGCGGAAAGAACCCAGCTTGTCAGCGATGCTTACGCAAGACAGTCAGCCTCGATAAGAGCATTATCAAATGAGTTTGATACGCAAGTAGATAAAATAGAAAAAGCTGCTTTGGCATCGGATGACCTTGCAAAAATCTTAACATCGGATGTTATTAAAGATGTAGAAAATGCTGTAGCAGACTACACTAAAGAAATTGGTGAGCTTGACGAAAAACTTCGTAGCGGTAAAATTACCCAAGAAGAATATAATGCTGCTCGTGATACTCAGTATGAAACTCTAAAAGCAAACATAGAGGCGTTTAAGCAACTTGGGAATATTAGTCCAGAAGTGGCTGCCTTATTCGATGAATTAGCTAAGAAAGCCCTTGAAGCAGGGTATGCTATTGGAGATTCTGCCGTGCTTCCTAAAAAGAATTGGGATGATTTTGTAAAGGACTTTGAGAAAAACAAACTTGAGTTCCTTGAAGACGCTATTAAGAGAACTGCAAATGTATTAGGTGAGTTTAGTGATACTCAACTTGAAAATACCAAGAACCGAATTGCATCCGAGTTAGAGTTGATTAAGTCAAGATACGAAACAGAAGACTATCTTGCAAGACAACAACTTGAGAATGGACTTATCAATGAGGAACAGTATAGAAGAAAGCAACAACAATTAAGAAAGAAGCAAGTAACTGAAGAGAACAAACTTGCTAAAGAATTGTTTGAGGCTGAAAGAAAACAAGAACGTCAAGATGCTAAAATCAATGCAGCAGTTGCAACAGCAGAGATTGTAATTGATGCAATCAATGACTATGGTTTCCCACTTGGGCTGGGTGTAGGTGCAGCACTTTCATCGGTAGTTGCTGCTGAATTAGCAGGTCAACTTTCCGCTATAAACCAACGTAAGTTCTACGAGAAGAAGTTTGCTAAAGGTGGTATGGTCCAAGGTCCAAGCCATGAGCAAGGTGGCATACCATTCACAGTAAAAGGTCAACCTGGTTACGAGATGGAAGGTGGAGAGTTTATTGTAAACAAGAAAGCATCTTCGCTTCACCGTGAGTTACTTGAAAGTATAAACAACTCAACTAAGTTTGCTAATGGCGGTGTTGTAAATAATACAGTTGTAAATAGCAATGTTGGTGGAGAAAGTGTAAATTACCTAAAGGCTATTGCCGAGGCAACTACAGCTACGGCTATTCAATCATCTAAACCTGTAAGGGCGTTTGTAACATCTACCGACTTGAAGAAGGACGAAACTGCAAGAAGGATTAAAGAAAATAATACAACCATATAATGAGCGACTACAACATATATATCCCAACGTATAATATAGCAACTGTAGTTCACAGGTTTGAAAGCATAGATGAAGAGACATTTACTATTATTGATGACTCGCCATCTGCATCTTTCCCTGCTAACGACTTTGATGTAGTTAAGGTTACTGTTGAAGATAATGGTTTGCTTAAAACTATCTACGGAGTTTTCAAAGATCAAACGTATGATGGTATAGAGTATAGGTTGATTTGTACATACGACTCTAATGTATATGGAGGCATAGCAGAAGCAAATACTCCGGTGCATACCTTAGAGATATTTCAAATACCTGCTAACCCAATACTGGAGTTGAAGTCGTATAGCCTTGCTCCTTCATTGCAGGTTGCGACTTACGGAAAATCTTTTGTGCCGTACAATGTTAGGGAGTCTTATACCATTACAGCTCCTAAAGAGAGGGTTCAATATAATAAGAATTTTAGAGACTTATATTCATTAGAAGAAAAGGTACTTGTGGATTCGTGTTCTGGTAGATGCTATAAGGTTTCTCCTACGGAGTTATCTACTGTGGCGTTCAACGGAAGAATAACAACCGCATTGAACTTTAACGTATTGATTAAGTAATGGATTACAAATTAAATGTAAAGAAGAAATCGTCTCCAAGCTACTCTATTGTAGACCTTTTTCCGGAGACTGTGGTAAACTTTGACTTGGACTTTTACGATGTAGATAACATCGATAAAATCAAAGTTCCGGTAAATGTTTCTTTGTCGTTGCCGATGACCGATAACAATGTTTCAGTTATAGACTACGACCCATCTTCAAATCAATACAATACTATACCAAGAGATCCGTTTGACTTTGAGTTGTACATCGACAACACAAAAGTATTTGAGGGTAACTTATACGTTGAATCTTATTCTTTTAACAACACAATACCGATTGTTAATGTTAGAATGGTAGATAGAATACAAGAGATATTTAAAGACTTAAAGGGTGCTACGTTTACGGATATGTATTCGGACTACAACTCCCTTACTTCTTTCGATGCATTTCTTTCTACACGTAGTGGAACAGTAGGAACTGAACCATCAAAGGATGATATACTATTCCCATACGTAGACTTTTGTAACGATACGGATAGATTTGGATACGCCCAAAGACAGTTTATACAGTTTGGTCCAAACTCAAACAAGGTAGGAATCATACCTGCCTACAAGGTAAGTTCTTTTGTTGAGAGGTTTTTTAACGAGGCTAACGTAGGGGTTATAAGCAGATTCTTTGAGCTTGGGAATTACGGAACATCTATAGCAAATAACAATCCAAATGACTTGTACATGTTACTTAACACTAAGTTGCATTCAAGTAGCCGATCAAGAACAAGGGGTTTTTATTTGGTAGAGGGACCATATGAGCACTTTATAAACGAGTACACTGACTATATACAAGCAGATGGTACTTCACCATCAAAAGAAAACACTAACTACCCTGCTCAAACATACGGCTGGAATTACAATCCTACGCCATTTAACAATGCGGTAGACAATGACTTTGGCTTGGACTATAAAACAAATGTTCCAAATAGTGCTACCAATCTTGATGATGCATACTTTGGTTCGCACATGAACTATACTGCAAAGCCGTTTGAGTACGATCTTTTCACAGGTGACCCAAGAGAGTTGCCTTCTGGTGCGTTCATAGACTTAGAGATACCTATGATTAAAATAGGTGACAACCAGTTTGCAATGGTTAAAAACATAAACCATATATCTTCTACTGCTAAGTTTAATGTTGTCGCTACATTATGGAAAGATGGTGCTCCTAAAGAGACTTTCCGTATGGTGAATACTGATGGAAGCCTCAAGTTGCTTGAGGCACTTGATGCGACCAAGGTAGACTTGTCAAACGATACTGCAGAAAACTTTGTTGGTTATACTGACGTGGACCCACAGTCCGGTTCAAGTCCTTACCCAAGTTGGCAGCCAATATACATTGGACCTACTGCTCCAAGAAAAGAACTATATTCTTCTTTAAGGTTTGGACCTAACGAAGTCGGACAGTTTGCATGGGAAGATAAAAGATTTGAAGTAGAGGCAGGATCAACATATTCTGTTTCAATATCATTTGAATGGGTTTCCGGTGCATTGATATGCGATTATGTGAATACTTGGCAAGTTCATCCAACAAACATATATCAATTTCACGGTTGGTTGATTCCGGATAATGTTGTTACAAACAATGTTATATACAAAGAAGATGTTATAAAAGCAGTATTCAAGTCTAACCCAAGTAGTGTAGGACATTTGTATCTTCCTTTTGTATCTACCGACAACCACAATCCATACTTTAATGATGATGATTTGAATATCTATTGGAGCATGCAATTCTCAAGCATAGACCCATATGATACTATCAAAGAAATATTATCGAGGTTTAACCTGTCTGTAGTTTATGACCAAAACACACAAAGTGTTTTGATAGACAGACTTCCGGATATTAGAAGTGAAAACCAAGATGTTGACATTACTGATAAGATAGATGATGCTCAAGAAATCACAGTAGATATTACTACTAAGATTGCTAAGTCTATTGAAATATCTACAAGTAAAAAGAACTTAGAGTTTGATACCTTTGGTTAT
>Ga0222716_10001372_pt1 | contig 20365 bp, 30 predicted proteins | sample C33_13DmetaG_FD_165044 | JGI IMG/M metagenome (GOLD analysis project Ga0222716, IMG submission 165044) | Estuarine water microbial communities from San Francisco Bay, California, United States - C33_13D | ecosystem: Environmental > Aquatic > Marine > Unclassified | place: USA: California... | reverse complement strand
CCTGATACGTCTGAGTGTCTTACAACTTGTGAGGCTGGGATGTTATATTCTTTCATCCACCATTTACATACCTCTACTGCTGTATCAAACTGCTCTTGGGTGTATGTTCCAGGAGTCTCAATTGCTTTAGAGAAGGTACCGAAATCATGTTCGCCAGGAACTAGCAGTTCAAAACCTAGATAATGTGAGTTCAGTCCAGATAGACCTTCATGCAGTGATTTGCCGGCATGAAAAGCTTTTCCAGGTGTTTCTACCATCTTTTCGTATTTACCATCAGGATGAATAAACCCATGTACTGATAGTTTAACTGATTTAAGGAAGTCATGTGCACCCATTGGTCCTTCAGGCATCTTTAGATACTCGGCCATGGAGTGAATAATTATTCCTTTTGGTTCAATTGCCATAATTTATTTTTTATTTTCAAATTTATGATCTACCCATTTTTTATAATAGTACCCTCCACCTAACAGAATTATTGCTATAGCTCCATCTATCCAATTGCCTAGATGTTTATAACCTTCCTGCTGCCAAAGGTCTCCTATTACTTCCATTTAGTCTTTTTTGCCAAATATCTTTCCTGCTTCAGCAATACCAAATGCTCCAAGAACGATATAAACAAAAGAATTGTAAATAAATTCATTAATTACTAAATCTTCACCAAAGTATCCAGTTGCAAGATCAATTACTGCAAATAATACCATTACTACGAAAGATGCGAAACCAACTACTGATTTTTCGTTGATGTCATTTTCATCTTTAAAAATGTCTTTAAAAGCCATCCAATTACGTTTTATTATATTTGACATAATTATAACAGTTAAAATGTAACTTTCTTTATATATAAATAGTTTTAGAAAGCAAATCTTGAACCGATAGTAGCCGCAAAAGTAAAAGGAATAAGTGGATCTGAGTTGCCAATCACTGTAATACCTAGGTTAGCTACAAATCTCTGAGATATTTGAAAATTAGTTGAGTTACCTAAAATATAGGTAAAGTTATTAAAAGGATTAATTTTTAAATCTAAAGGGTAAACTTTTACGGGTAGAGAAACAGCTACCATAGGTGAAAATGTCCATCTTGGTAACTCTTTAAAATTAAATGGTTTAGTACCAAATCCTGTTAATGAATTTGACGATGATATCTTACCGAATGAGTTTATCATACTTGCAGTAGCTGCGTACCCTCCAACGAATCCTTTCCAGAAGTTTTCTTTTTGACCTAAATAAACTTGACTGTAGGTATAAGAAGCCATAGTAGTACCGAACATATACATAAAGTTTACGTTGTGTGAATCAATAGACCATATAGATCCTTTTTCCATTCTATAACCAAAGACATGCGATTCACCAGTACTTGGATCTACAACTGAGTATGGTACTTTTCTATCGTATTTAAAGTATACAGTACTAACACCGCCTCCTATCATAAATTGCTTAAGGTTAGACCATACCATAGCATTTAAACTATAGGTATCTACTCCAGTTAAAGATGATTGAGATACACCAAACGATGCTGCAGTACTAATAGTACCATCAAGCATCTGCATTGTCATTAAGTTAGCACTGATGATAGGAGGAGCAAGTCGTTTTTTCTTTTCATCCTCATCATCCTCCTCTTCCTCTTCGTTGTCGCTTTCCTCTTCTGAGTCTTCTTCCTCATCGTCTTCAGATTCTTCATCGTCAGATTCTTCTTCATCGCTCTCCTCTTCTGTGTCTTCTTCTGACTCCTCGTCAGATTCTTCTGATTCTTCATCTTGTTTTTCTTCTTCGGATTCTTCTTCTTTTACTTCTTCTTCACTCTCTTGATCTTCACTTTCTTCTGATTCAGAGCTACTATCTTCTTCGGTGGATTCACTTTCCTCAGTATCTCCGCTCGAATCTTCAGAATCTCCTGATCCTTCTTCTGAATTATCTCCTGAATCGCCTTCTCCTGAATCTCCGTCTCCTGAATCGCCTCCTTTGTCGCCATTATCTCCTTCTTCTCCTCCTGACGAATCACTTGACGAGCCATCTCCATCCCCAGAAGAGTCACCCGAACCTGAATCGCCTGAAGATGAATCCGATGAATTATCCGTTGAACCCGAACCTTCAGAAGAGTTATCCGTAGACCCGCTATCTGTCGAACCTCCTGAATCTGTTGAACCAGACTCGGAAGAACTATTTCCATTAGATGTGTCATTTGTATTTGTATTAGAATTATCTGTTGAACCACTATCAGTACCGCTAGAGGTATTGTTAGAACTTGTATCCGTAGACCCTGTTGAACCTGAAGTACCTGAATCTGTTGTTCCGCTTGTGTTAGTGTTTGTTGTTGATGTACTACTTGTATTAGTAGATGTAGTATTTGTACTACTTGTAGCATTATTAGCAGCATTAGTAGCGTTGGAAGTAGTATTTTGTGTTGTAGTTTGGGTATTTGTGGTTGAGGATTGATTAGTAGAACAAGGACTTAAATTTAACCACCAAGAGTATGTCTCTTCTAACCAAGCTTGAAATGCTCCAGATTGGACATCCGCAGCTGTAAAAGTTCGTGATTTATTATAAAATACAACAGTAGTAGACCCCTGCATTGCGATACTAAATACTTTAGTTTCACCAGTACATCGGTCAGTAAACGTTTGTATTAGAGATTGACTAAAGCTTAGCTGAGTGAATCCTACTAATACTAAGAAGATTAGTAGTTTTTTCATTTTCTAGTGATCAAATATTTTCTTCTGTCTCATTCTACGAACTATCTTATAGACAGCTGTATTAAGAGCTTTTTTGGTTGCTACACCAATTGATGATTGATTAAAAGCAACTTCTTCTAAGTTTGCATCATTTAATAAAGTCATCTCTCTTGTTGTTGTAGCTGTACCTAGACCTGAACCGGTCATATAAAGACCTGACTGAGCATCTACTAATCTTACCTGTAGACCTAATCTAGTGACCAACGTGTTTTTTATACCGTCTTTTAAGTTTATAGTTTCATCTTCTGAGATAGAGAAGTCATAAACTTCGATATATCCAAAATATTTAGCTCCTACAATATTACCTTTTAATTCGTATTGTTCGGTTAACAAACCTTTAGCTGAAGCTTTATATTGTGTTACCATTCTATTTTTGATCTCTTCTCTAGTCTCTACAAACTCGAATCTAAAAGTCTCATCCATAAACGCTACGGTTATGTTGGAAAGACCTAAGCCTACGCGGTAATCTCCTAGTTCCGGGTACTGGCTTAATACTTCTTCATTAACTCCAATCGATAGGATAGCCACAGGAACTGGCTCGCCAAAATATTCTGGTATTTCGTATACAGAACCTGGTGTTTCAAACCCGGCTGTATAGCTTTCAGTTTTAGTTTTTCCTATAGTTTGTCCAATACAGCTTAGAGTAAATATAAATGATAGTAAAAATAAAAGTAATCTCATATTAAATGTAATCAAATATCCCAAAACTAACATTATTGAATTGAGATGGATTAGTAATTATCTGAAATAACATAAATGATATTCCAGTTACAGCTAATGTTAATAGTCCATAAATCCATAATGCAACTATTGGATGAGTTTCTTTCCAAATACTAAGTAACAAATTTTTCATAATCTTTTAATTTAATTTTACCAGTCGAAACCTTCGTCTTTTCTCTTTTCTGTTTCAGTTTTTTTTACTGGTGCTGGTTTTGCTTTTTCTTTAATTACTTTAACCACAGTATCTTTTTTAGCCTCTGGAACATTTATTACAATGTTCGGAGTTACAGGTTGTTCTACTACTACTTCTGCAGCCTCTTCTTTAGGAGTAAATAAAGCTTCCATATTAGATACCACTAACCCCCCAGCTGCAGTAATTACTACTCCAACACCAGCTATAATCTGATTTTTAATTTGGCTAAAAAATCCTTCTTTTTCTTCGCTCATAATTACTGTATTAAATTAATAACTTCTGTACCAACTTTCTCATCATCACAGAATAATTCTAATCTATAAGAACTTACCGGTAGAGTGTTGGTATATATTTTAAATAGGTTATCTCCCAATTCCCCTCTAACTATTTCTTTAGAAACTACCTCTCCTTTAATGTCTACTACCTTGATGGTAAATAAACCTCCAGCATTAATTTTTACATTCATTAATACTTCTTCATTAATAAATCTGCTTTCAAGTTTAATTCCTACTTCTTTTTCTATTAAAAGACTTTCAGGTACTTCAACACTTACATATTCAAATTCTAAATCTTTAGCGCAACTTGTTAGTAGTATTAGACCAATTAATGTTAAAAATTTTTTCATTTTATTGTATATTAAGTATTAGTTTATCTCCGTTTAATTTTACAGCATCTGTATTATAAAAATAAAATAATCCAGTTATGTTGTTTATTTGTTCTAGTGGTTCAAATACAAGTTTTACTATATCACCTTCTTTTACTTGCTCATTTCCATTAGGTGAAATAGTACCAAATATTACATTATTAATATTATGTGAAGAGAAGTTAGTTAAAGTATTTCCAGTATCAAATTTTACTTCTTCTAATTCTAAAACTGATCTATCATATTTGATTCTACTTTGTAAACCAGCTAAATCTCCATCATTTAATTTTAGAGTTACTTCTACTTTTCCGTCATCTCTAATATCTGCTACCATATCTATATTTACAGTTCCTACTGCGGTATGTGCTAAAGTTCCAGCAATCGGTTCTCTGTGTGCTAATCCTTGTCTAGCAGGAGCTGTTTGTGTTTGGGCTGGGTAAGGGGTTGTATGGGAAAAATCAGTATCACTATGGTTCCAATGTGCAAATTCAAAGTAATTATTTCCTTCTAAAGTTGGTGAGAAAGTGGCTGTCCAATTTTCCATTGAGGTTCCTAATAATTCTTCAGTATAATTTTCATAATTAACTAAAGTATAACAACCCCAATTCCATGTTATAGCACCATCTTCTGCTGTAGTTGAAGAAGGAAGACATAATCCTGTGTTTATTTCTTCTTCAGTTAGAATACCGGTTACATAAGCTAGTAACCAATAAACATCTCTAGAATCTAATATATCATCCATATTCACATCGGCAATAAATGTTTCAAATACATCAAACTGTCTTTCTGTACCATTAATCCCGACATCAGTAATTCCTAAAAATGATCTATAAGCATCTGTTACTGTATGAATGTCTGGAACATATGAATTATCTATAGGTGAAATACTTACATAGTAATCATCTGCATATGGAATATCATTTATAACGAACTCACCATTTATATCTAATGTACCATTAAAAGAGTTATTTCCGCCTGTCTGACTGTCAACATATACGTTAAAATTAGTAGGATCTAAAGTTTCAGGTAAATGTACTTTTACTATTACATTATCACCAGCATCATCTACTAGGTCCATTACATATCCATCTTCTCCATGTCCAGGATCGAAATCAGTTATGTTATTTCCAGCTGCATCTTGTAATACACCCATTGCCATAAAAAACTTTAAATCTGTTATATCTTGTTGATGTGCATTCTGATTAACAGTAAATAGTATGTCGAAGAAAGGAATAGATGTTTCTAATGTATTTGCATCAATTAAATCAACTACTTCTTTATTAGATAATTGAAAAGTTGTTCTTACAACACTCCATTGATCGTCTGTTATGTATTGAGTACCTGTTTCAGTCCAATCGTTATACCTGTTTTGTAATGCATCATGAGGTCTTCCTGTTTGGAAAAAATAATTATCGTAAAAATAAGTAGCAGTAATAGGACTATTATCTCCTAAGTTATCAATACCTGGGAATGCATAAGCATCTGGTACTCTTGTGAATGCATCATTATTGTATTGGAAGTCTCCAAAAAAGTACCTAGTATCATCACTGTCTAAATTTTGATATTTAGTAGCATCAATAACTCTAAAATGAAATTCTACTCTTAGAGTATCTCCTTCCATAATAGGAGTCTGTTCAGTAACTACTTCACTAGTACTGTTGTTAAAAAATTTAGCTTCCCAAATTACCCTTTGACCAAAAGAAGTAAATGTAGAAAAGAGAAGTAAAAAAGTAAATAGTTTTTTAATCATTTTTTCATATGTTTTGTTAAATTAGGGTACAACTCAATAATTTGATTATAAAACCACTTATCAATTTTAATTATATAGTTAATTATTTTTTTCATAATTTTAATTTATCAATAAGTTCAACACATACTTTTTTCAAAGCTGTTGAAACATTTGCTTGAGAGAATTTTCCGCCCTGATCTATAATAAGTGTTGCAGTAGAAATAGATTTGGCAGTACCTTTAGCAGTAACTTTTTTCTTACCTTTACCGTTAACTATTAGCTGAGCTTGTGCAATAATCTCAGTAACGTCAGAATTTTTACTAACTACAGCAAACTGCATGTTAGTTTTCTTAACGTCAAAATATAAAAGTGAAACTTGAATTTGATGAGAGGAGTTTGGTCCTAAATCTAATCCTTTATCTTGGATAACTTCTTCTAGGATATTTTTTACCCCAAAAGCAATATCTCTATTCCCGGCCAAGGGGCCTAGAGCTATATTATTTTGCACATCTGGTATTGTATAATAGTCTTGTGCATGTAACTGCATAGTTGCAAGTGCAACAATTACGTATAAAAATTGTTTCATAGTTGTTAATTTTTTTCATAACAATTATGAAACTTATTTGATTATAAATATACAAAAAAAAAGAGGCCCGAAGGCCTCTCTTAAGATTTATTATACTACATCTTTATGTTTAAGAATGTGGTAAAAAATAAATGCACCTACAAGGCCAAGAAGACCTTCTGCACTTAAGGAACCTAATATTCCCATTACATTGTCTACAACTGAAATGTTTGGCCAGAAAGGTATATTAACTCCTTTGAATAATACTTCAAAGACAATACCTAAAGCAATTAAGCTAATTCCAACGGAAGATAACTTTTTTGCCCAATGGCCGATTTGATCTAAAATGTTCATGTGATTTAATTTTAGTTAGACATATGTAACTGTCAACTTGATATGGTAGGAATTCCATATTATAAATAGCAAAAAAAAAATGGGACTTAAGAGTCCCACCTTTTTATCAATTATCGTATTCGTGAATACCTGAATAGCTAGTCCAAGGACTCCATTTCCTTTGGTTGGAATTCTGAGTTGACGTGCCCGCATTCTGTACATTTGAAGACCGGGATCGGTATGTACGAGGGTTTTGTTTGTCCTGTGAGGAGGCCTGAAGCTTTTCTGATAATGAGGGCTTGGTCGAAGTAAGTCCCATTACATTCATCGCATAAAACCGGAGTTGTCTGATTAATGTCAACATTTAAATTTTGCTGCATATTATTTAGATTTGTCGTAATAGCTACCGTCGGTCTTTTTGACTCTAGGACCTGAAGATTTTTTTGCTGCTGGTTTTCTACCTCTTCGTGTTTTACCTTTCACAGCAGAAGGAATATCGCCAACCTGGTCGATAACATCCTTAACTTCTTCTACGACATCGTCGATTTCTTCTTTAACTCTCTTAACTCGTTTTTTAGTTTCTTCGACGACTTCTTTTACGTCTTCTACTTTTTCCTCAACGGCGTCCGGAATTAGATCTCCGTCTGAGTCTTTAATCTTACCTAGTTTAGTAAGAGCAATAATTACACCAATAACAAGTGCAATTCCTAATAACAAATAAAGCATAATATAAAATTTAAATTAACAGTTAATAAATATAAATATACTGGATATCCTAATTAAGATAGGGGTTTCCAATAAGTTCCGTATTTTTCTTCCATTTCAAAGTAAAAGTCGATAAGCTCTTCTGCATCCGTATTTATGATCTCTTCATCATACTGCTCACCGGTCATCTTAAGTACAGTCAAGAATCCTTTTCTTACTTCTTGAAGCTTCTTTACTTCTTCTTTTTCGTGATCTTGATTAAGCCTTTTTATTCTAGCATTATCGATAGAAGTTTCTGATGTCCATTTACCGTAATCAGGTTCACCTTTAGAGGTTAAACATTCGATATACTTTTCATTCATCTTATGCTCGGCAAGCATAACTTCATACAGGTAAGGTCCGGTATCAAAGTCTCCGTTTCTAATCTTATCCAAAAAAGGAGCACGATTAGGTAGCGGTTTATTTTTAGGAGTATATCCTCGCCACCACATAAACCTATCATAAGGTTTTTTAAAGTATCTTTTTGATAGAGTATCTTCTAAGAACTCTTTAGTGAATTTAGGCGAATACGGTAAGTTTTGAACCATACTATAATTTAAGAAGAAAGTCTCGTAAAACCAACTTTTTCGTATAACTTTTGTGCTTTAATATTCCAGTCATCAGTTCGGCATTCTACTGTCTTGATTGATGGGTCTAATGAATGGCAGCATTCTAAAGTAAATAATGCCGTATGTCCTTTCGGTCTTGACGGATGCATAAATACATTAAACATCCAGTTACCATCATACCACGCATACCCGATAGGGTTATCAAAATCTCCATTCTTAAAGTATACAAACAACACACAACCTTGATTAAGTCTTTCTTCACCGTCATCTTTATTCCACATATCATCCCAATCTAGGACATCGTAGAATCTTTTGATACAGTTATCTAATATATCAGGCCATTTATGTATATTATGTCTTGTTACTTTTAAAACAAAGTAACCTGAAGGTATTACTACTTTTGGTAAGTCTTTAATATCTGCTTTAAAAAATACCATTTATCTGCCGCTGGTTTTTAAAATTCTAGCTGCTTCTAAAATAGCATCTTCTGAATATTCAACTAAAATTTTATAGGCTTGTTTTTTAGTACCTTCACTCACGATAGGTCTAAAACTTGGTACATTAGGTGTTAACGGATCTTCTACTAAACCGTCTTCAACCATTTCGAAATACTTTTTTACAGAATCACTCATTATTTAAATTATTAAGAATTATATTAGAAATTTGCTCACAGCCGTATTTAGACGGATGATTAGTTTTATGATCTATCAGTTTTAACTCTTCACAGTTAATAGTTAGTATACTATCTTTTCTAAGTAAGTTAAAAATTTTATTTACGTTTAAATCTTTTTTATAAGATTGAAAATCTATAAACTTGTATGAAAAATCAAAAGATTCTAAAAACATTTGCAAACTAAGTAGATTTAACATAAATTCATCTAATTGATTTTCTTTTAATTTAGAATCGTAAGCAACTAAAAGTTCATAAAATTTTCTAAAACCAGTTAACACTTTATCACTTTTATTTTCTCGAACTAAGTTTAGTACCTGTTGGTTAGTATCTAAATCATTTTGCTCAATGTGCCTATATGATGATATTCTTCTCCAGGTAGAAATCTTATCTTCAAAATCTGTCTTATCGTAACCTAAGTCAGCAGGAGTAACATTTACCAAGAAATCTTCTATACTAATACTATATCTTTCCGCCCAAGTTAAGCCAATTATTACTAAAGTATCTTTTGGAGAAAAATCAATCAATTCCATTATTGACATCTTAGTTATAGTTCCCATCGAATTGCCATTTTTAGCACTATTTCTAAGATTCAACTTTGTTTTTTCTTGCAATAAATCAGGCCAAGTTAATCCTTCAGGTATATTATCCCCGGCAGTAAAGCTACATCCGTTTATGTATAAATTTTTATAACCGTTCACATTCTTAATATAAGAAACTTTATAATAAATACCAAAAAAAAAGAGGGTTATTTACCCTCTTCTTTCTTTAATTTGTCAATTGCCTTTTGCCACATGGCCTGGGCTTCTTCGATTGTAATGTTACCTGCTTCCAACTCGGCACGAATTTCGAAGTACTTGGCCTTCTTCAGATATTCATACTGTTTGGCCTTTGCCTCTTTGACCGGATCGGTCGTGTTAGCTGCTGCTATCATCCCGAATAACAGCATGCCTACTAAGATTAGGTTGAATGCTTTCTTCATAATTGGATGTTTTTTATATTAATAAATAGGCAAGTCTCTTGAACTTCTCTTAAACTTGCCGTTAACTTATATTAATATACGAACAATATTGCAATAAAAAAACCCCGCCGGTTAGGGCAGGGTAGTTCAAAATGCGCGTGGCGACTTCGTCGAGAGAGAGCCAACCGCCCCCTACTTCGTTACGGCTTTAAGACGTATGCTTTGCCGGATTCTAAATCATTTTGAATTTCAATTCCTAATGGATCGAAAAATTCATCGATAGCTATCTTAGCTCCTGGCCATTTTTGAAGGTCATTAGGACTGTTATATTCATCGAATATAATTAACCCTCCAGGTTGAACATATTGATATAGGTTTTCAAGGCATTCCTTATAAGATTGATAAACATCTACATCTAAATGTAAAATAGCAATGGGAACTTTGGGATTTGTATGTAATGTGTCCTTAAACCAACCATCTACAATATTAAACACAAAGTCTGGATAGTATCCGATTAGGTCGTCTATGCCTTTTCGGGACCACGTACAATGACCGGGTTTGTAATTATTATCAAATTTAGACGGAGAAGGAAGTCCTTCGAATGAGTCGTAACCGTAAATTTCTCTTTTGGTAATTAAACCCTGTTTAGCTAAATTACAGTATAACCCAATCGAAGAACCTTTATATACCCCGCATTCAACAAATGTTCCATCAATATCATTTACTAAAGGAAGTAATCGAGTAAAATGATGAGGATTTTCCACTAACCTTTAGTCTCGTCCATATTGGCTTTCTTGTAAGGTGTAATTAATTTCTTAATCTCACCTGCTGCTTTTCTAGCTCTTGCTTGAGAAGCTTTAGTCGTTCCGGAATTGTTTTCCTCTAGGATTGCAAACTGTTCTGTAATTGCCTCAAATAAGTCTTGTTTATTCATGTTTTCTAAATTTAAATTATCCCAACAGCATATTTGGATCTACTGCTGGAGTGTTATCGTTTTCTGATGGTAGTTTTGATACTACCGCTTCTGTTATTAACATAGTACCTGCAACAGATGCTGCATTCTCTAATGCTAATCTTGTAACTTTAGTAGGATCAATAATCCCATTATCGTACATATTTACGTATCTTTCTGTTCTTGGATTATATCCTTCCCAGTCATTGTTCGCAGCTTTAACTTCTTCTTCAATATTGAAAATATGATCTTCAGTAAAGCCTGCATTTTCTAATATCTTAAAGAAAGGTCTTTCTATAGCTGAAGAGATAATGTCGTAGCCAAGTGATTCATCTTCTGTCATTTCTCTGTTAGCTCTAGAGTAAGTAAGTACCATTGCTGCATTTAATAATGCAATACCCCCTCCAGGTAGAATACCTTCTTCTAAAGCTGCTTTAGTAGCCGATAGTGCATCATCAACTCTATCTTTTTTCTCTTTCATTTCAACTTCAGTATGACCGCCAACATGTACGATAGCTACTCCTCCTACAAATGCTGCTAATCTTTCTTGAAGCTTTTCGATTTCGTATGGAGAATTAGATTCATCAATCTGAGTTCTAATCTCTTCTACTCTTTGCTCGATAGATTCTTCAGTACCTTTAGCATCGATAATAGTAGTGGTATCTTTACTTGTAGTAGCTTTACCGGCTTTACCTAACCAGTCTGGGTTAAATTTATCTAATCTCATTCCTTTTTCAGTAGAGATAACAGTACCCCCGGTTAGAGTTGCAATGTCTTCTAAGATAGCTTTCTTTCTATCTCCAAACTCTGGAGCTTTAACTGCAGCTACTGGTAAGATACCTCTCATCTTATTAACGACCATAGTAGAGAGTGCCTCTCCGTCGATATCATCAGCGATTACTAATAATGATTTATTCTGCTGAGAAACTGCTTCTAAGATAGGAAGTAACTCTTTAACAGAATTTAACCTTTTATCTGTAATTAAGATTAAAGGATTATTTAAAACAGAAGTCATTGTGTTATTATCGGTAACAAAGTAAGGAGATTTATATCCTCTACTGAATTGCATACCTTCTACAGTTTCTAAATAAGTCTCTCCTGTTTTAGATTCTTCTATAGTTACTACTCCATCTCTACCTACTTTATCAATAGCAGCTGAGATTAATTCTCCAACCTCCTCATCGTTGTTAGCCGAAATAGTAGCTACCTGTTTAAGCTGTGCTTCATCAGTAATTTCTTTAGAGTAATTTGTAACTAAATGTTCTACTATTTCTTTTGTAGCTTTATCAATACCTCTTTTAATATCTACAGCATTAGAACCTTTAGTAAGATACTCTAAACCTTCTGATAAAATAGACTGGGCAAGTAAAGTAGAAGTTGTTGTACCATCTCCTGCTTGATCTGCTGTCTTGATAGAAGCCTGTTTAACAATCTGTGCTCCTAAATTTTCTAATTTATCTTCTAGCTCGATAGATTTAGCTACTGTTACACCATCTTTGGTTGATACAGGATTACCCATATCTTGTTCGATAATAACATTCCTTCCAGAAGGTCCTAGTGTTGCCGTAACAGCATTTGCTAATTTATCGACACCATTTTTTAAGCCCATTCGAGCTTCACTATTAAAACTAATTTTTTTACTCATCTTCTAATTCTTTAATAACTGCTAAAATTTCTTTGTCTTGAGCGATGTAATACTCTTCTCCTTCGAAGTCAATTCGGAGAGTACCAATTTTAGGTACAAGAACAACTTGACCTACTTTATGCTTTACTGGGATAAAATGTCCGAACTCAGACATTCTTCCTTGCCCAACAGCAATAATCTCTCCCATTTCGGGTTTTTCTTTTCCCATGTCTGGGATTACAATTGAACCGTATGTTTGCTCTCCTTCATCGATAGGTTTAATGAGCAGACGGTCATTAGACGGTGTTAACGTTTTTGACATATTTAATAACTTTATTTTAATATACGAAAAATTAATAGAAAATCAAACCCAGAGCTAAAAAACCTATTTAATCGCTAAAGTTTTTAATTCCGAACCTTTAGCAAATGGAATAGTGATCTTAAGTAACCCATACTTAAACTCAGCATTAGCTTTACTTAGATCAAATTTGCTATCAATCTTCCAACCTAAGTTAAATGATCTTTTAGCAATTCCTCTATGAATATATTCTACGCCTTTATCGTCTGATTTTGTTTTGTCGTAGTTTACTCGTAAGGTGTTTGATTGTGTTTGAATTTCCAGATCCTCTTTTGCGATTCCTGTACAAGCGATATCGAACACTAGATGTGATTCGGTTGTATAGATGTCTACTGGATGTGGAACTTTGGATTCTGCTAGCGGAAGGAATGTGCCAGCATCTTGAAAAAAATTTCTAACTAAAATGTCGAACGGATTACGTTCATAAAATAATGTACTCATATCATTTAAATTTGTGACGTCCTAAGATCGTCGGTTAAACTAAAAATAAAAATCGCTCTGGGGTCGATTCTCTTTATTATAAATATAATAAATTTTGAAATTCTATACAACTTAATTAAAGATTTTTTTCGGAAGCTTGTTATTCAAATTATCAAAAATACATTTACCTAATCCTTGATTGTACTCTGCATTTGCATGTCCATCACCAGGTCTAGTTCCATCGCCGTGCAATGTAGTAGGTCTAGACACATAATCAGGAAGCTTTCTAAGATCAATAAAGTTTATTGAATTATGAATAATACTAAAATCAATGTTTTTTACTAAATCACTATGAAACGATGTTCTAAGAAAATTATCAAATGTACTATTATACCTTTCTATCTGTTGTATTTTATGAACATTATTAGTTTGGAAAGGCTGTACTAGCATTCTTATCCCAGCCCCTCTAGCTTCCAAATATCTCTGTATAAAAAAAATATCAGAAAAACTTTCTATTTCAGTAACATCAAAATCAAAAAATGTTGTTAAATACTCTTTTGAATTTGGAATATTATTTTCGTTCTGTAAATTTTTAATTTGGGTTCTTATAATTTTATCACCTTTATTAAAAAGAATTTCTTTTCTTATAGGATTAGGAATTTGGAAAACAAATAATGTATTAGAGATATCTTTAGTTTTTAAACAATAATTTTTAATTGATCTAATACAAGCGTCAATACCCATTCCTCCTAATCCAAAATTAAAAAATTTATCGACATCAAAAAGACTAGCTAACTTACCACCCCATGTAAAATTTTTAGAAATGTATTCAGATGTAACATACTCCTCACCGTATTTCTCCTTCAACATATCAGAAGCTAATTCATAAATTCCATCCCGGGTAATATTCTTAACGAATGCACTACCTTGGGTATGTGAACATCCTACTGAGATAAGTATTTTTTCCTGGTTATCTTTAAATTCAAATTTTTTCATATCTAATGTCCATCTCTCCAGTTATCTGATATTTCAGGAGGTGCTTTTAAAGTCACTCCAGGTAACTTAGTAGTATTCTCCATAATCTCTTGAACGTAAGGAGCAAACATTTCTACATCTTTTTCATCACAGTTTATAATTAACTGATCATGCACCTGTGCCTGTACTTTAGCATCTATACCTAACTCTTGAGCTTTACGGTTAATCTTTAAAGCAGCTCTATTCACTACCGCTGCTGCTAGAGATTGAAGCTGGAAGTTAAGGCAGTTATTAAGTCCATTACGGTAGTCTCTATAAGCTTGAGTTACTTGATCTCTAGGAGATACAGTCTTAACTATTTCACCATTCTTTTTAATATATTTAGGAGGAACTTTAGTTTCTAGTTCTTTTCTAAATCTCCAATCCATCATTCTATCACCAAACTTTTCATATAGTCTTTGAACCTTAGGTAAGTGACGTACACGTCCTACATAGTTCTTAATCATACCATAAGCTTTAACTTCTTCTCTAGATCTTTCTCTCCATTCAGCAAGCTGAGGAAATCCATCTAAGTAACCTTTGATAAGACCTTCAGCTACTTTCTGATCTACACCTAAAGTCATCTTCAAAGCATAAGCTTCCATACCGTATGCAATACCTAACGAGTATGCTTTAGCTTTATTACGTTTTACCGGATCTAACTTTTTAAGGTAGTTATCTGCTTTTTTATCTGCTGATACTCCTTCTAGCTTTTCAGTCTTGATAGCTACAGTAGAATAAAAGTCCCATCCTTTGTTGAAGATCTCTCTAAGGTTTTCATCTCCGGTTACAGAAGCAAAGCAGTGAGGTTCTAGAGATTCATAATCCGCATCGATAACTTTTCTACCTTTACCGGCTACAAGGAATGCTCGTACGATATTAACGTACTTCATAATCACCGGAGCATCTTCTCCATCTTCTAACGGTTTCGGTAGCTGCTGAGCGTCAGAGCCATAACGACCACTAACAGTACCGTTTTGTTTAAAGTAAAAATAGTATCTCCCATCTTCTTGTCTATCTCTAAATCTATCAACGTAGGTAGATTTTATTTTAAGTAATTTGTTATAAATTCTAAGATTTTCTGCCCATGGATATTCTTTTGCTAAATCTTTAACCATATCCATATCGAACTTAGCTCTACCAGATTTAGTATTAGCACCTGCTACTTTAGGTTGGATACCCATATACTTAAATACTATTTCACCTAAGTGTTTTTTAGATTGAATATTGATATAATCTCCATCGTTAGATTCTTTCCACATAGCCATAGAGATACGAGCACATTCTAGTTCATCTAAATGTTCTTTATCGCCAGTTAGTAGAAACTGCTTAACAGGTGAATCTTCTAGCTCTTCTATATTTTTCTGAGTTAGAGAATATTTGCCAGTCTTATCAGATTTAGGTAAAGGTAGAGAATATCTTGCTACTAAATTTTGAGCCCAGTTACCTTTATGGGATACAGGGTAGTTTTCCATAGAAGTTGATACTACCCATTCTTTTACTTCTGGAATAGCAAGTAAAGATTTCATCACAATCTCTTTATTTTTAGCTTGATCTTCTACGATCTCTGCATGAATCTTTTCGATAAGGTCTATATCTAAATCTACTCCATAAGCTTCCATAGGAACTGTAACCTCACGGTAGATAGGCATTACTTCATCTTCAAAGAAAAACTTCTCTAGTCCTTCTTCTTTAAGTTTTCCCAAGTATAGATTACATATACGTAGAGTAAGGTCGGTATCAGCAGAAGCATACTTACTAAGTATGTCCAGGTCAGCCTTATAGATCTCAAAACTTTCTTTCGTAACACTTCCTCCATTATTTTTAATACTTTCTTTTAGTTCAATCTGCTCTTCATTAGCAGCTTTCTCAACATCTAAACCTAATGCTTCTTGATTCATTATAGCAATAGATTTCAAACCAAATGGATTACCAAATCCAAAGGCTCCTTCTTCATAAACTGTATGAACAAGTAATCCAGTATCAACCCAAACATCAGGTAATAAATCTATACCAAAATAGTTTTTAATAAACTGGACGTCAAACGAAGCATTATGGAAGACTAGTTTCTTCCCTTTTAGTGCTTTAAGTAAATTTTTAGAGATAACATCGGTAGAAGTACCGTTAATAGTCTGAAGCTCTAATACCCCTTTCTCAAAGTTCCATACTTGAGTAGGTAGGTAGAATCCTACTCCTTCATCGCCAGAGATAGACCATCCTACAATAATATTCTTTCTAGGATTAAGACCAGAGGTCTCGGTATCGACTGCGATTACTTCTGACTCTTGAATGTGTTGGAACATTAATTTTAACGTCTCAGAATCTTGGACGGTATAATACTTTTTTTCTAACTGCATATATTATAATATAAGAATTTAAATTGAGAAATCAAAATTATTTTCACAGATCTTATAATTAGATTCTAAAATTTCTAGGTTTCTAATTGAATCTGTAATAGCTACGTGATCTTTTTTATGGGCGGTGTAAGGTAATAATCCTTCATCTAATGCTTTTTCTTTTAATTCAACTGGCAGTTTCCCTTTTCCTTTACCCATTGGTGAAACGATTTTTTCTCTAGGTACTCTATAAACAGAATCAGGTGTTATAATCAATAACCAATCAAAATCTAATTCATCATTCATAGATAATTTATTAGATTCTTTATTAATCTTATTTAATATAGGAGACCAGTATTTAACAGAATATGTACCTGCTTTACCTTTACCGTCAATATTTTTTGCTTTAGGAGGAGCTGGAATGTATGATCTATCGTTTAGAAGTACCCAAATAATATAGCAGGCAAAAGCCTCACCTTCTATACCATGGAATTGTGCTGCATCTAAACCAAGTTTTTCAGCTCTTTTTTTATTCTCTTTAATACTATGGAGAAGTAATTTAACCTCAAAGAGTTTTTGTTGATAATTCATAACCTTTATTTTATACTTAAATATACGAAATTATCTGCTATTTTCCAACTTTTCTAATACCTTTTTCTGGTCTATTTCAATATTATGATTTCTTTCTAATTGTTGGATTACTCCTCTTTTCATATTGTCATTTCCGTTAAAAAAATTCCAAATAAGAGTAGAACGGACTTTATTAATTTTTTCCTGGAATCTTTTGCAGCTACTTTCAAGAAGGTTTTCATCTTCCTCTGTAACTTCTACTTCAATGTTATTCTGAGATGCAAAATTAATTAACCCTAAGAGGTCATTATTATCATAACACTTTTTAATGTAGTCAAAATCTTCTTCTGTACCTCCTTTATCAGGATGTGCTATTCTACTAGCTTTTCGGTAAAGTTTTTTGACTTTTAATTCTTTTTCTACTTTGGTATTAGGTTCTTCTTCTCCAGGTGGATTATCTCTAATTTCACCTGTTTCTTCGTTTACCCAAACTTCAGCCTTTATATTATTAAAATACTCACTAAATAAGTCTTTCCAAACTACTTGATATTCATCAAACTGTTCCTGAAAATCTTCATATTCTAACTTTAGAAATTCATACTTGTGTGAGTATTTTTTTAATATTCGAGACATTAGTATTCACCGTATAGATCAAATTTCATTGGTTCTGGTTCCTCTACTTGCACCTCATGTTTTTTGATAGCATAGAGTTTACCATCTAAAGGAGCTAATCTATATTCCCCTTTAAACTTAGTTTTACGCATGTACATTGTAAGAGCCATTACCAGCCCTTCGATAGTATTTCCTTGGTCTATTACCAATTCCCAATTATCTCCAGGCGGTACCCGTGTGGCTATTAGCTCTTTTTCTTCTTCAATAATAATTTCAGGCATTACTGTCTTAATGTCTTGTTAATAAGGTATTCTGGTTCTGTAAAGAAGTCAGGTATGTACATTGAATGAGTAGCTCTAATAGGATTAATATCTATTCCTCCTCTTCTAGTGTAAAGACATGCTACCATAAGTTGATCAGGTTCATATGCATCTATAAGGTGCTTATATACCATTTCACAAATCTCCTCATGGAAGTGAGATACAGTTCTATGAGAAACAATATACTTAGCTAATGAGTCGGCTGCAGGTAATTTCTTACCTTTAATCCTAATAAAGATATCACCCCAATCTGGTTGATTAGTTACTCTACAGTTAGATCTTAGTAAATTAGATTTAAGTTTAATTTCTTTAGGTTCATCTTCACTATCTTCTACAGCAAGCTGTGTGGCATCTGATTTAAAGGCAGTAAAGTCAATTTGATCTAAATCAACAGCATCTGCTAAATCAGTATACCCTTCGAACTCTAATATTTCTGCTTCATCCCTAGAAGAGAAGAAAGTTACTGTAATAGGGGCTTCGAGTAATTCACTCAAATCTCTAGTTACTCTAGCTTCTATACCTGCTATACATTCCTTAGCAGTTTCACCTATTCTAGTCATATTAAAAGAGTTTAAGTACAACTTAATAGATTTAGACTCCACGTGATTCTCTGAATCTGCTGGACATACAATTTTTAACATACCCGCTACTGGTTGTCCTTTGAGTGTAATAGCAGATACTTCGTATGCATTCCATACATCTACACCTACAAATTCGTCACCTTTAAGACCGTATCCTTCTCTATTTAACTTTCTCGGTATTTTAACTAGCAGTTCAGGAGCATAAGTATCCTTATACCCGTCACCTCCTACTTTACCTAAGTGTTTAGATGCAATCTCTACTACTTCTTTATAATTTTTAACTTCTGACATATTTTATCCTTTAAATATTTGTTTTTTGCCACCATCGTAAACATAAGCGTGACCATTTTCTATCAATAGTTTATTTAAAGAGGTTTCTTCTCCGTTAATTTTAACAAAAATCTCAGCTAGTACTCTTCCGTATTTACCGGTCCCATAAGACTGAATGATAAACTTACCATCATTTAGTTTTAAGTGTTCTTCTGTAAACTTAGAAGCTAAAATACCTTTAGCTTTTTCTTCTAAATTTCTAGTTCTTTTTTCCCAGGTATCAACACCTTTGAATCTTAATCTAGCTTTAGTCCAAACGTCAAAGCCAAGATCGATCATTACGTCGGCAGTATCTCCATCTACTACTCTGACTAATTTTGCTCCGTATCTATACATTTATAAAATTTAATATTTGTTCTACTCTTTGCATAGGAGATCCTGTAATAGTAAGATAAGGTTGACGTACTCCTTCTAGTACAGCTCTAAATTCTTCATCTACTTCTTTTCTCCACTCTTCACTTATACTTCTTACTCCGTCATCTACTGATTCGAACTCAATAGGAAAGTAGATATAGTGAGTATATTCACCTTTAACTCTATTCCAAATATCTTCAATATAGTTATATGTCTTTACAGATAATTTATCCATAAACTTAGAATATACGAGTAAATCCATATAACACCTATCCAATACTAGATTATAAGGTTGCAGTAAAGCTTCTAAATGAAAACTACTTATAGCCAGTTGAGTAGCATCAGTACCTTCTTCATTAATAGGAAATCCGTAACTACCTACAGTTCTAGTAGATTCGTTTACGAATTCATATTTAGGTAATTTATTTTTAAGTAGTTCATAGACAGTAGTCTTACCTGTACTACTAGCCCCTACTAATGCTATTCTTTTTATCATAAAACCTATTTAAAGTATTGTACATTCCTGCTACTCCGAAATCAGCACCATATTTTTTATTTTGTTCTAAAAAGAACATCATTAATCTTTGAAATGCATTGCCTTCGTTTTTTCTTACTAAGTAGAATTCTTTATCTATATTCATATCTTATAAAATCTTTTTTAAAAAATCACACCACATATATAACGATCTATCTCTTAATATACGAAATAATTCATCTAATTCCAACTGAAAGGTATTGAATCTTTCCTCCATAATAACCTTTCCTTCATCCACTCCTGCAGTAACTTTATGTATTACTGCTCCTGCTACAGGGTATTGACCATTTTTAATTCCTTCATAAGCCCTAACTTGAGGATCTTTTCCTTTTAATTCTGGGTAGTCAGTTATTAATCCTGGATGCCCGTTAAAAATGGCATACTCGTTACATATTTCTGCAGGCATTATTCTTAACCAGCCATGTAGAGTAATAATAAGATCATCATGTTTATTAAGTATTTCTTGATAATCTTTTAGACTTGGTTTGTTTGGTAAATAAACTA
>Ga0222716_10001369_pt1 | contig 20399 bp, 17 predicted proteins | sample C33_13DmetaG_FD_165044 | JGI IMG/M metagenome (GOLD analysis project Ga0222716, IMG submission 165044) | Estuarine water microbial communities from San Francisco Bay, California, United States - C33_13D | ecosystem: Environmental > Aquatic > Marine > Unclassified | place: USA: California... | reverse complement strand
AATCATTTCGGCCTCTTAAATAAAATTCTTGTCCTAATTGATGAACAACATCGGCTTCATTGTTATATAAACCCAATGCTCCATTGTCTGCATCATAAAATATACGTCCTTCTTTGTATGAAGGTGTAGCTGATGTTAAATCAACATATGATGCTGAAAAAGCTGCAGCAGTTAAATTAGTAGCTGTTGTATTTAATAATGTAGTATTACCTGCAGATATTGTAAATGATCCGGATAAAGTAATATCTTCTACCGTATTACCTGATAATACATTATATAAATCAGAAGTATGACTCGACGAAATTAATCCGCCAGATGTTATTTCTGATAAATTAGTTGAAAAGACTCCCATTATTCTAATCCTTTATTTTAATATAAATATTTAAACAGTAAGAAAGGGATGACCTAAGCCATCCCTTCCAATTACTCTATAAGATTAATGATTAAATAGTCTCAAGACCTTTAACATATACCTTACCGTAGAATTCAGGACGAACCACTTTCTTAGCGTAACGAGTCATCACACCTTTACGTGGAGTGAAGTTAACTGGATCGTATACTAATGGAGTCATGATAAGTGGAACATATGGAGAATAAACAGCACCTGTTTCAAGGAACTGAGCACCTCTATAACCCATAAGGATTACGTTCTCTTTCATGTATGGGTTCTTGTATACAGTGTATCTGTTATTGATAGCACCTACTTTTTGAACACCAGCAGCAAATTCCATTTTGTTACCATCAGTGTCAGCAGCAAATCCAGGAATAGATTCAAGGATAGTTGCAACAGCTGGACTAGTTACAAGGAAGTTAGCTCCACCTCTTAAGGTCTTTTGATGGATCTTGTTAGATACTTTTTGAAGTTTAGTACCTAAAGTTTGGAACCATCCACCTTGAGTGTTATAGAAACCACCAGTATCAGTTGATGTTTGAGTAAATCCAGCACCGTTCCAAACCTCATTATTAACAGCTGACCAATATTCAACGGTTGGAGCAGCGTTGATCAACATATCAAGAATTTCAAGATCAATTTCCATTGATACATATTCTGATAACATTGAAGTCAATTCAGCTTCAGCGTCAATTGAGTGGTAAGCGTTTAAGTCTTGAGCAAATTCTGGTGTCCAGATTGCCTTCAACTTACGAGTCTTAGCAACGATTGCTTCAGATTGAAGTTCCAAGTTAATTTCTGGAATATCAATATCATCTGAAGTACTTGGAGCTGGAGTAGTAAATGAAGTTTGTTCAAAATCACCTCTTGTAGTATCAGATGGTTGATTGCTAAACTTAACTGTGTAATCAGCAGCAGTAATTAAATCAGAACCTGATACAACAAATACTAAGTTGCTACCATCAACTTTAGTGAATGCGTTAAAAATAGTACCTACAGCACCTGCAGAAGCAGAATCAATAGTAAATGAACGAACTGCAGTTGAATCATATGCACCTAAAGATGTCAATGGAACTGAGATTGTGTTCAAGTTATTTGTATTAACTTTAACGCCAGTTGCAGGATCTACGAAGTTTGAATCATAGTTAAATGATGCTGAGTCAGTCAATGCTGCTACAGTACCAGTTACAACTGATGATGTTTCGTTGATTGAGTAACCAAAACGACCAGCACCATAAAGACCACCGGTTGGATCACCAGATGTATTAGTAACACCAAACATAGAGTCAGCTGCTTCAGAAGCACCAAATGGGTGACCTGCTGCAGTTACTGGATCAGTTTGATCACCAGTGAATCCTGGTTGTGATGTACCATACTTAAAGTCTAAATAGAAAATAAGACCTGAAGGTAGGTTCATTGGTTGAACTGAAACGAATTCTTTAGCAGCAAATTCTGCAAAGATACGTCTTACTAATGGAAGAGCAACTCCAGCCCATTCTTCTGAGCCTTCTGCTGTTCCTGTTTGTGATGCTTCTTTTACAAGCTGACGAGCTTGGTTCTCAAGCATTTGAGCCATTCCGGCTTTTTCTGTTTCACTCTTAAGACCTTCTAATAGACCTGTCTTCTCCCATTTAGAGACAAGACCAGATGCTAAAGATCTTTGAGTGGCTACGTTGCTTTCTAGCAAACTTGAAATTTCCATTTTAATTTTCCTTTTTTAATTTTTTTTTTGTTTTACAAAAGACCAGCCAATTTCTTGAATCGGTTAGCCATTTCATTTCCTTCTGAGATAATTTCTTTAGCAGGTGCTGTGGTTCCTACTGCCTTTGAAGCTACATTTTTGTGTTCTTTAACAACAGCTTTTTTAGTAGCAGGCTTTTGGAATGATTCAGCTAATGTGCTAAATACTAATTTAACTTCTCTTGTATTACCAGCTCTATCAAAGTTTTCAATTACTTTCATCTTTTGATTTTCTGATAATTCAAAGTTACGGAACAATTTGTTTGTGTAAAGAAGTTTTGCGTTTAGCAAGTTAACTTCTTGAAGAACAGATTGAAGTTGTTTAATGGTTGAATACGCTTCTTCTAATTCTGCCGCTTCAGGTAACATTCCGTCACCATCATCACCAGCCTCATCAGCAACTTGTTCTCCCATTTCTTTCTCTTCTTCTTCTTCGCCAAGAATAGCTTCGATAATAGAATCAATGTCTTCTTCTATTGGTTCATCTTCACCTCTCATCTCACCTTCTTCGTATTTCTCTTCAGCTTCTTCTTCGTTTAAGTCACCTTCAAGTTCACGGATGATTGATTCAAGATCAAGATCATCTTCTCCACCTATTTCTTCTTCACCTTCTATTTCTTCTTCACCTTCTATTTCTTCTCCAGCAGCAGGAATATCTCCTACAAAGTCTGGTGATTGTGAAGTAGTTGGGTCATCGATTGTAACATTCATTACATCGCCTTCAGCGCCCGTTTCATCTTCCATTTCTGGTTCTTCAATAGGCTCTTCCAAATCCAGTTCATCCTCTTGCTCACGCATTTCTGATCCTCTCATTTCTGAGCCTCTCATCATACCTTCTGTACCTTCTTCTTCGTCTTCTAATTCTTCAGACAATTTAGCTGAAAGCATGCTTTGGATTCGTGGAGTGAAAGCTTCTTCAAGAGCTAATTTTGCATTCGCTAAAGCAGTTTCTCTAACAGCATTAGCATCAGCAATCGCTTCTTTTAGCAAATCTGATTTTGCCATAAGTTTTCTCCTTAAATTTGTTTTTTGGAAATAAGATTATTAGAAATCTTAATAAATATTGTTATTGATAAACAAGGGACGCTATATTGGATAGAATAGCGTATTTTAATATATATATGGTGCTGTACAAAAAAACAGTAAAAAAGACTCATTGAGTCTTTAAAATGTTATTCTATTATTTTATATCCTAATTTTTTTGCAATTGCTTCCCACGCGCGTGGGTTTTGGTTTTCTCCATCAACAAATATTGCGGGTTTTAAATTTGGATGTTGTTTTAATATTAATTCAGTTGTTTGACGAATTGCAGCTGTCATGACTCCTTTATATGGCCCTACATTTACATCCCACACCCAAACACCGCCATAACCGTCTTCAATTATTGAGTCTGCTATTACTGTAAGTTGACCGTCTTCACTTTCTACCCCATCTAAAGTTCGGTTGAATTGTATACCTGGATATTTTTGTTTTAAGACATTTATTAAAATATAACTAAAATCTGGTAAATCTGATTCGTTATATAATTCAGTTAAATTCTTTGTTCTAAACCGTATCATATTTTCTGCTAATACGTGTCTTTTCATGTAATTTTTTTCTTTCTTATAAATATGTGGCCACGTAAAAACAGTAAAAAAGCCCCAACATTGCTGCTGGGGCGTAAACATAAATTAATATGTCGGTCCTATAATCCTATTATAGGAGGGTACTAAAAGTCTTTCAAGCTCTGCATTCTTTGTCGATATGCAGCATCGTTTCGTTGAATCCGTTTTGTTACGCTTGGCTTAACAAATTCTTTTTTAGATTTAATCTTATCAAGAATCTTCGAATCTTTAAGTTTTTTCTTCCATGCTCGAATTGCAAAACCTAAATCTCCATTAACTACATTTGCGCCAAGTGAATGGCCTGGAATAACTGATTGATGTTCTTTTTGTTTTTTGTTCATATAACCTGTTTTAAATTAAGACTGTTGTTTTCTTTGTATAATTTTAAATTTAAATTTCATTACTTCTGGTAATTGAGAAATAAATCCTTGAATGCGTTGTGAATCTTTGCCTGGATCTTCTGTTTGAGAGAATCGCATATAACCAATGCCTCTTTCAGCACTAAATTTATTTTGAATAACTTGTAAACCTTTTTTATTTGCAAATGCTTCAATATCTGCTCTAACGTTTGCATATGTTGATGGATCGAACAATTTGTATACAACACCACCTTGATAGTCAGTTATCTTGTTAATAAGCTCAGCCTCATCAATAGTTTTTTTCATTCCGAAAAATTCTCTATATAAATTCTTATCCATCTATGGTCCTATATATAATAATAAAAAATATTCAAACAACCAAATTATTCTACATCAAAGTATTTTGAAAGTTGTTGTCCTATATCTTCATATGCTAATGCCAAACGCTCTTGAAGTTGAGACATTTCTTGTGCTGTAGCTTCAAATGTTTTATATGAACCATTTAATTCTTTAAGGTGACGGTTCATTGATACTTTGTCAAACCAATCTGCATTCTCATTAACAATCATTTCAGCACGTTCTATGATGTTACGTACTCTTTCTGTAATTTGTTTTAAATCACCTTTGCCATAAACTGATTCTGACATTGCAGAAAAGTTTTTTAATGATTGAACGAATTCAGATTTTTCTTCTTTTGTTAATGTAGGTTGTTGTTCACCTTCCATCATTTCAAATATGTATTTTAGATTGCTTTTCATATTATATCCTACATTTTCCGTTATCGCAAAGAATTGATGTAATTATTTGATTTGTTGTTGCGTACTTAAATCTTTTTTCTACAGCTCCTGCAGACTCATTCATTTTGGAAGGACGCATAAATGCACCATGAGTTGATGGATTTGAAACAAAGTCCCATGCAATAAGTTCAAAGTCATCTTGTACTTCTACTGCTCCTTCTTTATATAATTCTTTTACAGAACCTAAACCTCTGCTTGAAATTCCTAATGTAATTCCTTCTTTAAACAACGTTTTAAGGATCTTTCCTGATGGCGTATCAAGTACTTGGACTGTTCCCATCAAATCATCTCCACTCCACCAAATCTTAAGTATGTTATGTGATACGTTGTTCAAGTTCACGACTGATGACTCTGGATGATCTAATTCGCCTAATGCTCTGTTCTGTCCAATAAATTCTGTCATATATCGTTTACATTCTCTTTCTAAGATATTCTTGGGATATATTCTGCCATTTTGGTTTTTTGCTCCTGCGCGTTGAAGTACTCCTTGAACAATAAACCCGCCAGGTACGCCATATTCTCTAGCACTTTGCTCTGACAATACCTTTGGTTGAAATGGTTTATATTCTAATAAAAGATTGTTCATATTATTCTCCTAATGCTCTTACTCTTTCAGATATCTTAACAAGACGCTCTGATATTTTTGTTAATGCTTTATCAACAGATGGGCCATATCCTTCACGAGACAAACCTGACTCTGTTTTTAAACGAGAAGAATAACGAACAAGTTGTTCAATTTCTTGAAGCTTTTTTGAAACTTCTTTGATCGTTTCTTTTACTTTTTTATCTGGTGTTGATTTTGAATCACCTAATGCAAATTTTTTGTATGATTCAATAAGTTGTTCATACTTCTTATCCATTGATTCTGCAACACCTGCATACTTCATTTTCTTTTTCTTGCGAGCTTGTTCTGGTGTAGAAAATGCTTTTGGTGTATTGTATGCTCCTGCTCCTGCAGATGTCGACGCCTCATCTATTTCTGTACTAGAATCTATTACTTCGATATCATGTGCTGCAAAATCACCCATTAAATCTTCAATTTCACTTTGAACAAATGATGCATATACATTGCTACCATAAATAGTAACTTCTGGATAGCCGTTTCTTTTATCAGCAAATAGATTAAGAGCTTTACGGGCATCTCTTAAAGATACTTCAATATAATATGGCTCATCAAGTGCTCCGCGAAGTCCTTCAAATTTTAAATCTTCACCAGATTTATCAGCTACATCTTTTGCTTTATCTATAGTTTGTTGATCTGCATCAGCTGAAACTGTTACTGCTTCATTATATTCTTTATCTTTTACTTTTTTGATTGCATCTTCTCGAGACATACCACTCTTCACCATACGAGCAATCATTACATCTGCAAAGTCCTTATCACCATCTTTATCTTGATCTTGCTCCACTACTTTAAATTTTTGTTGCATTTCTTTTAGCAATGATTTCATTTATGTACCTCGTTTAGTTCTTTTATCAAATCAAAATAACGTAAAAGATTTAATACGTGTGATTCTTTAATAATATTAATATTTTCTACATCGCAAAGCATTTCTGATAATCGTTCTACTTTAATTTTAGTAGCTGCATCATCAATTTTTGCAACTTGCGCTTTCAAACCTTTTTTAATTGTAGGAATAACGGTTTGAATATATTCTTTTAATATATCCGAATCATTAACGTTTGTTATATATTTGTTTAATAAACGTTTTTGATTTTCATCTAATCCGGAATATTTGTCATTAAATTTATCAACAAGTAATCTATATGTTAATAATCGTTGATCTTTTGACTGAGATTTGAATGTTTCTAATACTACATCACGTTGCTTTTCTTGTTGAGCACGTTCTGTTATAATATTATTTACAATCTCGCTTTTGCATTCCATTATTTGTTTTGGATTGTCTGCTTCATCATTTTCAAAAATAATGTATGCAGAAGCTAACAGCTTATAATTGTGAACTCTAATTTTTGAAATTTGATCTAATTTAAATTTTTCAGATATTTCTTTTACTAAGTTATAACGTTCTCTTTTTAGTACTGATTTATTTAATTTAGAATGAGCTGCCTTTACGCTACGTATATATTCTAATGCACTTGCTTCAGATTTGAATTGTTCTTTAAGCAATGCATTATATAATTTCATTTCTTTTGCTAATTCCGTATTCTTACCAAAATACTTCTTAATAATATCAATAGTATTTGATTTATCAGAAGTTAATGTTTCAGAGGTTAGTTTACGAACTAACATTTCAAAAAGGATACCGGTATTTTTATACTTCGAATGTTTTAGTTTCTTCATAGTGTTCCTATAGTATCTTTACTATAAATATTATTCATCATTTAAAATATTGTTTTCATCCAACATTGACCCCGAATCTGTATCAGTATGTTCTGTGTTAAATGTTTCTGTTATAATTTTTGGACCTTTAGGTTTAATTTTTTTCAATATATCTGCATGTTCTGTTGCAAATGATGAATTTCTAGATTGTCTTCTATAGAATCTAGGATCAGGCGTAAATGTTGTTGCTTGGCCAGCTGACTTAACATCTTGTTTGATTTGTTTGATGCCTAGCGGATCCCATCCTAACGCATTTTTATGCTGGCCTGACTTAATACCTTCTGGCGGTCTGCCCCCTTTATCTGGTTCTAAAACATCATTAGCACTCATATGAGCTGTTGCTAAATCATGCGGAGTACCATATGATTGACCAGTTACTGTAGGGTCATTTCCTTCTTGTTCTATTTGATTTTGACGGAATGTTAATTTTAAATCTTCAACAATATCATTTCTTTGTTGTAACCATTCTTCTTCTGACATATTGAATATGAATTCATAAATATACTTATGAGAAACTAATTTAGAATCTTTCATTGCCTGGGCTAATTGCATTTTCTCATTCATTAATGCAACTTTTTGTTGATCATAAATAATAGAAGGTGCTGTAAGTTCTAATTCAAAATTAATTAAATCCTTATCTTCATATCCTTGAGAATATAAATGTATGATTGCAATTTTAGTTAATTCAGAAACAACAATTTTTTGTAATCTTTCAATTGTTCTTGCAAAACGAATATCCATAGATGCTAATGTAGATTTTCCTTCTACACCTTCATCAAATCCTAAGAATGGCTTTGGTACTTTTAATGCAGCCATCATTTTATGTTTTACATATTCAATATCATCAATACCTGTAAATTCCATTCCATCTAATGTATCAATTTGAGTAGATGAATTGCCGCCGCGAACTGGAAGATAATAATCTTCTAACATATTATTTAAATTAAACTTTAAGTTATAATTTCCAGTTCTAGGATCAATATGTGGAATTTTTTTCATTTTGTTGATAACTTGTTCCATATAAGTATCAACTTCATTAGGTGGAATATTACCAATATCTATTTTAAAAATACGTTTTTGAGGTGCACGCATAATTCTATGAATAAGCATTGCATCTTCTAATAACATTAATTTTTGAAATTCGTGACGAGCTCCTTCTAACATACTTCTACCGTACGGTAAAAAGTTAGAATCTGAAATATTACGAAAATGTGCTATTTCAAATACATCATATGTAAGTTGTTCTGATACAATATGTCTAAATTTAATATCATATTCACCAGTATTTTCATTGAATTCTTCCCATCGCTCTATTTCATATGAAGAAAATGGGCGAACATTAATAATACCTATTTCATCTGCAATATCTAATTTTAAAAAGAAATCACCATATTTTGCCATATTACGAATCCATGGCCAAAGATTAAATTCAATATTCATTACATCATAAAACAAATTGTAAAGAATTTTTTGAATTCTACTATCTGATGATTTAACAGTAAGAACGTCGCCAAACTGATCAGCTAATGTAGATTCGTCAGCATATATATCTAATGCAGATGATATAATTGGGTCTTTATCCATCATTTCATAGTCAGTGTATAACTGCATACGATTTTGATGCATATAATAATTTGAGTCATACCCGCCCATTCCTCCAACGCGCTGTTTATTAGACCCATGTAATCTTGTATATCTATCAGCAACTTTACTTTGCGTTAAATTACCTGTAGATTGAAGGCGATTTGTATCTACTACTCGTAGTTTATCTTTACCATAGGTTCTAACTATTACGTTAGTAGAAAATAAGTTTTGTAATCTTTTTCTTAATGACGCCATAATATTTATTCTTTATATTAAATAAATATTCCGTTACTTAATAAGCCAGGTCAAATCTTCATTGCCGTAACCATTATCCCAGTCCCAGCCAGTATTTTGTGGTCGATTTGTTCCTGTATATATAACCGAATCTGTTTTTTGGAATTGTGTTAATGCTCGTTTATTGAGTTCAATTCCTTGTTGTCTTAATCTTAAAGACGTATCTCGTAACCAAAGTCCAATAGCAAAACTCATAACAAGGTCATCATTATATCCTCGTTGTGCTTGTGCTTTACCATTTTCCCAAATAAATACAAATAACTCTTGTATAAGTCGTTTTGAATGAATGATAGGAGAGCCTTCCCTCATATACATTTCAAGTGATGATATCATTAATGGTCTTGTTCTTGATGTTGTTGAAACACCAGGCACCATTTGTGATTTGTCTTTCGTGTCATAACCTTTTTTAAGTTGTACATCAATATCTACATATCCATCATCTTTATATGTATAAAATAAATTTTGATAACCTCTATCAATTACTGGTTGTATTGCAGCCCAACCAATATTAGCATTTTCTATTGCAAGCAGTGCATTATTCCATTCTGAAGCAACACTTATTAGCATATTGCCAAAATCTTTTGGAGGAAGTTTTCCTTTATATTCTGCAACCTGTTCTATAGTTTGTACATCTATAACATGAAATGTAGAAAAGTCAGCTCCATCTCCTCTAGCAACGTCAGCTACAACAATATAATCTCGAGAATAATCTGGGTATTTCCATAACCAATATCCGTTATCATAACCTCTTCGTTCTATTGGCTCTGTACATTTCAATTCAAAATTTTGTAGTATTGAACCATCAATTACAGTATGACCAGATGAAATAAAGTCACAATCACATTCTTGTGCTGCGCCTTTTTCTCCTAAAAGTTGTGTTTGTTCATCTCGCCATGCTTGATCTCGTTCTGGGTGTACATCCCATCTAAGTCTAATTGTGTTGAATCCATTATGCCCAGATTCAGCACCCGCCCATGTTTGATGAAACCAATTACCAATACCATTGGGTGTTGAAAGTACTATTGCGCCGCCACCAGTAGATAGAGTTGCTTGCGATGCTACCCAAATTTCTTCAATGTTTCTAATGAAAGCAGCTTCATCTACAATTAATAATGATAATGCTTCTGATCGAGCACCGGTTGATGCTGAAGAAATTGCCTTTATTTGTGAGCCATTTTTAAATTTTAATGACAACTTATTATTTGCTGTCATATTACCTTTTAACCATGAAGGCAAATTGTCGTGCATTACTTGCACTTTCGTAACAAGGTTCTTTGCTACTTCTTGTGTTGTTGCAATAACAAGTACGTTGAAATCTTCATTGAACAACATTGCCCATAGAGCATATCCTGCAGATAGTGTTGATATACCTAACTGTCGGGACTTCAATATAATGTTATATCTACTATCACGTAAATCCGTTAAGGATTGTTCCTGGAATGGATAAAGATTAAATTTTATTTTTCCTTTAACGGGATGTTGAATATAACAATAATTACGCATAAAAAAGACGGGATCTAAAGCACATTTTTGGTACTGTTCCGCGATTATTTGTTTTATGTCTTTTTGTGCTGCCATAAATTATTTACCAATCTTCCACATCAATCTTAGAGAGCCAACCGGCTGAAGATTTTGATTGATGCCTAACCCAACCCCAAAAACACGCTTACGTTTACTTCTCCAAAGTAACTCACCACCAATGTAACTGAATTGTTGTTGGTTTCCTGCTAACCCAAACCCATAATAAAATTCATTCTTAGAAATGAGCGAATCTCGTTGTATGATTGTAGTCGGAATATAAATGTTTGGATTGATTTCTCTGAATATGATTGAGTTTTGTGATATAGTATCATTGATTATGATATTACCTAATGAATCTAAATCTAATGTATCCGTATAAAAATACTTTGCGTAATAATCTTTTAATACTGAAAGTGTATCAATATCCTTTAAGGTTGTATCATGTACCGTATCAACTCTTACTCTCCATTTAGGAACATAAACTAAGCTATCAAATTTTACAGTATCCCATTTTGTTTCTATTTTGGTAATAACAGTTCCTTCAACAGCATCGGGTTGTTTGTTTTTCTTACCAAATAAGTTGAAATCGATTGATGGACCAGAACATTGTTGCATGATAATGATTATTACAATCAATACCACTATGATGATGTTCTTTATGTTATTAAAGAATAATTTCATTAAGGATTCTTTTTAGCTCTTGGTTTCTTTGTAGCAGGTTTTTTTGAAGAAGGTTTTCTACCTTTTCTAGCCTTGCCTTTAACTGCACCTTTAATGTCATCAATTTGTGATTTCACTTTTTGAGCAGCATCAACAACATCTTTAACTTCTTCTCTTACTCTTTCAACTCGGTGTTCAACCTCTTCTTTAACTTCTTTAATTTTAGCTTTAGTTTCTTTGTATTCTTTTTTTACTTCTTCAACTTCAGCTTCAATCATTTCATCAATATCAGTTTGGTCTAATAACCACTGCCATGCTTTTTTTAATAGATCTTTAACGTTCATCTCTGTCCTCTGTTTGTGATAATTGTAATATGATTTTTTCTTTGTATTCTTGAAATTCTCGTTCAACTTTCTCAGCAAATTGATCTGGAGTCATTCTTGCATCTAATGTTTCTACCATACCATCTGCATTTGCAATTACTTGATATGATGTTGTATATGATTGTTTTAATAATTCTACATCCTTTTCGGCTCGTTCCAACCATGCAAGTGCATTTTGCTTCATTCTATTTCTTGCATATTCATCAAACGTGCCATTTATTTTCATTCGATGTTCCATATCAATAACACAATCATAACACATATCGTGAAATGCTTTCATTTTACGATCTAAATGATTTGGTGTTTTGCAAGTGCAAGTTTCTTTAGGACAATTATTAAACGTAACTAATTCATCTCTAATTGATTGAAGTTGTGTGCCGCCCTTTTTTGTTTTCATTACATAACCATCTTTTTGTTCCATGATGTATGTAATACCAGATTTAAGATCCGTTTCTTCCCAAGTTTCTCCAACAAGATGTTTTTTTACATCTTTTGTTTCTTTTGTAAAATTAACTGACTTATTTGTTTGAAACTTATGTTCCCCAGCCAACATTTGATTGACTGCATTTATATTTTGTAACTTTTTTGACATAACTTATTTTTTAAATTGTTCTGGATCTTTGTAAATTCTATCTGCCGTTAATTTTAATTGCAAAAAGAAATTTTTCATTGTTTTAACATCATATTCAGAAGAAAGCTTTAATCCTATTTTCATTAAATTACTAACTAACTGTTTTGGTGTATAAGATGTTGTTTGTAAATATTGAATATATCTACTTTCAATAGCATTACTTTCCTCAGGTGTAGGATCGGCGGCAGGTTCTTCAGCTGGTGCTTCTGGAGCAGGCTCGATTGGTGCTTCTGGAGTGGCTGGCTCTGCTGAAGCAGGTGCAGGTTCTACTGCAGGTTCAGCTGCTGGTGTTGGTTCAGCTGCTGGTTCAGCTATTGGCTCTTCTGCTGGAACTGGTTCTTCTTCTGTCTCTTCTTGCTCTTTAAGAACATTTTTAATACGGCGACGAATATATTCTCTAACTAAACGTTCTTTTTGTTCTCTTGTTAGATTTTCAATTTTATCTTTAATAGAATCTTCACTGTCTTTTTCATCATCATCTTGACGCTTAGACATTACTTTAGCAGCATGTTTTGGGTCATGTTCTCCTTCTGGTTTATAAGCTCTATCAGCATCTTTCATGTCTGGAACAATTGATCCGTTGTCAATCACTTCTTTATCAGTTTTACGAAGTACATTCTTTTGCTTTTCGCCAGTAGAATTTGGCACCATGTTTTCTGTTTCATCTCCTTCATAATCTTTAAGATCTTTACGAGGAGTTGGTTTCGTTGATTTTTCTAAATCTTTTGGTGCTTTATATTTTGACTTATGTTTCTCTGCCATTTGAAAGTCCTATTTTTAATATAAATATTATCGTCCAAACTTTAATATACCTATCAATTGATTCACGGGAGCGAACGCTCCGGTGAGCTTGTATGTGTTTCCTTTGAATGTAAATACAATTCCTTCAATTGGAACTATTCGATCTAATCCACCCAGCTTTTCAATTCTTTTTAATTGATATTCAACTTTTTTAAGAATTTCCGGGTCTTTACTTTGTTGTACTTGCTTTATTACTGTAGCAATATCTCTTTTAATTTCTTGTGTAGATTTACTAGGATCTGCAGCTAATACTTGAGATACATTTGATAATACAAGAGCTCCTAATCTCAAAAAGATTGATTCAAATGGTTCCATGTTTTGTTTTTGATATGATTTAAAATCTTTATCGTCAAATTCAGTTACCCATTGTAAAAATTCAGGATTTTCAATTTGTTTTTTAACAACTGTAACTGATGTTGATTTATCATCGAATGCCCATCTATCTACTAATGTGTCTCTTAAATCATCTGATATATCATATCCTAATTCTTGAGCTTTGCTAGTGATTACATCTCTCCACCATGCACGATGATATTCAGAAATTAAATCAGTATCTTTAAGTCCGAATTGCGTTTTAAGTTGATCTATTTCTGAAAATAATGCTGCTTGTTGATCTTCAAAATCTGCAATACGACCTAATTTAATTTTTTGCGGCGGAATAAACGAAAATGTATTTTGCATGTGCGCATTTGCATCTTCAATTATTTTTTGAATTAATGACCCGCCAGCTAAATCAGTTTGAACTTTGTCTACTGTCGGCTTTCCTTTTGAGTTTGTTCCAATTCTATATTCAACTAAATTGTGAAACTGTATATGAGCTTTATCATAATTTATAATATTTTTCGTTTCTGGGTAAATAACTTCCATATTAGCAAATACAGCGCCGTTTTTGAAAATACTATCTAACTTTTTAGAATCTATTTTGTTAAATGCTGCTTGTAAATCTTGTCCTGCTTCACGAAATGCATCTGATATAGGGCCGCGGCCTTCAAATTTAGTTGTAAGTTCTTCTGTAGTTAACGGATTAACGATTGTGGTTTTATTACGAGCAAATCCTACTCGACCATTCTTCCACGTTACTTGAAGATTTTGGCCGTCTGTCTTTTCAGTTACTGCTTCTTCGATATCTAACTGTCCTTCTAAAGCACGGGCAACTAACTCTTTCATTTCATTGAAGGTTAATCCATGATCATCATATGGATGAGCCATGTGCCCCCCAGCACCCCCTTCCATGAGCAATACTCCTTCGGTTAATGGGACGCCAAATGTAGTTTTGTCGTATGTATCAAAATCATATACAAATTCTTTACCAGTATTTTTATCTAAAAATTTGCGAAGCTTTTCAATTTTCTTTTTGTGTTTCTCAGCAGTTTTAGGATCCATATAGCCTTCTACTAAATGTGCTGTTAATGCAACATCTGGATATTGTTGTTGTAATGAATCGACTGCCTTTACATTTTTTGGAGAATCGTCAATAAACTCAATATCGTCATATCCTTTTTGAATTTGTTTTTCAATCCAACGAGCTTTATCCATTGGGTCAGACGAACCCAGTGCAACAACGTATATGTTCTTAATTCCATGTTCGCGCTCAAGATATCTTTTAACTGGGTATGCCACTCTACGAGCCGTTAAAATAGTTGTTTTAGCCCCAGCATCTTGCATTGATCTTTTTAATGCATCTACATTTTTTTGTATTGGATTTGCAGATTTAATAATTCTATCAAATTCTGAAAAATCAAAATCATCGCCGGGCCTTGGCTCATAAACCGCAAACTGTGCTGGGTTTAATTCTGTGTTAGATCCATCTCGGTGTTTAACATAAATTGTAGCATTCATTTTTGCTAATGTATCATCAAAATCAAATACACGTAAACGCTTTCCAGTTCTTAATTCAGTAAATAATGCATTAACATCTTGTTCTAAAATTGTATTCCACCAACCTTTAGAAAAAGTAGATTCAATCATTTTGCCAGTTAATATTTCCCAAACATTTTTTAGTACCGAATCTTCTATACCCGGGTACGAGAGTTTGAATATGTTATAATCGCCCGATGCAATTGCTTGTCGTGTTGCTGTTGCAGAAATTGGTTCTCCTGATGGATATTGAATTGGATCTGCATTTGCTGTTAATTCAATAGCATCAATACCTTGCGGTATTTTTCTTCCAGATTTATCACCAGTAATTTTGTATTTATCTACATTAGGAACAAATGTTTTAGCTCGTACATAATCATCACCCTTTGTTGAAGCTGCCATTGCATATTGTCCTTGAGCATCTTCTGGCAATGCAAATAAGAATTCATATGCAGCCATTATTGGAGAATTAAATTCTGTTGGTTGCATTATGATTTTTGGGTTTGAATTTAATAGATTAAAACTATCGATAGTTTGTTTTCTCGTAAATCCATCTCTATCTTTTGGACCAACAAGCATTATTACTTGTTTAACTGAAGGATTTTCTGCATATCGATTAGCAAGTGCTAAATGTGCTCCAGTTATAGGCTTAAATCCGCCTGGAAACAAAACAGTAACATTACTTGTTTGTTCTATGAGATGTTGTTTGAATTCTTGTAGTATTGATTTCATTTAAATGACCATTTTATATAAATATTAGTTTATACAGAACCACTTTCTAATATTTCAATTCTAGATTGCAACGAATTAATTATCTGTTGTTGTTCTTGTATTGCTTTAATTAACGGAGATATAAATTCATTATAACGAAGTCCAAATATTGATCCAGATTCATTTGTAGAAATTACAATTCCTGCAAAATCTGCGGTTGTTTTATTAAAATTAGCTAATGATGAACTTACACTTTGAGCTATTAATCCATAATGAGTTCTTGTTTTTCCAATCCATTTATAACTAACTGGCTGTAACTCATTTATAAAATCTAATCCCAAATCAGATGATGCTATATCAGTTTTTTGCGTTTCATCTGATGTTTGAATTGTTGCATTCGTAGCGTAAATATCATCCCAGCGCCTAGAACTACTACCAATATCATATAAATCATCTGCTGCTGGGAATACTCCTTTAAATGATTCATAACCTGGGTGTCCGGTTGCTAAAATATTGTAATCAAAAATACTTTTTTGTAAAAATATACGAGCCCCGGTATCCATATCATACACATTACTATATGATTGACTGTCAATTGTTACAGTAGTATTATATTCAAATTTACGTTGTCCTTGTACGTAATAAAATTCATAATTTTGATTGAGGTTATTATATTCTGTTCCAAATGGTGTTATGTATGATGCTGTTGCTGGTAATACGCTCATGCCGTTGCCGGCTCTAATATAAACATTGTTAGTAGCAGCTTCTAACGTTAATAACGTACCATCTTGTCGGCTAGGTGTTATTGATGTATCATTAATTAATATCGCCCATATGGGGTATGGCGGGGCATCATTAAAACGAATAAATGATGCTGGAGCTGCGCCTAAATCAATAATTACGTACGGTACACCTCCGTATGAAGACGTATACCATAATACATCATTGTCAATAGCAGATAATGCTGGATATTCTCCCTCATCTCTAAATAATTTAATATCCCAAGAAAATAATCCAGCATATGATGTACCAGACAATGAAATATTTGTTGCTGAAACATCTCCATCAGCTGTTACTGTAAAATTAGATGATAATATTTGCAAATTTCCATTACTTGCTGAAATATTTGTAGATGAATTTCCGACGAAGAATTTTTCAGTTCTTACATCTAATTCAGAATCTGCAGTTGAAAATCTAAAATAATTATTGCCACTAGCATATAATTCTAATCCGACGCCAGAATATGGTACGCCACCTTTAGTTCCGGAGCTGCCAGATAACGCACTACCGCTCCATAATAAAAATCCAGGATCGCCATATTCAAATCCAGAATATCCTAAGCTGCGTACGAAACCAGTATTTTTAAGTCCAGATATTGCAATGCCCGATTCTAATGAATCAGCAACATATAATGAACCAGTAAGCATTGAATAATCACCATCAATATAACGATTACCTCCCTGCCAATCTAGATTATTAACATATGATATTTGTTTACTTTTAACACTATCTACATTATAATATTCTAATTTGAATGAAAGTTGGTTACCACTTTTATGTTTGGTTGGTATTTCTGTTCTTATTCTTGTATACCCTGGTGTATATCCGGGATCATTATCAGTTGTAGTTCTGATATCAGAAAATTGCCACTCACCGCCTTCAATTACAAATATTAATTGCCCACTACCATTTTGTAATGCCTCAAATTCAAATACCGTATCATCGAATCTTTGATTACTAGATAATACTTCTAATTCACCGATTCTACGTCCAAATTGTTGTATGTTTTGATTCAATAGATCTTGTGCATCATATGGAAATGCAGAACCTGATAAGAATATTGATAATTTTGGATTAGAATTACCACTTACTGAACTCCTAGTGCCAATTGCGTCAATTGTTAATTTATATGCAGACTGACTTACAAATGTAGCGGCATATGGTGCTACGTGTTGAAATGTCATTACACTATTTGTAGCAGATATATCAGACCCACCATGCGGAATAATTTGTACACCATTTCCTATACTACCACTCGTCCAAGATGCTGTAGGAGCAGTACCTAATCCACCATTGTTAAAATATTTTGCTTCCCAATACGTATCAATTATATTTTGAGATGAAAATGTGCCTATTGCAAAATCTGGAAATACACTTCCGGTATCTACAAATAATTCAATTTCTTCTAATTCAATATCATTAATTTGTTCCCACGTACCAATTGTACCTTTTCCATTAACAAATACCTTTATACGATCAATATCACCAGTTGCTGGTTCTAATCCGTTTATAGTAACATATGCAAATGATTCTGAATTTTCAGTTGGTGTATATGTAGGTGTTGCTTCATATAATAATGAATATGAAGATGCGTCAAATGATGTATATGTATGAGTTGAAAGTGTTTGATTAGATTTGACTATAAATTCTGAATCTAATAACATTGTTGTTTCACTTAAAACTTTCTTAATAGTTGAAGAATATGCTGTACTAGATGGTGTAAACTGCGGCGTAGGTTGTGGATTAGATGGCGATGATACTGTTATTGTACCATCTTCCATATCTTTAGTAAACAATCCGTTTGTTAATTCAATTGCTGGTTGTCCATTATATGAAAAGAATCTAACAGTTCCTGTTGAATAAGTTGGAAATTGTTGTCCATTTGGATATGTTCGATTTAATTGTACACCTACTTGTTCTTGTATTGTTACATTCGGTAATGCTTCAAAAATTACTTCTGAATTATTTGAAAGTGTAGGATTAATTTGTACAGTTCTAGACCATTTAACATTAGCACGACCTTCCCATTCTTGCGGTACTGGTTGTCCGTTAAGTTGTTGTAATTCACCAACAATTGTTATTGAAGCTTCGCCCGGAGATGTTTCTTCATAAACATATATTGCAATAACACGAGACTTATCTTCATCAATATAATCAATTATTTCATAATAAATTGGATCGCCATTAAAATCTAATATTTCAATATTAAGATATGAACCAATTCGTAAATTATCCGGATGGCCTTTTAATTTAATTAAATTTTTACCAGCAGTAAGTCGTGTAGGAAATTCTGTAATTTGAAATATATCAGGAGATGTTAATGATGTATCTTCAAAAAATACATTAATTAAGTCAAGTCCTCGATAAATAGTTTCTTTTCTTTTCATACACGAAATACTTTATTATAAATATTACGTGTTCTGAATCTGGCTAAATCCGTTTTGCTTGTTAACTTCAAGTAATTTATCAACCATATCACGCATAGAATCAACGTGTGAAATAATAATTGAAAAGTCAAACTTGTTTCTAAAATATTCAAATAGGTTGATTACTGCAGCAATATGTTCTGAGTCTAAACTTCCCCAGCCTTCATCAATTGCAATAAAATTAGGACGAGGCAATGCTGATACATTAATTAAAGCTACACGAATTGCTAAACTAGAAATAAAACGTTCCATACCAGATGTTAATTCTAATGGCCAAAAATTATCTTCATCATAAATAATATATCCGTTTATATTCTTGCCATCTGTATTCAGAACCATATTGAAATCAACTATTTGATTGAGTACATTGTTGATTTCAGCTTCAATTTTTGGAAGAGCTTTTGCAATAATATCATATGGTACACCATTTCTTTTTATTGTTTCTAAATAGTATTCATATGCCTTATATTCTGTTTCTAACTTTTTATAAGAATCTAAACTTTCAAGTGCATGTTTCTTTTTTGTTTTTGCAACTTCAATCTCACCATGTAAATTTTTGATTCGTGTTGTAATCTTTGCTATTGCATGTTTATTATGTTCTAACGCATCTTTAATTAATTCAATCCGTTCTTCAATTTTTTGATTAGTTTCAATTGCAGATTGATTAATCGTATATTGTTCTTGTCGCTCTAAACAAGTTTCTAATTCAGATTCTTTTGTCTGTAATTCATTTTCTAAAATTTCTAAACGAAGTTCATCACGTTCAATATCATCTCGTAATCCAGATCGTTCTGAAATCAATGATTCTAACTGAGTTTTTTGTATAGTGTATTTAAATAATTCCTGTTGCTCTGTTTTAAAACGTGTTAAATATTCTTCATGTCGTTTCAATGACTCACGTTCTTGATCAATACAATCCTTGGCTTGTAATGCGTTTTTAACAAATACGTTTGATGTACAATATTTGCATTCTGGATCATATTCATGTGTGTCGAGATGTTGTATTTTTTCTTGCAATCCATCAACATATGTCCTTTGTTTATTTGTTATTCTCGTTTGTGTTTCTATCTTTGAATCATATGAATTATATTTTCCAACGTGGTGTTCAATATCATCATGATCAAATTGCTTTATATCAACACGAAGTTTAAGTTGAGTATCATTTTTTTCTTCAACTTCTTGTTCTTTCGTTTCAATTTCTTGCTGCAGATTTTTTATCTTATCAGTTAATTGAATTTCTTCTTGTTTAAGTTGTTTTATTGACGGACCTGTATATGTTGTTGGCTGTTTACTTTCAACTTGACGCAATAAATCATCTTGAAGTTCGTCTTTTTGTGTTTGTGCATCTTGTTCTTGTTGTTCGCATTTAGATATTGCATCAATATTTTGCGAAATAATATCTTCTGCATCAGAAATAATTTGAGCAAAGTCAGTTTTCTTGTACTCTTTTAATTTACCAGCTGTTTCTTTTATATCTTCTGCAGCAAGTTGGTAAAGTTGCTCAAAAACTGTAATATCT
>Ga0222716_10001366_pt1 | contig 20423 bp, 44 predicted proteins | sample C33_13DmetaG_FD_165044 | JGI IMG/M metagenome (GOLD analysis project Ga0222716, IMG submission 165044) | Estuarine water microbial communities from San Francisco Bay, California, United States - C33_13D | ecosystem: Environmental > Aquatic > Marine > Unclassified | place: USA: California... | reverse complement strand
ATAGTGACGTGTCATCTTGCTTAGCAATAGCATCGTTAACCTCGTTAGCCGAAGCAATAGATGTGTCTATGCCTATACCCATCATGGCTAAGGCTCTACCTATAGCTGATGTCTCACAGTTTTCTACATAGCTTGTCTTGTTAATATGACTAGACGATCTCTCTTCGTGTGCATGTCCACTAGCTACAATGCGCTGTGATGGATCGGCAACGATAGCCTTGCATACACACATGTCTGAGTCTAGTGCGGTAAACTCTGTTGATAAAGTCCAATTTTTGTACTCATCTTCCTGACGGAAGAACTTGATACGCTCGTTTACCTCGACGTACTGTTTGCCACGTATGTTAGTGGTCTTGAATTTGTAATTACTCATAATGTATTAAATTTAATTATTGCAAATATATTGTTTATTAATGACTTATCCTAATTTATTCTACTAAATAGTAGTGTCCTTTTACTTCTTCGTGTAGCTCCATGTACTTGATCAGTGCGTTGAATAGGTCAACAGATCCATTCTTCATACCCGATAAAGCACGTTTATAATCTATGCGCTCGGTCTGATTAGAACCTAGCAGTTCATCTATTATATCCTCACCAGCAGACTTCGACATAATCTCATCTATGAGATCGGTAAGCGTGTCATCTGCCACGTTGCGAAACAAGTGGACGATCTCAAAGTCAGACCATGTAACCCACTCATCTACACCATACGACGCTAGGTCTATCATACACATATTGAGGGCAACATCTACTACTTTATCCTCCTTATCTGTAAGGTAGGATATAATTATTTGAACCGCTTCTTCACTTGTCATTTGTAAATCCATAAAGCTTACACTCTTTACGAAAGACATCCATAGAGCTTACAAAGTTGAAGTATTGTATAGTGTGTGTCTTGTCATGCCTGTGTGTTTCATAAGCATTTAGAAATAAATTAATTAAATGCATGGCATCTAGGCATTTGTTTTGTGTGAACGCTCTGATTTCAGGGTCATCACTCATAGGGTTGAATATTATTTTTTTATTGTCCATGTATCTTGTATATTATATAGGTTAACATTATTGCGTTGACTATCCAGATGGAGGCGGTTACTATCTTTGATTTTCTTGTGCTCGGATTACTTATCATCTTTTCCGTTTTGGTGTTCAAGGTAGATTGCTAATGCAGTTGCTACTATTGCTATTATCGCTATTGACATGGCTTAGTACTTCCACTCAATAGCGCCCCACAATATGCTAATACCCTTCTGAGATACTGGTTGTCTCGAAGCTGTTTCAGCTTTCTTTGTAGGTGTTTTTGTTATAGGCTTGTCCACATACTTTGCTAACTTCCTGCTATCATGTGATACTATCAAGGAGTGTGTGCCTTCGTGAATCCTAGAGACAAGCATCCTTACGCCTTGTTGTGATCTACCTAAATTTCTACCTATAGCAACATAAGCATCGTTAGAATAGTTAAGTTCTTTTGCCATTTTACATGCGATAACTGCGTCTGATTCAGACCATGTTTTGCGGGTTACTCTTTTAGAATTGTTCATAATGTTTAAATTGTTTAAATAAATTGTTTTGTTTTAATTGTTTCGTTTTTGTTTGCTACGCTGTGCTTCTCACCTATGTAGTAATTCCAATAGGCTTTGACACTACACGCATCTTTGTATCTGTCGGGCATACACTGCGGAGGGTTTGTAAAAAACCCATCAGGCATACCATGAGGAGGTAGAAGTAGTGCCTCTTTGCATTTAGTTATTGTTAAATGCACTTTGCCATATCGTCTTGTGTATTCTTTACCTAAAGCAATCATATGGTTATACAACCAATAGTATTGAGGTTTGTTAGCTCTAGTCCACACAGTAGAGGGATGATGATAGTGAGCCTTCTTGTATGGCACATTATCTCCGTTGTCATAGTGGTGGTGCGCTGTGCATAGCATCTGCGCTGACTCAAGAATCATCTTGACTACGTGCTTATCGTACTGATACTCAGCAGCTTTCTGTGGGTCTTTGTGTAAATAAAATATATTCATGTGTTAAATTAATTTGTGTGAGTGGGGGGAATCGAACCCCCCTACTAAACCAAATAAAAGTAGTCGGTCATATGGAACATAACCATGTAAAGGACATCACCCCTCTACAAAAAGACCGAATCCAGACACTCACTAGGTTAGCGTTCTAACCCTTCTAATATCTCCTTTGCTTTATCTGTAGCATAAGAGCGTTGTTGGATTGATGTACCGCACCTCTGTGGTGTAGGTAGGGATAATGAGGCGTTGTCATATGTGTATGTTGTTGCCCCTCGTTGGATAGCATCAGCTATCAGTTCCGTGTGGTGTATCTTCTGTTGTAGTGTCATCGTCTGTTTCTTTTAATTTGTTTATCTGTATTTGTAAATTCTCTGCCATCATACGCCATTGTATAGCCGCTTTGAGTAAGCTAGTCTTGGTGTTGGCTTTGAGTGCTGACTTAACCTGATCTTTAGACCAGTGTTCTAGTGGGTTAAACTCTTTCTCTTCACTCATGTTGTTGCCTTTCTACCCCATAACATATCACGTGGCATCTCATCGAATACCACCATGCTGTCTTTTTCTTTGGGTGCGTTTTGTACTAAGGTCATTGCCTCTTCTCTTGTTAGGTTTGTGAATAGGATGTCTTTCTCGTAGTTATCTCTATGCACTCGGTATACTGCGTAATCTTTCATTGTATTTTGTTTTGTATTTGTTTCCATGTTGTTGGGTGATCATCAATTAGTATGCGCTTGAGCTGTTGTAACTCACTCCACATATCTTTGATTACATCCGCTTGATTCTTAATTGTTGCGCTTCTGTCAACTTGTTCTCTGTTTCTAGCTCGTTCTTGTACCCCCATTATATTATGTATTGTAGTCTTATAATCAGGCAAGTCCTGACCGTTAAACTATGTTCACTTTTGGTTATGCTATTAGGTGAGTTGATTCACTTATCTATTCGGCTCATGTTCACTTTTTTACCCTTGTTGGACAGACGGGGGTAATGTGTCCATCTTATTACTCTCGTTATATTGTTTAATAAATTCTACTACTCTATCGTACACCACCTCTATGTCCATTGTTAGCAAGGACTCATTGATAAAGTAGTGCTGACCTTCTTCAGGTTGTTGTGTGTCAAAACATTTCTCTACTACAGGCATCAACCAATCCCATGAGGTATGAAAACGAAACCCATTATTTCCTTTTCCATGCTTTTTTTCTATTAATTTATAGTTCAACCCTTGAACTACTCCTGAGTTATCGGTGAACTTTTCACCCATAAATTCTGCTATTAGTTTATTGTCGTTCATCGTTATATGTTTTAATAAATTCCACTACTGCTTGGTACACCTCACGTCTTTCGCTATATAGATTAACGTGTAGCATCTGCTCAGGTACTCCCTCATTCACTTGCTCTATCTTTTCTACCACAGGCATCAGCCAATCCCATGAGGTGTCATATCTCATTTCGTTTTCAGGCATATATCCTCCGTCTCTTGTTCTCAAACCTAATGGTGCTATAAATTCTGCTATTAGTTTATTGTTGTTCATCGTTCATTAGTTTACCTATGTTACGTCTTAATCTACCTACTTTGAGTTCATACATTTTTACTCTACTACGTAGTCTGTCGGTTTCTTCTATCAATTCGTCTATGCGGTTGATGTGGTATTTGTCTATGTTAATCATGCTTTCTTATTTCATTTAATTGTCTGCCTATATCGAGGATGTTCTCACCCTCAGCTATACATAGGTTGTAGTGTTGCCTCCATGCATCGCATGAAAGGAAGTTGTTGAACCAATCAAGGTACATAGCTTCTATCTGTGTGTTAGTGTAGTTCATTGTATTTTTTCTCTTATTGTGTCAGCTATTTCTTCGTTAATGAAGTGCATTATAGCTTCGTTATCCTCAAACGTAGCTATGAGTATGCTCTCGGCTTCCTCTTCGGTTAGCTTCACGTCTAGATGTTCAGCATTAAGCATTACATCGTCAGTGCTCCACTTGAGTTCGTTTCCGTTGTAGTATTTCATATTCGTGGCAAAAAGTGTTCGTCTTTATTAAGCAGTCCCATTATGTCGTGTACTATGTCGTTAGTAAACAGTAGGTTAGTACGTTGTACCTCTACTAATCGTTTACTCCAATCCTCATGGTCTATACACGTTTGTATAACAAGCCATAGGTTCTCTCTAAACCATTCAGGTAGATTTTCTCTTACTACACTTATAGCTTGTGTTGACACCTCTGTGTTAGGTATTCCTTCTAATGTTTCTTTATTCATATTGTATTGGTTTTAGTATGATGTGCCGTAGCAATTCTCACATTCACAGTTGTCATTATCTTCGTTGTAGTTTAGTTCGTCATCGTTAAAGTATTCTTCACATCCATCGCATTGTACTCGGTCAGCGTTGTGGTCTATGGTTACTCCCATTTTCTTAGCACATTCATCGAGGTAGCTATCCTTCCAGTCAATCATCCCTAAGGTTACGTGCATCTGCTCATCCTTAGTCAGTTCAGGCATGAAGTATTTTTTAATAAAGTCTTTACGTGTCATAGTCGGTGGCTTGGTGTACTCATCCACCATCTTACATATGTCCTCGTATATCTTTTCCTTGTTACCCTTAAGTCCGAAGTATCTCTTGACATCAGTAACTTTCCAATGTCTATGTGGTTTCATACCTACCTTGCTCCATAGTCCTAAGTCGCGCTTGGATACGATCAGGTTGTACATCCCTTTGGATGATGCCGATCCGTTTACGGATAGGTCTTGTTCTAGGTCTTGTTCAAATTGTGTCATGATGATTTGATATTAGATGTGGTGGCTATCCTATTTGAGTAGTCAAGTATGGTTTCTCTCATAATTTTAATTATATTTTCGAGGTGTTCAATATCTGCTTCTTGCCTCTTATTATTCTCAACGGCTCTCTCTAAGTCTTGTTCAAGTTGTGTCATGATGTTATATAATTTAGTTTTTCTAGTTCTTCATCCCCATGATTGTTAACCCATTCGCTATATGATAAAGGGATTTCGTTTTTATCTTCATCTATACAGTGTTCAATATAGAACGTGTATAAATCTTGCAATGTTTTCATGATGTGTATGTATTGTAAGCGTGTTGCATAGATTCGATTAACCCTCTGCCATTAGCAGTATGGAAGCCATAGCTATGGGTGTATAGTGATGGTATGGGTTTGTTGATTAACAGCAACTCCATTAGAGCATAGCTATCGTGTCCAACCTCTTCTGCTACCTCGTTGATAGCTAATGCGAGTACCCCGCAGTCGTGTCGTGGTGTACTATCTAGGTCTACCCTGATGTACATTTCTACTTGGTTTTTTGTCATGATGTTATATGTTCTTAATTATTTGTAAATGTTCGTATGCTTCGGCTTCTGAGTACGCCCATATTCTATACCCTTCAATAATAAATAGTGTTTTTTCTTGTGTCATGATGTTATTGTATTTCAATTAGTTTTCCGTTTATTTCTTCGTACTGGTGTTCGCTTTCATCCTCCCATACAGTCCAATAAAGGACATCGTGTTCGACTGCCTCTTCAAGCATTAAGGCATCGCTTTGACTATCGTATGTACCGAACTCAACCTCTCGTAGCCAAGCAATTACATCCTTCAAGTACTTGAAGTATCGTTCACCATCTCCTTGTAGCCAACCTTCGTTCATTCCTTCGCCCGTTACTGAGCATTTTCTAGCGTATTTCATGATGTTATATTATTTATTGGTTATTATCTACTCCGTAAAGCATATCACTCGCTTCATCTTCGGTGTGTTTACGTTGTGGTTTACCTAATGGTATGCGGTAGTCATAGGGGAACGCTTCTTCTAGTCTACGCTTGTTCTCGCCATCGGCTCTACGCCATGCCTCTACAAGGTAGTGGTGGAAACTACCTCCGTATTTCTGATTCTCTAGCACCCAGTCGATATGCTCTATCTCGGTGCAGTCGTGTGTTAATGTTTTCATGATGTTATTGTATTTTAATTAGGTTACGTTCTTCATAAAGGTCATATCCATAACTTTCTAGGTGCGTTTCTAAGTCAGCACTCCATAGGTCATAAACAATACCCTCATCATCGAATTTTATTATGAGTTTAGTTCCATTAGGTAGGACAATGTATCTATACGCTTGTTCTAAGTCCGTTTCAAATTGTGTCATGATGTTATAGGTTATTTAATTCGTCTTGTACGTTTTCTAGTGCTATCTTGTAGCCGTATTGCACAGCCATTTGCATTAGCAATAAGTCCATAGAACCTTGATTTGCTTTAGCAAACGACTCTAAATACTCTCTGTCTTGAGGTGTAGCTACAATACCTTTGTCTAGCTTATGCACCTCCTCCTTGATGTAATCTTGTATATTCATGATGTATTAAATGGTTTGTGATTCTGATGTTGGAATCGACAGCAAAGATACAACAAACTTTACCAAATTCCAAATTTATTTTGTAAGTCGTTGATTAGTACAGCTTTACCAACTCCATATTCAACTCTCTTGCAACGTAATTCACATGCTTCTGTGTTGTTGTGCTGTGCCATTGTGATTGCATTAGCTTACCGCCCTCAAGCCCCGTAGCTACAAGTGTTTCGTAGCTGAACACGTTGATGTGGTAGTCACCACCTAGTCGTTCACGTGTAACTGTGAGGTTTGCTTTGTACTTGTCGAGTTGGATTATATTAATGTTCATCCACGCCTCATCGCGCCTCTCCTCGTACGTTTCGTCTGCTCTGTCTAAATAGTTCATTTGTTTGTTTTATTGGTTATAATTCCGTAGATAAATGGTGTTGCTAACACACCCATAAATAGCGTAAAGGTCATCCCCATGTTATTGTGTTTTAGATAGTTGTTCGTTTATAATTCTTAGTCTTTCGTTTGCAGGTAGGCTCATGTGAGCATCATTTGCATCCATCCACCTAAGTATGTCTTGCTTTTCTTCAAGCAATCCTTTGTTAGACCATAGTCTTTCTTCTTTCATATTATATTGTATTTCAGTTAGTTATGTGGTATTATATCAAGCTCTGCTTTAAGGCAGAAGGCGTCGGCAACTAAGCGGATATCCTCCCAATATTCGTTGTATGTGAATAGCTCGTATGCTATTTCCAATTCTTGGAAACTCATGTTTATGTATGGGTTACTTTTCATCTTTGATGTATATGCTTTTTTGTGCTAGGATGTCGAAGTATGCTTTCTCGCCACGTTCAACGCACAGGGCAACAGCATCTTGCTCGTTCTCAACGTATTCAACAATGTCGAAGTAAATTCTACCTTCGTCAACCCATGTACCTATACCTAATGTTCTGTACTCATTACGTACATCTAGCTTGTGTAGGTATATGTCGAACAACTCAGCAAATCTAGTTGTTGCCTCTGCAAGACAGTCAGCCTCAGTGCATACACCGCCTACAACGTAGCCTTTCAACCTTGTTTCTTCGTCTTGCCATAGCGTGTATCCGCCGTCCATTAGCGTACTTCCGTACGCCTCTCTTGTTAGTTTTGGGAATCTGTTCATGATTTCTTGGTTTTTTTTACAAAGGTGTAACCTGCTTCAAGAAGGGACTTCTTGATGATGTCTATCGCTTGACGTGTGGCATCTTCGCCTGTTTTTGTGTTAATTACTTTCATGACTATCCTATTAAATCTTCGATTGTCATCTGCTCGTCACATGTGAGTGCATCCCACTCGGCTGTGTTCGTAGCTTGGCTAAATGTTAAGCCGTCAAAAAGTTGCTTTGCCGCTTGTATGCGGAGGTCGTGTGCTAACGCACTTGTCTTGATATTTTCCATGATGTTGGAGTTAATTGGTTTATAAATTTTGATGTTACTAAGATGGTTTGTATTATATATCTTCATAAATGAAGAGATATATAATACTAAACCTTCTAAGAGGATTAGAGCATAGTGGGGAATCGAACCCCATTCGCACCCTGTGTGCCTATGCTAGTCAGGTGTTACGCTACCTGCGGCGCACCCTGCATGAGAGCGTTGACGTAGCGAACCGCATCCTCAACCCCATAACCCTTCTCTCTAAGTTGCTGATACTCAGGGAGGTCGATGACATCCTTCGCGGCGTCAGGTATGTATGTGGTGGACACGTTGTCCTTAGTCTGAGCCTCCTCTAACCTTTGGTTAGATGACTTGCGCTTGACACGCTTAGCCTTCGGCTTAGCCTTCGGCTTAACCTCTTTGAGGTTATTAACCGCATCCATTAACTCCTTTAGGAGTTTGAGTGCCTGTGCTTTACGCTCAGCTGTTGGGTTGTACTTCGCTCTGTTCACTGCCTTACGGCAGTCTTTGATGTTGATGTCTGTAGACATGATGTATGGTTTTAATCTCAGCAACATTGCCGAGTTGATGGGGCAAAGATAAGGCTAACATTTGCAAGTTTCGACATAACATTTGAAATTAATTTGTAACTGACTGACAACAAGCAAGATACAAACGTTATTAATAATCATTCTAAATAGGGGGGAGGTTGGCTAACACATGCGCGTAGGCGTGTGAACGTGCGTGTGTCGCGTCCGTGTGTACGTCCGTGCGTTGTGCGTGTACGTGAGCGCGTGTATGCCCTGTGTACATGCATGATGCAATGTTAACAGATGCAAAAAGTAAAACCCCTGTAATGGGGGGAGAGTCTAAAGTAATACTTTAGGAGGGGGATTGTTCGACCTTGCAACACAGCTCGTTACACATACACACGTGTACCTATGCTTTACATAACATGGCTTAACGTACTATGCCATAGGCATTTACAGGTAAAAGCTAGAATGTATGGCGAGATTCTCAACTTCGTTGAGGGAGGGGGGTTAGGAATTACGTTTCGGGTTAGCAAAGCTAACGTCTATATATATATATTATCCCCAACCTAAACATTTCTCCCGATTTTTTCAATTACATCGAGATCTCCCGAAATTTTTTAGTTTTCAAAACCTATTTCACCAAAGCAAATACAAAATATACAGGTATAAACCTCTCGTTTGTAGTCTTTTGGAGTCTGTTACTTAAACCTTTTGTTTAGGGGTTGACTTTTCAAATTTTCTGTAGTACCTTTGGCACTGTAAGCGGTTGTAATGGTTCAGATACTTAATAAATCTGTTATCAGGTTTTGTTTTAAGTACTTAAAGACTAAGAGAAGCTTACTTGTAGTATACAGGGTAGTTGTGTCTAGTTGAAATCTAGCTTTTAGGGGGTTAAAACGACAATTAAATCTTCCTTATATTTGCGCTATGGCATTATTCAACACAGATAGACTTAGTAAGTCGGAAAGACAAAAGCTTAGAGAGCTTCGTAGAGGTCAAAAAGCTAAGGGTTTAAAAAAAAGGTCTCACTCTGGACTGACTGCGGCTGAATCAATAGAAAAAAGAAAGCTTGAAGGTAAGAGGAGTAAAGCTAGAATGGAGGATTTTGGTAAAGGCGTTGTTGGGGCGGCTGTAGGTGGATTAGGGGCTGCACTTGGAGGTGGGGCTGCATTAGGAAAGCTTGCTGGTAAGGTGGGATCTAAGGTAGGATCTAAGCTGGGTGGTGAAGCAGGAAAAAAAGCTTTAATTGATGCTGGTAAAAAGAAACTTCAGGACTTTACAAAAAAAGCAATTGCAAGAAAAGCAGGGGATATATTACAGCCTAATCAAAGAACACCTTTAGAAACAATAGACCCTATAGCTGAGGCTAGATTAGAAGGAATACAAGATACACCTTTAGAAGAGGAGTCTTTTGATGATCCTTCATCTTTTATGCCTAGCATACAGGCTGGACCTATTTTCAATCAGGTGACAGGTGGTAGAAAGAGAAAAACTTCTAATGATGAAGAACTTCAATATAGAATGGATGAGTTTATGAAAAGGCTTGGAGGTTTCAATCAGCCAAGAGGTTTAGCTGGATTGGGTAACACATTTAGAACGGGGGGAAGAATTAAAGTAAAGAAAAAATATTAAACAATGGCGACGTTAACAGTATCAATAAAAGAAGACTTAAACTTAAACGGAACGGAATACGGTGGTGAGTACGTTATGTCTGAGACAGTAACTCAGGTGTATAAGAGAATCATTAACTGCACCGCAACAGAGCAATCTGTTCTTCTCTTTGACGCTGCTGATGCAGCAGGAACTTTAAAAGATGCAACCGTAGATTACTTGCGAATAACCAACTTAGATGCTTCAGCAGATGTGCAGCTACGTATAGTAGGTGCTTCTACTCAGTACTATGTCAAACTAGAGGCGGGGGACAGCTGGATGTTAGGTAACTCACTTATGTATGCCGATGCTACTGGAACGGGAGCAACAGAATCAACTATAGCTATTGACACTATATATGCCGATGTTTCTTCAGGCACAGCGGATGTAGAGATATTTGCAGCGTTGTAAGTTCTTGAAGAAGTTTTACTTTAACCCAATAAAGAAAAGAAAAGATCACGCGAAAGAAGCAGAGAAAATCCGACTAAATAAATTAAAGAATGAAATTAGAAGTAATAAGATTCAACCAAGGAAAGGACTCGACTAACGGGATACTATTCGATATAACAGATGATAAAAGAAAGTTTTTATGCTATACTCTCGAAGATGAGAGCCGCACCGAAAAGGTTGCTGGAGAAACTTGTATACCTGAAGGAGAGTACCGCCTCGGTTTTAGGCGAGTTGGCGGGTTCGATGCCAAATACGCCAAAAGATTCACTGATATACATATGGGGATGCTTGAAGTCCTTGATGTCCCTAATTTTACATATGTACTTATTCATTGTGGTAATACAGATGAAGATACTGCGGGGTGTTTGCTTGTGGGTGATACGCAAAGCAACAATAATATTGCAGAAGATGGGTTTATTGGGAGCTCCACAAAAGCCTACAAACGCATCTACGAAAAAATCGCGAAAGCGCTCGAAAAAGAAGAAGAAGTGACTATAACGTACAGAGACTTTGAAAATTGTTTAATCCTCTCACAAACCGATGTGAGTGAATTTTTTACAGGAGAATGTTAGGTTTAGCAAGCACAGTATCGTCTAGCTCTACACCAGAGTCTTTATATAGTATAGCTCTTGATGGGGCTGATGATTATATAGGTACAGGAGCTACTTTTAACACTACTTTTGCTGGTGATTTTTCTATCTCTATGTGGGTAAAGCCAACTTGGAATACTGGTGAAACGCATCATTTATTTGGATCTATAAACACCAGCTATAACGATACAATTCAAGGATATATAACTACTGCTGGTAAGCTTATTTTTATACTTAAAGCTCACAATGGAACAGAGGCTAAAGTAACGACGGATTCTGCCGTTTTTTCAAGTGGAGCTGCAACGAGTTGGACTCATTTAGGGTTTATGGCAAATATTACTGGAACGGGATCAACGAAAACAGCTTTGCATGTGTATGTAAATGGAAGTCAAGTAGATGTTACTAAAAATACTGACAATTTAACAGCAGCGCTCCATTTACAGTGGGAGAGTGATCAGAATTTATCTATTGGAGGTGTTAATAATCAAGGCACATTAACCACAAACACTCTTGAAGGAAAAATTGACGAAGTTTCTATATGGAATACTAAGTTAGATGACAGTAATTTTTTAGCTGTATACAATAGCGGTAGACCGACTAACTTGAATATCAATAGCGGTAATTACATTAAAGCAGCTTCTTTACAGGCATATTATAGGATGGGGAATGGGTCGTTTGACGATAAAGCAAATGGAGTTATTCACGATCAGAATACATCTAATATAGTTTATAATGGGAATTTTGAAGTAACCAGCGGTGCAACTGGGGCGACTACAGCTATATTAGACTGGGCGGATGATACTGATACTGACCCTGACTATTGGGCTGTAAGTGGAGGGGTTGCTAGTATTGGAGCTAGAGAGAGCGATATCTCCACACTTTTTCAAAATTGCTACACAATAGGTAAGACATATAAAACTAAACTCGATGTTGTTAGAACTGCAGGAACTTTAACAGTTAAGACAGGTACTTCAGGCGATAGTTTAACAATTACATCAAGCGGAACATATGAATTTAGCGGAGTTGCTGATGCTAATGCTAGCCTTAAGATTATAGCTGCTGCGGCGTTTGCGGGGTCAGTTGATAATATAGACGTAAGAGAGGTAGGTGGTGGACATGGGTTTGGGGCGGAGTTAGTTACAAACGGTCATTTTGATACTAACGTTTCTGGATGGACTAATAACTTATCGGGGGACAGCACGATAACTCAAGGCTCTTTCGGGGGTAGAGACGGAGTTGCGAGAGTTGTTATTGATACCAATGGTCAAGGTGATCGTTTTGAGCACGATATAACTTGGGAGAAAGATTGTTTGTATTACTTTTCAGTAGATGTATATTTATTAAGTGGTAAATTCCGAATTGATGGAGATGATGATGATATTGTTGGTGTTGGATCTAATTCGAGTTATACATCTACTAATGTTCTTGGAACTATTACTTATGATGCTTCTGTAGATGACAGATGGAGAACGTTAACTGGGTACGCTAAAGGTGGACAAACAGGCGGTACGGATGAGATTTGGATTAGATCATCATCTGTAGCCGCTGAATTTTATATAGATAATCTTTCAGTAAGAAAACTAAACGGTAACCCAGCTTTAACTTCTAATACAGATGTACCTACAGCCTTCAGCTCTGACACACCTTAATAAAAACAATCATGGATACTACATACGTAATACTAAATACAACAGAGATCACGGATGAAGATTCTGTGATAGATTTTTCTCAGCTATCTAACCGTAATGCTGATATGTTACGCTACAGCAAAGACGGGAGCAAAGCTTTAGTTAAGTACAGAGGGGAAGATCAACCATCGTTTTTAGATGGGAAGACAACGTACACACACGCAGGTATAATGGTTGTGTTAAGAGATACTGACGGGGATTGGTACACTGAACCTGATTAACCGTCTAGATTTTTGTAGAACCTTTGAACAAGAAGCCTAGCTTTTTGAGTAAGAGCATATCTTACTCTGTAGTTAATCTTTAGCTCATCTCTAAAAATGTGGTCTTCACGACTTTGAGAAGGTGTAAGTCTATCAAAGTGTTTGTATATGTATTCCTCCTTAACTAAAGGAAATACTATTCTTTCTGACAACTTTTTTTTAGAATAGTCAAAATCCTTTGAAGCAAAATCTAAAGTCCAAAACTCAAGGTCATAACCCCATAATAAAAACCTTAACTCTTTTTCAAAGATGTCATTTTTTTTACAAAAAGAATTACTTACTGTCTTATATCTTTTAAGATAGTTCTTTTTTACGTATCTTTGATTTAGATAGGAAAAATCTCGAAATAGCTTTTTCTTTGAAACGTGACTTTTAGGCATTGAAATGAATTTATTACGTAAAGATATGGAAGAACAGGCTTTTTTCTTAGAGATCCAGCGTTTATCTGACGAAATGGAGGGTGTTATAAAAAAACACGGGATGGAGGATAGAGTTATGTCAATAATGGTTACAGGATTGATAGACTCTGACATATTTGGAAACTCAAGACTTCAAGCTATGTACAGCTATAGTTTAGACTCAAGAGAAGAATTAGACAGTATATTAGAATTTATTAATACCACTTGGGACGACACTGACAAAAACAATAAAGGCTATGATGATATAGACGATTTGTTAGACGGAACAGGAATAGACTTAGAATAAAATGGAAGGACTTATTAGAAAAATTATTATAGGGAAAGACCCTAAAGATGCAATGGCTTATTATATAGGCATGAGAGCTGGAGGAGGAAAAGTAAGCACAATAGTTTTAGATGGAGAACACTTACACAAATACAATAAAAAAAGATATTTAGTGTATATGGAGGATGACGACACATCTCAAGTGTTATGGAAGTCAGTAGATGACATGCCTTGCATAATAGAATACGACTGTAACTTTTAAAATGGTAAGAACACAATTATACACTTCAGGAGGAGAGTTTAAAAGACCTAATGGGTCTGACTATGTAGGAGCATATCACGTTCATGTCTCTAAAGGAGCTATGGCAGGAGGGTTCCATAAGACAGAAGGTCATGATAAATTAACCCCCACCACAAACGCTGCAAGATCTTTAATGCAGAGGATAATGAGTGAACTAAGTGCTTCGCCAGCGCCACCCTCAAGAGCTCGAAGGACTGCAACACGCCCTCCAAGAAGGTCTTCAAGAAGAACCCCAAGAATGACACCAACAGGATCTAGTGGAGGATCTAGTGGAGGGTCTGGCGGCGGATACTAAATTAAAAATTAAATGAAAACTTTAGACATTTTTGTTGTTGAGCTTGAAAAAAAGATCAACGATACGATAACGACGGACTCTGGTTTAGAGCTGTACGTAGATAACAGATTTAATGAATTTGAACACAGAGTGACAGAAGGGCCTGTAGTCTGTTCTCCTCTTAAATACAAGACTGGTGTTAAAAAAGGAGACACGCTTTACTTTCACCATTTAGTAGTTATTAACGAGGGGCAGATCTTAACAGGTGACGACAATCATTATTTAGTGAGATATGATCCCAATCATACCATTAATAATCAAGCTATAGCTTATAAAAGCAAAAAGACAGGAAAAGTAAAACCTCTTGCAGGTTGGGCTTTGTTAGAGTTTATAGAACAAGAAGAGTTAGAGACAAAATCTGACTTAATACAAGTAATAGACAATAAAGAAAAACTACCTACTAAAGGTATTGTTTCTTTTGACTGCGATTGGTTAAAAGAACTAGGCGTTAAAAAAGGTGACGTCGTAGGCTTTAAACAAAACAGAGACTACCGTTTAAAAATAGACGGAAAAGAATATTACCGCACTCGCGCAGAAGACTTGATGTATGTCGAAAACTAAATTCACCACGATAAGTGCGGCTACAAAACTTATGAGAAGTATGGAGGTGGCTATAGACAACATGATTGATGAAATTAAAAAGCCTGTCGACCCAGAAATAAACGGAAGCGCTAGAAAGGCAGAATTACAATCCATAAAGCAAACCGCAACAGACTGCAAAGAACTTCTTATAGAAAGGCAGCGTTTAGAGCAGATGATTAAAGACCTTAAGTCGGATGGTGAAATAGGAGAAGTTAAAGATTATTCTGGTGGTTTTGCTGAAAGGTTTTCTAAATGACAAAATGTTTATCTTTGCTTTATGAGGCTTAAGAAAAAAAGAAACTACAAGTTAGAGTATGCTAAGTACGGCAAAGGAGGTAAAGCTAAAAAATACCGCGCTAACCTAAACAAAATAAACAGAAAAAAAGGTAACTACGGTAATGGGGATGGAATGGATGAAGCTCATTATGGTAAAGGAGGCAAAACGAGACTTCAAGCTCAGTCTAAAAACAGAGCTAATAATAGACCTAAGGTCAGAAGGAGTAAATAAATTAAATTAAAACACAATGGCAAAGTATCAATGTAACTGCTTAGAACACGAAGAGGAAATCAGTAAGGTAACATGCAAGATAGTGGACGGAAAGGTTGTCACCGACGTAAAATGTCCTTGCGGACAATATATGGATATTGCTGAACCTAAAACAGGGTTTCCTTCATTGGGAAGAATGAATAAGAGTGGAAGCAGCTATTAATGTCCGTTTTACTTAACTTAGAGGACTATGAAGAACCTGCTATTAAGATTTGTCCCAACGGTACGGAAGGTGAGCTTATCGAACTCGGTGATGTACTCATTTGTCTTCCAAAAAGGCCGCCTAAGAAAGAAATTTTCGGACATAAAAAATCAAAGTCTATGCAAGTGTGGGAAAGGACACCTATGCCGCAGGAATTGTCTCGTATTCGTTCTATGGACGAGTGGGCCGAGATGCCGAGAGAGTTCAGAGAAAAGTTTCGTCCGTATGTCGAGGAAGAGTTTCGGCGTAGGCGTGAGGGCTTTTGGTTTTATAACAACGATGAACCTATATATATTACGGGGAGGCATTACATGATGCTTCAGTGGACGAAGCTAGATATTGGTTATCCTTACTTTTTAAACTTTCAACGTGAGATATTTTTACACATGGCTGCTTGCGAGGCTGATCCTCGTTGTATTGGTCAGCTTTACACTAAGTGCCGTCGTTCTGGGTATACCAATATATGCTCTTCTGTACTTGTCGATGAGGCTACACAGGTTAAAGATAAGCTTATGGGGATACAGTCGAAGACGGGAAAGGACGCACAAGAAAACATATTTATGAAGAAGGTGGTTTACATGTTTAGAAACTACCCATTCTTCTTTAAACCTATACAAGACGGTACAACTAATCCACGTATGGAGTTAGCTTTTAGGGAGCCGTCGAAACGAATAACCAAAAACAACAAAACTTCACAAATAGGTGAAGCTCTTAATACGGTTATTAATTGGAAAAATACAACTAACAATGCATACGATGGTGAGAAGCTACACATATTGTATTTAGACGAAGCGGGAAAATGGGAAAGACCTACAGACATAAGAGACGCGTGGAGGATTCAGAGGACGTGTTTGATCGTCGGAAGAAAAATCGTGGGGAAGGCTCTGGTCGGAAGCACGGTAAATCCAATGGACAAAGGCGGAAGCCAATACAAAGATTTGTGGAGGGATTCGAATCCTTTGGAGAGGAACGCAAATGGTAGAACTAGAACGGGGTTATATAGATTATTTGTACCTGCATATGAATCTTTAGAAGGCTTTTTTGATAAATATGGAAACCCAGTTAAAGATGATCCTTCTTCAGTTGTGAAAGGTTTAGACGATTCAGATATTATATTTGGAGCTAAAACTTACCTTAAAAACGAAAGGGAAAGTTTAAAAGACGACCCTTCTGAACTTAACGAGGTGGTAAGACAGTTTCCGTTTACAACGGACGAAGCCTTTAGGGATAGTATAGATGGGAGTCTGTTTAACATAGGTCAAATATATGAGCAAATCCAACACAACGATGAATTGTATCCAAACCCCGTAGTCGTTGGAAACTTTGTGTGGAAGGATGGCGTTCAGGATTCAGAGGTGCTGTTTAAGCCAGATCCGCAAGGAAGGTTTAAGGTAGCTTGGATGCCGCCTATAGAATTAAGAAACAAAAAGAAAACAGAAAGAAGCAAACGTACAGCCCCTAACGCGGATTTAGGTTGTGGAGGTGTAGACTCCTACGACCTAGACATGACCGTAGACGGTAGAGGTTCTAAAGGTGCTTTACACCTATACAACAAATTTCACATGGAACATCCATCAAATATGTTTGTATTAGAGTATGCTTCTAGACCTCCTTTAGCTAAGATCTTTTACGAAGATGTTCTCATGTCTGCTGTGTTTTATGGATACCCTATTTTAATAGAGAACAACAAGTACGGCATTGCAAGACACTTTGAGTCAAGGGGTTATGATGGATACTTAATGGCTAGACCAGATCACTTAAAGTCTGCTAATACTAAAATAAACGTTAAAACAAAAGGTATTCCCTCTAACTCACAAGATGTTATACAAGCTCACGCTCACGCTATAGAGGCTTACGTACACAACCACGTAGGTATAAACAGAGAGACGGGTGAGGTAGGAAGAATGTATTTTAACAAGACTTTAGAAGACTGGATTGGTTTTGACATAAACAACAGAACTAAGTTTGATTTAACTATAAGTGCGGGACTGGCGCTGCTTGCTGCACAAAAAGTTAAGCCTAAAGAAGTAAAGTCTAACTTTAACGAAAAGAAATTTTTTAGAAGATATGCCGCAATTAATTAAAAACGCCATGTTTCGTATATTTGCAAAAATGAACTCCCTCTGATGTACAATAACGAAAACAAAAAAGCTGGAGGCTTCCCAGATCCGCTTTCTTCAAGAGAACAAAAAGAAAGCAAGAGTTTTGGATTGCAATACGCAAAAGCAATAGAAAATCAGTGGGGTAAAACCAATGATTCTGGGTCTTCTTACAAGAAAAGAAATAACATTTTTGAGCGTAACAGAGACTACGCTAATGGAACTCAAGATACCAATATTTACAAACAACTTTTAACGTCCTTAGACCCAAACAACATAGATGGAAGCTTGGTTAATCTTGATTACACTCCCGTCCCTATACTCCCAAAGTTTGCCAGAATTGTTTCAAACAAAATACTTTCTAGAGAGCCATACCCAAACTTAGAGGCTGTTGACCCTATCTCGTCTTCTGAAAAGAATAAAGAGAAGATAAGGTTAAAAACTCAGGTTCAAGTGAAAAAAGAATTAGCAGCTTTAAAGGCAGAGACTGGAGGGTTAGTGCTAGACAAAGATCCTGACAATCTTCCAGACACCTTAGAAGAAGCTGAAATATTTCTTAATACCAACGTAAAAACAGACGCAGAAATAGCAGCTCAGATAGGTACTAACATGACTTTACAATGGGCTGGTTTTAATGATAACATTTTTCGAAGGTGTGTTAATGATTTAGTCTCTTGTGGTATGGCCGTTGTTAAAAGGAGTAACGATCCGAACTACGGTATAAAGCCAAATTATGTTGATCCTACTTCTTTTATACATAGTTTTACAGAAGACCCTAATTTTGAAGATATAGTTTATGCTGGCCATATAAAAAGCATATCTATACAGGAATTAAAAAGACTAGCAGGAGACACGCTACAGGAAAAGGATTTTGAAAAACTTGCAACTAAGGCTGCTCGAAACAAATCTCAGTCTACTCACAACTTTTCTAGCAGCTCTTACGATCAAAATCTTGGAAGAAAGAAATACGGCTATGATGACTACATGATAGACATCTTAGATTTTGAGTTTATTTCTGTTGACTGCATGCATTTTGAGGAAAAAGAAAACAGGCACGGAAATAGAAACTTCTTTTATGAAGGGTTTTCTTATAAAGAGAAATCAAACAAAGGTGTTTTTGAGCGAGTCCCTCACAAGATGGAGATAACCACCATCTATGGAGGCATGTATATAATGGGGACAGATTATATCCTTAACTACGGTATGAAGACAAACATACCTAGAAATAAGCATGATATATCAAAAGCTAGAATGAGTTATTCTGTTGTTGCTACGAATATGCGTAGAATGATACCGAAGTCTATGATAGATAGCTGTGTTGGTTTTGCAGACATGCTTCAAATAACACATCTGAAGTTACAGCAAGCTATTGCTAAAGCTAAGCCTGATGGCTTAATTATAGATATTGAAGGTCTGGAAAACGTTCAGCTAGGTAAAGGTGGTGAGTTGCAGCCTTTAGAGCTTCATGATATTTACGAGCAGACGGGAGTGTTTTACTATAGGAGTAAAAACCCAGAAGGAGGTTTTCAAAATCCTCCAGTAAGAGAGATAAACAACAGTATTAGAAACGTTAACGAATTAATAGGTTTATATAACCACTACCTTAGAATGATTAGAGACGCTACTGGCGTAAACGAGGTAATGGATGCAAGCTCTCCAAAAGGAGAGTCTTTGGTAGGTGTTAGAGAGCAGGCTATAGCGGCTGGAAACAATGCTATATATGATATAACTAATTCGTCTATGATTCTCTTTAAGAAGGTTTGTGAGGATGTTGTTAAATGTCTTCAGATAATACCTGCAGAATCTGTTCTTATGAAGGTTTATCAAAATGCCATAGGAGAGGAAAACATGAAAGTGCTAAGCTCTTTTAGCGATTTACCTATGTACAACTTTGGAGTAAGCGTACAAAAAGAAATGGAGGATAACGAAAGAGCTTACTTAGAGCAAAACATTCAAATGGCTATTTCTCAAAAGGAAATAGATTTAGAAGATGCTATAGCTGTAAGGAATTTAAAAGACGTAAACCAAGCTGAAAGACTTTTGGTTGTTCGTAGAAAAAAACGAATAGAAAGGGCTCAAGAACAAGCATCTCAAAACTCCCAAATGCAATCTCAACAAGCTCAGCAAGCAACACAAGCTGCTTCTCAAGCTCGTCAACAAGAGATGCAAATGGAGGCTCAGATAGAAGCTCAAAAGTTACAACTAAAGTCTCAGTTAGAGATTGAAGTAGCTAGAGCTAAACACGAGTTTGATAAAGAAATAGAAACTATAAGAGCTAGCGCAACTTTAGGATTTAAAACTGAAGATCAAGAGTTTAAAGAAAAGCTAGAGGTTTTAAAAGAAGATAGAAAAGACAGCAGGGTAAAAAAGCAAGCTTCTCAGCAGAGTAAACTTCTTTCTCAGAGGCAAGGCAAAAGAGGTGAGCTTCAGGAGGAAATGAATTTGATGGCTGACGCGCCAGAGATTACAGAAAACATATTAGAGCAATAATGGCAAACAAAGTAAATTTAGACGTATCCGAAAAGCTAGACATAACTTGCAGAAGGGGTGACACCTTTTCGCTTACGGTCACATTAAAAGATTCTTCAGGAACGGCTTTAACGTTAAGCACCAGCAATTATAAGTTTTTGATACAAGTGTATGGGGCTGGAAGAAGGGGTGCTTCTCCTGTTATAGGGAGTGCTAATTTAGGTGTAAAAATAAGCAACGTTTTTGAAGAGTTTGTTATTGATGAT
>Ga0222716_10001361_pt1 | contig 20477 bp, 15 predicted proteins | sample C33_13DmetaG_FD_165044 | JGI IMG/M metagenome (GOLD analysis project Ga0222716, IMG submission 165044) | Estuarine water microbial communities from San Francisco Bay, California, United States - C33_13D | ecosystem: Environmental > Aquatic > Marine > Unclassified | place: USA: California... | reverse complement strand
AAAAAAGTTTACCGAATTGTAAATTATTATATTTCAAAGGTTTCAAGTCTAAAAAAGAGAAGTCCACATATTTTAAGACATTCATTTGCAACGCACATGCTAAATAATGGCGCTGATATTAATGCTATTAAGGAGTTACTTGGTCATGCTAATTTAAGTGCAACACAAATTTATACGCATAATTCAATATCTAAGCTAAAATCTGTTCATCATCAAGCGCATCCAAAAGGTTAAAAAAAGGTTTAAAATCATTAAATAATTTTAATAATTCAAACGCTTAATATTTTATCCAAAATATAAGTAGTAAAAAATTCATTTTTTTTATTGTTTGTATGAAAAATTTAATAAATTTGCAGCCCATTTTATGGATGTTGTTCTTTATATAGGTGAACAGAATAAGCCGATATAGCTCAGCTGGCTAGAGCAGCTGATTTGTAATCAGCAGGTCGTGGGTTCGAGTCCCTCTATCGGCTCATGGGGGAGATACTCAAGCGGTCAACGAGGGCAGACTGTAAATCTGCTGGCTACGCCTTCACAGGTTCGAATCCTGTTCTCCCCACACCAAATAAATGGTAATGCGAGAGTAGCTCAGTTGATAGAGCGTCAGCCTTCCAAGCTGAGGGTCGCGGGTTTGAGCCCCGTCTCTCGCTCAATACCTTATCAGCCGATGTAGCTCAGGGGTAGAGCGTTTCCTTGGTAAGGAAGAGGTCACGGGTTCAATTCCCGTCATTGGCTCGAAAGAGTATAAGTAGTAGATGAATGAATAAGTAATTATATTAATTAAATTAAACAAAAATGGCAAAAGAAAATTTTAATCGTACCAAACCACATTTAAATATTGGTACTATTGGTCACGTCGACCATGGAAAAACAACTTTAACTGCTGGAATCACAAAAGTTCTAGCTGAGAAAGGTGGTGCTGAAGTTCGTGATTTTGACACGATTGATAATGCGCCGGAAGAAAAAGAAAGAGGTATTACAATTAATACTTCACATGTTGAATATGAAACTGAAAACAGACACTACGCTCACGTAGATTGTCCTGGTCACGCCGATTACGTTAAAAATATGGTAACTGGTGCTGCTCAAATGGACGGTGCTATTCTTGTGTGTGCAGCTACTGACGGACCAATGCCTCAAACAAGAGAGCATATCCTATTAGCTCGTCAAGTTGGTGTGCCTAGTATTGTTGTGTTTTTAAATAAAGCAGACATGGTTGATGATGAAGAATTACTTGAATTAGTTGAAATGGAAGTTAGAGAATTATTATCTTTCTATGACTATGATGGTGATAATACTCCAATTGTTACTGGATCTGCATTGGGGGCTCTTAATGGAGAAGGTGAATGGGTAACTAAGGTTGATGAATTAATGGCAGCTGTTGATTCTTGGATTCCTGAACCTGTTAGAGATAATGAAAAACCTTTCTTAATGCCTATTGAAGATGTATTTACTATTACAGGTAGAGGAACTGTTGCAACAGGAAGAATTGAAACTGGTGTTGCAAATACTGGTGATGCTGTTGATATTATTGGTATGGGAGCTGAAAAATTAGCATCTACAGTTACTGGAGTAGAAATGTTTAGAAAAATTTTAGACAGAGGTGAAGCTGGTGATAACGTTGGTATTCTTTTAAGAGGTATTGAAAAAACAGACATTAAAAGAGGAATGGTAATTTGTAAACCAGGTTCTGTACAGCCTCATGGTAAGTTTGAAGCTGAAGTTTATATTCTTAAAAAAGAAGAAGGTGGTCGTCATACACCTTTCCATAACAAATATCGTCCTCAGTTTTACATAAGAACTACTGATGTTACTGGTGAGATATTTTTACCCTCAGGAACTGAAATGGTTATGCCTGGAGATAACTTAACAATTACAGTTGAGTTAATTAGCCCAGTTGCAATGAGTGAAGGTTTAAGATTTGCAATTAGAGAAGGAGGTAGGACTGTTGGAGCTGGACAGATTACAAAAATATTGTAATTAAAATTGTTTTTATAATAAGAGAAGACTTAAATCTTCTCTTATTATTTAAACGGGTGTAGCTCAATTGGTAGAGTAGTGGTCTCCAAAACCATTGGCTGGGAGTTCGAGTCTCTCCACCCGTGCAACACTTATAATAGCTTAAAAAAATGTCAAAAATAGTAGGAATCATAAAAGAATCATATAACGAACTTATTAATAAAGTTTCGTGGCCTACATGGTCAGAATTACAGAATAGTTCTATTGTTGTTGCAATTGCAACAATAATAATAGCATTAATTATTTATTTTATGGACTCAATATTCAGTAATTTAATGAAGATCTTTTATAGTTTTTTTGGCTAGTATAAAAATATATGATTGAAGAATTAGAAAATATTGAAAAGTTAGAAAACAAGGATTTTGTTGAAACTACTGAGTCTGCTGAAACTACTGAGTCTGCTGAAACTACTGAGTCTGCTGAAACTACTGAGTCTGCTGAAGCTACTGAGTCTGTTGAGGCCTTAAAGAAAGACTCAAAAAAGAAATGGTATGTTTTAAGGGTCATGGGTGGAAAAGAGAAGAAGACTGTTGCATTTATTGAAAAAGAAATTGACAGATTGAAGATGCAAGACCACATATCTAAAATTTTAGTACCTACAGAAAAAGTTTATCAGATCAGAAATGGAAAGAAAATTAGTAAAGAAAGAAATTTTTTTCCAGGGTATGTTTTAGTTGAGGCAAATCTAGTTGGTGAAGTTCCTCACGTATTAAAAAATATAACTAATGTCTTAGGTTTTTTAGGTGCAACTAAAGGAGGAGTACCAGTTCCAATGAGACAATCAGAGATAAATAAAATATTAGGACGAGTTGATGAAATGGCAATTACTGATGAACACGTTAACATACCATATATAGTTGGTGAAAGTGTCAAGGTTATTGATGGTCCATTTAATTCATTTCATGCTGAAATTGAAGCAATTGATGAACAAAAGAAAAAGTTAAAATTAATGGTGAAGATTTTTGGAAGAAAAACACCACTTGAGTTGAATTTTATGCAGGTTGAAAAAATATAATTATGGCAAAAGAAATTACAGGTATAATAAAATTACAAATTAGAGGTGGAGCTGCTAACCCTGCACCACCTGTAGGTCCAGCCCTTGGTGCAAAGGGAGTTAATATTATGGAGTTTTGTAAGCAGTTTAATGCAAGAACACAAGAAAAACAAGGTAAAATTGTTCCAGTTGTTATTACAGTTTTTGCTGATAAATCTTTTGAATTTATTATAAAAACTGCTCCAGCTGCAGCACAATTACTTGAAGCTGCCAAAAAGAAATCAGGTTCTGCAGAGCCTAATAGAGAAAAGATTGCAACAGTAACATGGGATCAAATTAAAGTTATTGCAGAAGACAAGATGACAGATTTAAATGCTTTTAAAATAGAATCTGCTATGAGTATGGTTGCTGGAACAGCCAGAAGTATGGGCATTAGAGTGAAGGGAAGTATGCCTAAAAATTAAAAATTATTTATAATTATGTCTAAGATGAGTAAAAATAGAAAGGAAGTAATTGCTAAAATTGATTTAGAGAAGTCATATTCTTTAGATGAAGCTTCTTCTTTAGTAAAGGATCTGTCAAAAGTAAAATTTGACGAATCAATTGATTTAGCTGTAAGACTAGGTGTAGATCCAAAGCAAGCAAATCAAATGGTAAGAGGAGTTGCATCACTTCCTCATGGTACTGGAAAGGATTTGAAAGTACTAGCGCTTGTTACAGCTGATAAAGAAGAGGAAGCAAAGAATTCAGGTGCCGATTTTGTCGGTTTAGATGAATATATTGAAAAAATTAAGAATGGCTGGACAGATATCGATGTTATAATAACAATGCCAGCAGTTATGGGTAAGCTGGGTGCTTTAGGTAGAGTTCTTGGACCACGTGGTTTAATGCCAAATCCAAAATCTGGCACAGTTACTATGGATATTGGTAAAGCTGTTACAGATGTGAAAAAAGGAAAAATTGATTTTAAAGTTGATAAAACAGGTATCATTCATGCAGCAATTGGAAAAGTTTCTTTTGATGCTAAAAAAATATCTGAGAATGCAGATGAGTTACTTCAAACTATAAATAAATTAAAACCTGTTGCATCTAAGGGTACTTATTTTAAAAGTATTACACTTTCTAGCACTATGGGTGTGGGTGTATCTGTTGATACTAATCATATTACAAAATAAAAAATGAATAAGAAAGAGAAAAACGACTTTATAGATGTTTTAAATAACATGCTTGAAGAGAATAAAAACTTTTACCTTGCTGATATAGCAGGATTAACAGCTGAGGAAAGCAGTAGTTTAAGAAGGATGTGCTACAAGCAAAATGTTACTATCCAAGTTGTAAAAAATACACTTTTAAAAAAAGCTTTTGATAAAAATGCTATAGATTTTACTCAGCTTGAGGATGTTTTAAAAGGTAATACATCGATTATGTTTGCTGAAGAAGCAAAGGCTCCAGCAAGCGTAATAAAAACATTTAGAAAAAAATCAGAAAAACCACTACTTAAAGCAGCTCACGTAGAGGAAGAGTTTTACATTGGTGATAATAATTTATCTATGTTAGCTCAACTTAAATCTAAAAATGAGTTAATTGGAGATATTATTACTCTTTTACAGTCTCCCGCTAAAAATGTTATCTCGTCTTTACAGTCTAGTAGTAGTAAGCTTTCAGGAATTGTTAAAACTCTTTCTGAAAGACAAGAATAAAAAAGTAATGCTTCCAACATTAAATAAATAATTAATTAATAAACAATAAAATGGCAGATTTAAAAAAGTTCGCAGAAGATTTAGTTAACTTATCAGTTAAAGATGTAACTGAGTTAGCAAATATTTTAAAAGATGAATATGGTATTGAACCAGCAGCAGCAGCAGTTGCAGTAGCCGCAGGTCCAGCAGCAGCTGGTGGAGGTGAAGCAGCTGAGGAAAAAACTGAGTTTGATGTAATTCTTAAAGAAGCTGGTGCTTCAAAGTTAAAGGTTGTTAAAGCTGTAAAAGAATTAACAGGCCTTGGACTTAAAGATGCAAAAGATATCGTTGATAGTGCTCCTAAAGCAGTTAAAGAAGCTGTAGGAAAAGACGAAGCTGAAGGGATCAAGAAATCTCTAGAAGAAGCAGGAGCTGTAGTAGAGCTAAAATAAGCCCCTTTTTTCATACAGGTCTAAATCTTATTTTTTTAAATAAGATTTAGACCATTTTTTGCTTTTTGTATAATACTATTTTGTAACTAAAAAATATCAACGCTTTGACTAATAAAAAAATATCACCAAGAATAAACTTTGCAACAATAGATAATCAAGTAGATTACCCTGATTTTCTGGATATTCAATTAAAAAGCTTTCAATCTTTTTTTCAAACAGGAACTACACTAGATGAAAGAAGAAACGAGGGTCTAAATAAAACTTTTACAGAATTATTTCCGATTACCGATTCAAGAAATAATTTTGTTTTAGAATTTATTGATTATCTTGTTGATCCTCCAAGATATTCAATTGAAGAGTGTATTGATAGAGGTTTAACCTTTAAAGTTCCATTAAAAGTTAAATTAAAGTTATATTGTACTGATCCTGACCATGAGGATTTTGAGACTATTATTCAAGATGTATATTTTGGTAATATTCCTTTTATGACTCCAAAAGGAACTTTCGTTATTAATGGTGCTGAGAGAGTTGTTGTTTCTCAGCTACATAGATCTCCCGGAGTATTTTTTGGACAAAGCTTTCATTCAAATGGAACAAAATTATATTCTGCTAGAGTAATACCTTTTAAGGGCTCATGGATTGAGTTTACAACAGATATTAATAATGTAATGTATGCATATATTGATAGAAAGAAAAAGTTACCTGTTACAACTTTACTAAGAGCTATTGGTTATGAGAGTGATAGAGATATTTTAGAAATTTTTAATCTTGCTGATGAAGTTAAAGTATCAAAGAGTGGTTTAAAAAGAGTTGTAGGAAGAATTTTAGCTGCAAGAGTTTTAAAATCATGGGTTGATGATTTTGTTGATGAAGATACAGGAGAATTAGTTCCAATTGAAAGAAACGAAGTTATTTTAGAAAGAGATACTATTTTAGAAAAAAAGCACATTGATGAAATTGTTGCTTCTGGAACTGAATCAATACTTATACACAAAGAAGGTGAATTGTCAGGTGATCATTCTATAATTCACAATACATTACAGAAAGACCCTTCAAATTCTGAAGTTGAAGCAGTAAGACACATTTACAGACAGTTAAGAAGTGCAGAAGCACCTGATGATGAAACTGCAAGAGGAATAATTGATAAATTGTTCTTTTCTGATCAAAGATATAGCCTTGGTCATGTTGGAAGGTTTAGAATTAATAGAAGGTTAGGACTTGATGTAAGTCTTGAGAAACATGTACTTACAAATGATGATATTGTTTCAATAATTAGTAATCTTATTAATCTAGTTAATTCTAAAGTTGATGTTGATGATATTGATCATTTAAGTAATAGAAGAGTGAGAACTGTAGGGGAGCAATTATCAAATCAGTTTTCTGTTGGTCTTAGTAGGATGGCAAGAACTATTAGAGAAAGAATGAATGTTAGAGATAATGAAGTTTTTACTCCTATTGATCTTATTAATGCAAAAACACTTTCTGCAGTAATCAATTCTTTCTTTGGAACTAGTCAGTTGTCTCAATTTATGGATCAGACAAACCCTCTAGCTGAAGTAACACACAAAAGAAGAGTTTCTGCATTAGGTCCAGGTGGTTTAACCAGAGAAAGAGCTGGTTTTGAGGTAAGAGATGTACATTATACACATTATGGGAGACTTTGTCCTATTGAAACTCCAGAAGGACCAAACATTGGTTTAATTTCATCATTATGTGTATATGCCAAAGTAAATGATTTAGGATTTATTGAAACACCATACAGAATTGCTGATGCTGGAAAGGTAAATTTCAAAGATCAAGCTTCTTATTTAACTGCTGAACAGGAAGAGGGACACGTAATTGCACAAGCTAATGCTCCCGTAAACAAAGAAGGTGCTTTTGAACATGATAGAATTAAATCTAGAAGAGAGCATGATTATCTTGTTGCTGAACCATCAAATGTAACAATGATGGATGTTGCTCCAAATCAGATTGCATCAATAGCAGCATCTTTGATTCCTTTTCTTGAGCATGATGATGCCAACAGAGCTTTAATGGGTTCCAACATGATGCGTCAAGCGGTTCCTTTATTAAGAACTGATTCTCCAATTGTTGGAACAGGTCTTGAACCTCATGTTGCAAAGGATTCTAGAACAATGATTAATGCAGAGGGAGATGGTATTGTCACTTATGTTGATTCCGATAAAGTTACAATCAAGTATACTCAATCAAAAGAAGAAAAAATAATAAGCTTTGATGATGATACAAAGGACTATTATTTAACAAAATTTCAAAAAACAAACCAAAGAACATGTATTAATAATCAACCAATTGTAAGAGTTGGAGATGAGGTTAAAAAGGGACAAGTTCTATGTGAAGGTTATGCTACTCAAAATGGAGAATTAGCTATTGGAAGAAACTTAAAGGTAGCTTTTATGCCTTGGAAAGGTTATAATTTTGAGGATGCAATTATTTTATCTGAAAGAGTTGTGAGAGAAGATTTATTCACATCATTGCATATTTCTGAATTTGTTGTTAATGTTAGAGAAACAAAACGAGGTGCAGAAGAGTTAACAGCAGATATTCCTAATATAAGTGAAAATGCTACTAAGGATTTAGATGAAAATGGAATGATTAGAGTTGGAACATATGCCAAAACAGGTGATATTCTAATTGGTAAAATCACACCAAAAGGAGAATCAGACCCAACTCCTGAAGAAAAACTTTTAAGAGCTATTTTTGGAGAAAAGGCGGGTGATGTAAAAGACGCTTCATTGAAAACAAAACCTGCTAATCAGGGTGTAGTTATTGGAAAATCTCTTTTCAATAAAACAATTAAGGATAGAAGAGCAAAATCACAAGATAAAGTCGATCTTGAATTAATTGATTCAGACTTTGAAAAGCAAGCTAGTGATCTTAAGAATATTTTATCAACAAAACTTTACAATATTATTGGAGGTTTAGCTTCTAAGGGTGTAAAGAATATTCTTGGTGAAGAAATTATTTCAAAGAGTACTAAGTTTACGAAGAAATTAATTTACAATATTGATTTTTCAATGGTTGATCCTTATCAATGGACTTCAAATAATGAAAATAATATTTTAATAAATAAAATTATTTCAAATTATTTAAGAAAATATAACGATGTTTTTGGAGAATACAGAAGAAAGAGATTTGCTATTACAGTAGGTGATGAATTGCCAACTGGTGTTCTTCAGTTAGCCAAAGTACAAATTGCACAAAAGAGAAAAGTAAAAGTTGGTGATAAATTAGCTGGTAGACACGGTAATAAGGGTATTGTTTCAAGAGTAGTTAGAGATGAAGATATGCCGTTTTTAGAAGATGGATCTCCTGTAGATATAATTTTAAACCCACTTGGAGTACCATCAAGAATGAATCTTGGGCAAATTTATGAGACAATTCTTGGATGGGCTGGTCAAAAATTATCAAAAAAATACTTTACTCCAGTATTTGATGGAGCTAGTATTGATCAAATTAATGCCGAAACCGATGAAGCCAATCTTCCTAGACTTGGTCAGACGTTCTTATATGACGGTGGTACTGGAGAAAGATTTGAACAAACCGCTACTGTTGGGATAATTTATATGCTTAAGTTAGGTCACTTAATTGATGATAAAATGCATGCGAGATCAATAGGTCCATACTCACTTATTACTCAGCAGCCATTAGGAGGGAAAGCACAATTTGGGGGGCAAAGACTTGGTGAGATGGAAGTTTGGGCATTGGAAGGATATGGTGCTTCAAATATTTTACAAGAAATGCTTACACTAAAATCTGATGATGTTATTGGAAGAGCACAAGCATTCGAAAGTATTGTTAAAGGAAAAGATTTACCACAAGCTGGTATTCCTGAATCATTTAATGTACTACTTCATGAACTAAACGGACTAGGATTAAAAATTTCATTTGAATAAAAATATGAGAAATACTAAAAATAGCAAACAAACAAAAGATATTAATACAATTAAAATCAGTTTATCATCTCCTGAAGATATGCTTGAGAGGTCATCCGGAGAGGTAGTTAAGCCTGAAACAATTAATTATCGTACTTATAAACCCGAGAGTGGTGGATTGTTTTGTGAAAGAGTTTTTGGTCCAACTAAAGATTTTGAATGTCACTGTGGGAAATATAAAAGAATTAGATATAGAGGTATTGTTTGTGACAGATGTGGAGTTGAAGTAACTGAAAAGAAAGTAAGAAGAGAAAGAGTTGGTCATATTAGTTTAGTTGTGCCTGTTGCCCACATTTGGTATTTTAAAACTCTTCCTAATAAGATAGGTTATTTATTAGGATTACCTTCAAAGAAATTAGATATGATAATTTACTATGAAAGGTATGTAGTTATTAATGTCGGAAATTTACCAATTTTAAATACAGAAGGTGAAGAAGTTAAGTATTTAGATTTTCTAACTGAAGAGGAATATTTAGATATTTTAGATGCTATGCCAGCTGAAAATCAATATTTAGCTGATTCTGATCCAAATAAGTTTATTGCAAAAATGGGCGCTGAGGCTTTACATGATCTTCTTGCTAATCTAAATTTGGATGAATTATCATATAATTTAAGAAATGCTGCGGCAAATGAAACTTCTCAACAAAGAAAAGCTGAGTCATTAAAAAGACTTCAAGTAGTTGAGTCTATGCGTGATGCTCAAACTCATTCAGAAAATAATCCTGAGTGGATGATTGTTAAAGTTATTCCTGTGATTCCACCTGAACTAAGACCTTTGGTCCCTCTTGATGGTGGAAGATTTGCTACTTCTGATTTAAATGACTTATATAGAAGAGTTATTATTAGAAATAACAGATTAAAAAGATTAATGGAGATCAATGCTCCAGACATTATTTTAAGAAATGAAAAACGTATGTTGCAGGAGTCAGTTGATGCTCTTTTTGATAACTCAAGAAAAGCTTCTGCTGTTAAAGCAGATGGTAAAAGAGCATTAAAGTCACTTTCTGATTCATTAAAAGGTAAACAAGGAAGATTTCGTCAAAATTTATTAGGTAAAAGAGTTGATTACTCTGCACGTTCTGTGATTGTTGTTGGTCCAGATTTAAATTTACATGAGTGTGGATTACCTAAAGATATGTCAGCAGAACTCTATAAGCCTTTTATTATCAGAAAACTTTTAGAAAGAGGAATTGTGAAGACTGTAAAATCTGCTAAAAAGATTATTGATAATAGAGAGCCAGTAGTTTGGGACATTCTTGAAAATGTAATGAAAGGTCATCCTGTACTTTTAAATAGAGCCCCAACACTACATAGACTAGGAATTCAAGCTTTTCAGCCTAAGATGATAGAAGGAAAGGCAATTCAATTACATCCTCTTGCTTGTGCTGCTTTTAATGCTGATTTTGATGGTGACCAGATGGCAGTTCATTTACCTTTAGGGTCTGCTGCAATTCTTGAAGCTCAGGTTCTGATGTTAGCTTCTCACAACATTTTAAATCCTGCAAATGGAGCACCTATTACTGTTCCTTCACAGGATATGGTTCTAGGTCTTTATTATATGACTAAGCAAAAAAAATCTACTAAAGATGTAATTGTTAAAGGAGAAGGAAAAACTTTTTATTCATTAGAAGAAGTTAAAATTGCGTATAATGAGGGCCAAGCTGATTTACATGCAATGGTTAAGGTAAGAGTTAATAATAATGATAAATACCAAATTATAGAAACTACTGTTGGTAGAATATTGTTTAATGAATACGTACCTGAAGGAATTAATTTTATTGATCAATTACTTACTAAAAAAGCTCTTCGAAATGTTATTGGAGATGTTCTCAACAAATGTGGTGTTGCTAAAACTGTTCATTTTTTAGATGCAATAAAAAATATTGGATTTGAAATGGCATTTAAGGGAGGTTTATCATTTAACTTAGGTGATGTTATTGTACCTGAAGAAAAACAACCGTTAATTGAATCTGCTAATAAGAAGGTTGATGAGATTAGATCAAACTACCAAATGGGTTTTATTACTAATAACGAAAGATATAATCAGGTAATTGATGTTTGGACTACAACTAATGCTAGACTTACTGACATTGTTATGAAAAATATTAGTACTGATAAGCAAGGTTTTAATTCTGTTTACATGATGTTGGATTCAGGCGCAAGGGGTTCAAAGGAACAAATTCGTCAGCTTTCAGGAATGAGAGGTTTGATGGCTAAGCCAAAAAAATCTGGTGATCATGGAGAATCAATTATTGAAAATCCAATTACCACTAATTTTAGAGAAGGTTTATCAATTTTAGAATATTTTATTTCAACTCATGGTGCAAGAAAGGGGCTAGCTGATACTGCTCTAAAAACTGCAGATGCTGGATATCTTACTAGAAGACTTGTTGATGTTGCACAAGATGTAATAATTACTGAAGAGGATTGTGGTACACTTAGAGGTATCGAAGTTTCTGCATTAAAGAATAATGATGATATTATTGAGAGTTTAAGCGATAGAATTGTTGGTAGAGTATCTTTACATGATGTTTATAAAAATGATTCAGATGAACTCATTGTTGCTTCAGGTGACATGATTAATCATGATGTTTCAAAACAAATTGAAAATGAAGGTTTTGAAAGTGTTGAAATAAGATCTGCACTAACATGTGCAACAAGAAGAGGTATTTGTAGTAAATGTTACGGTAAATCTTTAGCAACTGGTAGAATGGCACAAGTTGGTGAAGCAGTGGGTGTAGTAGCTGCTCAGTCTGTTGGTGAGCCTGGAACACAACTTACTTTACGTACTTTCCATGTTGGTGGTACTGCTTCTAGATCTGAAGTTGATTCAAGTTTAATTGTTAAAAAAGACGGTAAGCTCGAAATAGAGGATTTAAAGACTGTAATTAATAAGAATTCAGAAGGCGTTAAAACTGAGATTGTAATTAGTAGAACTGCTGAAGCAAAAGTAGTAGATTCAAAAACAGGATTTGTTCTTTCAACAAATATTATTCCTTACGGTTCAATTATTCTAAAAAAATCAGGCAAAGTTTCTAAAGATGATGTGATTTGTGAATGGGACCCTTATAATGCTGTTATTATTTCTGATATTTCAGGTAAAGTTCAGTTTAATGATATTCAGGAAGGTGTAACAAGTAGAGTAGAATCTGATGAACAAACAGGACATAAAGAAAATGTTATTATTGATAGTAGAAATAAAAAACTTTCTCCATCAATAACTATTTCTTTGAAAAAAGATGAAAAAACATTTAATATTCCTGTTGGAGCTCACGTTTCAGTTAGTGATAACGATAAGATTGAAGTCGGCACTATTTTAGCTAAGATCCCTAGATCTGCAGGATCATCTGGTGATATTACAGGTGGATTACCAAGAGTTACTGAAATGTTTGAGGCCAGAAACCCTTCAAACCCTGCTGTTGTTACAGAAATTGATGGTATTGTTTCTTTAGGAAAAATAAAAAGAGGAAATCGAGAAGTTATAATTACATCTAAAAATGGAGACGTAAAAAAATATTTAATAAAATTATCTAAACACATATTAGTTCAAGAAAATGATTTTGTTAAATCTGGTTCTCCACTTTGTGATGGTATAATTACTCCCTCTGATATTCTTGCTATTAAAGGTGTAACTACCGTCCAAGAATATATAGTTAATGAAATACAGGATGTATATCGTTTACAGGGGGTTAAGATAAATGACAAACACTTTGAGGTTCTTGTTAGACAAATGATGCGAAAAGTTCAGATAGTTGATTCTGGAGATACATATTTCTTAGAAAAACAGTTGGTAAGTAAAACTGACTTTATGGAACAAAATGATGCTATATTTGGTAAGAAATTCATTGTAAATCCAAATGATTCTACTGAATTCAAAGCTGGTCAAATTGTAAGTGTCAGAGAGCTTAGAGAAGAAAATTCTAGAATCAAAAGAAAAGATGGTTCTGTTGTTGAGGCAAGAGACGCTGTGCCTGCAATTTCTAGTCCTGTTCTTCAAGGAATTACTAGAGCTTCACTACAAGTAGATAGTTGGATTTCAGCAGCATCTTTCCAACAAACTACTAAAGTATTAAATGAAGCTGCAATTAATGCTAAAAGAGATCCGCTAATTGGTCTTAAGGAAAATGTTATAATTGGAAAGAAAATTCCTGCAGGAACTGGCTTAGTTAATGGAGATGATGTAGTTGTTGGTTCACAGATTGAAATGGATAATCTTAATTCTCAAGAGATATTAACTGAGGAAGAAGTTTTAGATAATGTTAAAGAGTAATCTATGACTGATCAAAATAAGAAAGATGGTATAAATATAGAACTTTCAGAAGAAGTTGCTGAAGGTTCATATAGTAATTTGGCAATTATAAATCATTCTGCTAGTGAATTTGTTTTAGATTTTATTCAAATGATGCCAGGAGTTCCAAAAGCTAAAGTTAAATCCAGGATAATACTAACTCCCCAGCATGCAAAAAGATTAATGAAAGCTTTGAACGAGAATGTTACTAAGTTTGAAGGACAACACGGTCAAATTAAAGATCTTGATTCTTCTAATAATGTACCAATAAATTTCGGAGGTCCAACAGCTCAAGCTTAGTTTATTTCTATTCTTCTAAAAAAGGATATCTATAATCCGTAGGAGGATTAAATGTTTCCTTTATGGTTCTAGGAGAAACCCATCTTAATAAATTTAAGACTGATCCTGCTTTATCATTTGTACCAGAACCACGTGATCCTCCAAATGGTTGTTGACCCACTACAGCTCCAGTAGGTTTGTCATTAATGTAAAAGTTTCCAGCTGCATTTTCAAGCACTTTTGTAGCTTCATCAATAGCATATCTATCTGTTGAAAATACTGCTCCTGTAAGTGCATAGTCACTTGTTTCATCAACAATTTTTAACGTTTCTAACCAATTTTTTTCGTCGTAAACAAAAATTGTTAAAACTGGACCAAAAATTTCTTCATGCATTGTTTTGAAATACGGGTCTGTAGTCTTAATAATTGTTGGTTCAATAAAATATCCTTTACTTTTATCATAATTTCCTCCAACTAAAATTTCTGCATCTTTATGATTTTTAGCATAGTTTATGTAATTTGATATACTATCAAATGCTTTTTCACTTATGACTGCATTAATAAAATTTGAAGGATTCTCAGGACTGCCCATTTTAAATGAATTTACATCTTTTACTATCTGTTCTTTTATTTCTTTCCAAAGATTTGACGGAAGGTAAGCCCTTGATGCAGCAGAACATTTTTGTCCTTGGTATTCAAATGCTCCTCTAGAAATTCCTGTGGCAACTTGTTTAGGATTTGCTGATTTGTGTGCAACAATAAAATCTTTTCCTCCAGTTTCACCTACAATTCTTGGGTAACTTCTGTAATTTGATATGTTGTTACCAATTGTTTGCCAAAGATTTCTAAAAACATTTGTAGATCCAGTAAAATGTAAGCCTGCAAAATCTCTACTGTTGAAAATTACTTTACCGATTTCTGCTCCGTTTGATGGAACCATATTAATTACACCATCTGGAAGACCAGCTTCTTTAAATAAATCCATTATAATTTTTGCTGAATATACCTGAGTTGCTGCCGGTTTCCAAATTACAACATTTCCCATTAGCGCTGGAGCTGCACATAAATTTGCACATATAGAAGTGAAATTAAATGGTGTAATTGCAAAAACAAATCCTTCAAGTGGTCTGTGCTCAAGTCTATTCCATATTCCTTCTGCAGATTCTGGTTGTTCAGAATACAAATTTGTTACATATTGAGCATTGAATTTAAAAAAATCAATTAATTCGCATGCTGCATCAATTTCAGCCTGGTATACATTCTTTGATTGAGCAATCATAGTTGCTGCATTAATTTTTGCTCTGTATGGTCCTGCTAATAACTCTGCAGCTTTTAGAAAAATAGCAACTCTGTGGTTCCAGGGTAAGTTTGACCAATTCTCTTTTGCAGCTAATGCACTTTCAATTGCCATTTCAATTTGAGATTTCTCAGCAAGATTGAATATTCCTATTTTATGTTTGTGGTCATGAGGAGGAGATATATCCTTTTTATTATCAGTAAAAATTTCTTTTCCACCAATGTATAAAGGGATTTCAATTGTGGAATTGTACATTTCCTTGTAGGTTGTAAGTAATTCTTCTCTTTCTGAACTTCCTTTTTTATATGATTTTACAGCTTCGTTTTTAGCTATTGGGACATTAAATACTCCTTTTGACATTTTTTTTCTTTTTAATTTTTACAAAGTTAAATAAAGAAAACTAAAATAGCTCTTTAGAAAGAGCATTAGTAAATCCAATTAATTTTTGATATCTATTATTAGTTTCATTAAAATATACATATATCTCGTAACTATTTCTTGTTTGATAATGAGTTCCTTCAATGCTTGCAACATCTAGGTAGCTTAAAGAGGTGTCATTAATAGCATAGTGATAATTGTAATAACCTTGTTTTAAGTATATTGATTTATTATAGGTGTTATATATTGAATCAAATTCAAGTTTGAATTCATTATTTTTCTCCCAATTAGTAAATTCACCAATTATGTATATATCTCCCTCATCAATAAAATTGCTCTTTAATTTGAAATTAACATATACATATTCTGACTCAATATTTGAGTTTCTTGCTTCTTGACTTTTAATATAAAATTTTCCGTTTAAATCAGGTTCTATTGAGTAATTTTCGTATGCTCTTTTAGATTCAGTAAATAAATCAACTTTATAGTTAGTTGAATCGTGAGTAATGTTTTTTATTCTTTCAGAATAATATCTCAGACTTTTAATATCAAAATGTCTGAACTCATTATTTCCAAAAAATGTGTTTTCTTCATTGTAATCATAGATTAGAGTGTTATTTCTGATATATAAAGGTTTGAGATTAGTTATGGCATTATCTTCTTTATTATTTTGCTTAACAATAACTTTGATTTGAGAAAATGGATCAACTATATTTATGTTCCGATGGTTTAATGTAAAATCTAGTTCGTGTTTTATTTTTCTATCAGTAGAGAGAGTTGCTTTTTTAATGTTTAAATCAATATTTATTTTATTTTCTAAAACCATAAATCTTTTGTTAAAAAGTGTATCACCGTTTAGATCATATACTTTGAATTTATAATTTCCAGATAGTAAAGGTTTTAAATTCTCAGATGGAAAATGATATTCATAATGAACATAGTTTTGTAAAGTATTAAATGAAAATTGATAGTTAATTATTTCATCGCTGGTAAATCCATTTATGTACTCAGATTGCATAAGATTGCTTTTATTCCACATGGCATCATAATGCTCTATTGTTATGTGTAGAACTGATGATTCGTAGTTTAAGTCATCAAAGCTTAATTTTAATTGTTCTTCTGAATTAAGGTTTATAATTGGAAGCGATAGATTATTTTCTTTTTTGTGAAGTAATATGGTTTTGATGTTATAGTTATTCTTTTTTTTAGATTCTATTTCTATATCTTCTTTTAAAACAAATACATTATTTTTTTGTGTTTTACAACAAATTAAGAATAAAAAGACAGAGAAAAAAAATAATTTTATTTTCATAGTTTAGATTAATTCTAAATAAATAATATTAGAAAATTAAAGTAAAAATATCCAAGATTATATTACAGCAAATTTATAAATTTGCAGACGAAAAATCTAATTTATTTTAATGTCAAAGAGCGTAAGGATAAGAAGAGGGTTAAATATTAATTTATTAGGTGAGGCCGATAAAGTTTATGCTTCAGTTAAAAAAGACAAGATTTTTGCTCTAAAACCAACAGATTTTCACAATCTCACCCCTAAATTAAAAGTTAAAGTTGGAGATAGCGTCAAAGCTGGAACAGTCATTTTCTTTGATAAATATAATGAAAATATAAAGTTTTGTTCTCCTGTTAGTGGTGAAATATCAGATATTGTTAGAGGAGCAAAAAGAAAAATTTTAAAAGTTACGATTAAATCAAATGAAGATATTGAATATGAAACTATTCCTAAATTAAAATCGGACGACCTTTCAAGAGAACAAATCATTGATTTTATGTTAAAACATGGTGTCTGGCCTTTTATAAGACAAAAGCCTTATGATATAATTGCCAATCCATCAGACATGCCAAAATCAATTTTTATCTCAGCATTTAAATCTGGTCCTCTAGCTATTGATAATGATTTTGCTCTTTATGGTATGGATGAGTTGTTTCAAAAAGGTCTAGATTTAATTGCTAAACTTTCAAACGGAAAAACTCATTTAAATTTAGATGGAAATACTAACTCTTCTAAGGTTTTTTCAAATGCTAAAGGTGTAGAAATAAATAAATTTAGTGGTCCACATCCTGCTGGAAATGTTGGTGTTCAGGTTCATCATATTGACCCTATAAATAAAGGTGATGTTGTTTGGTATTTAGAACCTCAAGATGTAATCGTTATTGCACGTCTTTTTACTGAAGGAAAATATGATGTTTCTAGAATTATTTCTCTTTGTGGATCAGAAGTAATTAAGCCAAGATACTACAGAACTATTTCTGGAAGCTGTGTTTCAAATTTAGTAAATGATAATGTTAAAGGAGAAAACAATCGTATAATTGGGGGAGATGTTTTAAGTGGAAATAAAATTGAGAAAGGTGGTTATTTAGGTTTCTATGATACTCAGCTCACTATTATTAAAGAAGGAAATGAACAAGAATTTCTTGGGTGGATTTTGCCTGGTGTGAATAAATTCTCATTATCTAGATCTTATTTCTCTTGGTTGTTTCCTACAAAAAAATTCGATATTGACACAAATATGCGGGGTGAAGAAAGAGCTTATGTTGTAACTGGACAATATGAAAAAGTATTGCCAATGGACATATATCCTCAACAATTAATAAAGGCAATAATGATTGAAGATATTGATTTAATGGAAAAACTAGGATTGTATGAAGTCTCACCTGAAGATATGGCACTCTGTGAATTTGTTTGTACTTCAAAAATTGAAGTTCAATCAATTATTAGGCATGGTTTAGATTTATTAAGAAAAGAAAACTTATAGAAATGAAGTTATTTAAAAATATTTTAAATTCTGTAAAACCTCACTTCGAAGAAGGTGGTAAGCTTGAAAAATTATATCCTGCTTATGACGCTTTTGAAACCTTTTTATTTGTTCCTGATCATACAACTCATAAAGGAACACACATTAAAGATGCTATTGATTTAAAAAGAACTATGGCATTTGTTGTTTTAGCTATGCTGCCTTGCATATTATTTGGTATGTGGAATATAGGAGATCAATATTATAGTGCAATAAATGTTGAGGCAACTTTTTTTGAAAATTTAATTTTTGGGTTTTGGAAATTTTTGCCATTACTGATTGTTTCATATGCAGTTGGATTAACTGTTGAATTTGCCTTTGCAATTTCAAGAGGCCATTCTGTTAATGAGGGCTATTTAGTTTCGGGAATGCTAATTCCATTAATAATGCCTGTTGATGTTCCATTATGGATGTTAGCAGTTTCAGTTGTTTTTGCTGTTGTTATCGGTAAAGAAGTTTTTGGTGGCACTGGAATGAATATTCTTAATCCTGCTTTAACAGCTCGTGCCTTTTTGTTTTTTGCTTATCCTTCTTATATGTCTGGAGATAAGGTTTGGGTGCATGGAGCTTCAGTTGATGGTTATTCAGGAGAAACAATTTTAGGAGCATTAGCTGCCAACACTCAAAACTGGAATAGTCTTTTTTGGAATGCTACTGATGCTTTTTATGGCTTTATTCCTGGATCTGTGGGAGAAACTTCTTTTATAGCCATATTGTTAGGAGCTGCAATATTAATTTATAGTGGTATTGGTTCTTGGCGAATTATTCTATTTACGTTTTTAGGAGGTTATTTAACTGCTCTACTTTTTAATTTATGGGGAGTTAATGCATTAATGTCTACGCCTGCTCATATTCACTTAATAATTGGTGGCTTTGCTTTTGGTGCGGTTTTTATGGCTACTGATCCAGTTACTGCAACTCAAACTAATCAAGGTAAAATAATATACGGCTTACTTGTTGGTTTTTTTGCTATTGTTATTAGAGTATTTAATCCTGCCTATCCTGAAGGTATGATGCTTGCTATTTTATTTATGAATGTATTTGCTCCACTAATTGATCACTACATCATTGAATCAAATATTAAGAAAAGACTTAGTAGAACTAAAATTGCAACATCATGAATGTAAATAAAAATTCATATACAATTGGTTTTGCTTGTGTGATGGTAGTCTTTGTTGCTGCATTACTTGCGTCAATGTCAATACAATTAACTCCTTTACAAGATAGAAACATAGAATTAGAGAAAAAACAAAATATTTTACAATCTGTAGGAGTATTTGTTGATAGAGATGAATCAGAAAAGTATTATAGTCAATTCATTAAAGAAGAATTAGTTCTTGATAATAATGGAAATATTCTTCAAGGTTCAGCTTTTGATATTGATCTTGGTGATGAACTTAAAAAAGATATAAAGAATCAAAATCTCCCACTTTACATTAGCATGTTGGAAGATAGTTCAGAATGTTATATCATTCCTTTAAGAGGTAAAGGCCTATGGGGTCCTATATGGGGATATATTGCACTTAAAGAAGATATCAATACCGTTTTTGGGGCAGTTTTTGCTCATAAAGCCGAAACCCCTGGTCTTGGTGCTGAAATTAACCAATCTTTTTTTCAAGAACCTTTTAGAAACAAATTAATATTTAATGAAAATAATGAGTTTGTTTCAATTACTGTAAAGAAAGGAGGTGCATCAGAGGGTAGTATGCATGAAGTTGATGGTATTTCTGGTGGGACGATCACATCAGATGGAGTAACAGATATGATTAAGGAGCGCGTTAGTAGATATATTCCTTATTTAGAGCAAAATAAAGCTGTCCAAAATGATTCAATAATTATTACAAATTTAATATCACAAGTAAATGGGTAAAAATAGCTTGTTTTCAAAAAAGAATAAATCATTATTAACTGATCCTTTAGATGATAACAACCCAGTTACTGTACAGGTACTTGGTATTTGCTCTGCACTTGCTATTACTGTTCAGCTTAAGCCTGCAGTAGTAATGGCACTTTCTGTAATTTTTGTTATGTGTGTTGCAAATGTAGTAGTGTCTTTGATGAGAAACTTTATCCCTTCTAGAATTCGGATTATTGTTCAATTAGTTGTAATTGCATCTCTAGTAATTATTGTTGATGAGGTGTTGAAAGCCTATGTTTATGATGTAAGTAAAGAACTTTCAGTTTTTGTTGGACTAATTATTACGAATTGTATTATAATGGGTAGATTAGAAGCATTTGCGCTTGCAAATTCACCATGGGAATCGTTTTTAGACGGTTTGGGAAATGCCTTTGGTTATGGATGGATTTTGATAGCTGTTGCCTTTT
>Ga0222716_10001348_pt1 | contig 20562 bp, 17 predicted proteins | sample C33_13DmetaG_FD_165044 | JGI IMG/M metagenome (GOLD analysis project Ga0222716, IMG submission 165044) | Estuarine water microbial communities from San Francisco Bay, California, United States - C33_13D | ecosystem: Environmental > Aquatic > Marine > Unclassified | place: USA: California... | reverse complement strand
TTTTGTTGCGAAAAAAAAAAAAGAAACGTTTGGAAAAAAGAACCGCACACAGACAGCCCCCCCCCGTTGACTTGACTTGAAGAAGAACAATAAGAATGGGGAAAAAGATATCCGGCGCGCAGAAGAGGAAGAAGAAGAGGGAGAAAGAAGATCTCGTCGCGGAAATGGAGCGTTTAAAGCTTGGGCCGAGCAAGCTGTGGACGGGATTGGTGTTGCATCACAAGGATGTGTTTGTCACGCATGTGATTTCGAAATTGAATGAGACGGATCGGTGGTTCTTTTCAAAGGTGAATAGAAAGAGTCAAGATGTGCTTGCGTACGCCGGGGTAAATGTATCGGGATTACATGTGATTGTTTACGAATGTTCATCCATCTCGACGTTGGAATGGAAGTGGAATCACATAGCTTGGGGAGAGGAAGATGAGGAAGGAAACGTGATAGATCAAGCCTGGTTTTGCTGGCAAGTTGCTGCAACGAACAAACTCGAGTTGCTCAAGTGGGCGAGAGAAGTGAAACATTGCGAGTGGGATGAATGGACGATTGATACGGCAGCACGTAAAGGTAATCTCGAGATGCTCAAGTACTGCTTCTCTAATGGTTGCCCTTGTGATAAAAAAGAGTCGTGCATTCAAGCTGCTTGTGCAGGACACCTCGACTGTCTTCGATTGCTTTTCGACAAAGTGAAACCTTCGCGAGGTACGGAAAAAGAAGTAGTAATACAAGCAACATGCGGTGGTCACGTGGAGATCTTGAAATATTTCGTTGAAGAAAGAAAGATATCTGATGAGTTAAAGTTCGTCCTCTTGGGAGCCGCTGCAAAGTATGGCCGCCTCGATTGCCTCAAATACTTAGTCGAAGAGGCGAGAGCGCCTCTTAACGACTGGCAAGACATCGCCGAGGCTCGTTACTTCAAGCACCCCGAGTGCGAAAACTACTTGCTCGAAAAAGGGTGCCCAGAACCAACGGACGAAGAATACGCTTGGATCGTCGAGCAAATCGAAGAAAGGGAGCGATTGAGGTTATAGATAGAGAGAAATACATGGAGAGAGACTTCGAGTGACGCCGCTCGCGAGAGAAAATTTTAGTTCAAAAATGTACCCACATCACAGTTGAGTTTTATTTTGATGCATTTTTACACAAAACAACACATCACAAAACTGTCACGCGTAGAAGAAGAAGAAGAAGAAGAAGACGATAATGGCGTACGGCTACAACGAAGGACGAGGTCGAGGACGAGGTGGAGGTGGTCGAACGAGTGGTGGACGAGGACGGGGCGGCGGCCGAGGAAGAGGACGAGGACGAGGCAGGAACTCCCCGGCGGCGGCACAAAATCAACAAACGAAGAAACCAACGAAATCGATAAAAAACCAGATGCGAGACGTCCAACGGATGCTCTCGAAGGCGAAGAACATGCCGCAAAAGTTGCGAGAGGAGAAAGAGCAAGAGTTGAAAGATTTAGAAAAAGCGCAGAAGGAAAATCTGCACGCGGAGAAGGAACGGAAATACGCGAAGAAGTACCACCGGGTGAAATTCTTCGAGAGAATAAAAGTGACGAGAAAGATGGAGAAGATTAGTAGAATCAAGGAAGACGAGCGAACGGAGAGAGAGAAGGAACAGTTGAAAACGTTGGAACGGGATTTAGAGTACGTGTTGCATTTTCCGAAACACCGGAAATACGTGTCGCTATTCAACGACGACGAGGACGATGAAGACGCCAAGACGCATAAAAACCGTAGACGAGAACGGTTTCGGAAGGAGATCAAGGAGATTTTGAAAGCGAAAGCGGAGTTGGGAGATGCCAACGAAGGCATCGTGGACGGCGACGATGAGAACGAAAAAGCCCGGACGAACGCTGTGAAGTCGAATGACTTGGATGGGGACGATTTCTTCTTGAATTCTGATGACGACGACGAGGATAGCGACAAAAAGAAGAAGAAGAAGAAGAAAAAGGAGAATGGAAGTGAGAATAGCGGCAGTAGTAGTAGCAGTAGCAGTTCATCGTCAACGTCGTCAGATTCGGATTCAGACGAGAACGTCGATAACAACAAGAAGAATAAACCAGAAATGCCAGTGACGCGCGAACCGATATACATTCCACTCCCGAAAGCGAAACAAAAAGCGACGGAGGAAAAGAAGCGCCCGGCGGATGCGCCATTACGAACGCGAGCCGAAGGTGGTAGAAAGCGAAGGAAAAAGAAGTAATTTGATTCTATACATCTATCGCGCACATATACACAGCTATTATTATTGCTACTACTACTACTACTACTACTACTACTACTACTACTACTACTACTACTATTAATTTATATCTTCAATCGCTCGCTTTCCAAACCGCCATCGAGTGTATGCTCGCGCCGGCGTTTTCCCAATCCAAAGCGTTAAAAGATATCTTAATCCCAAGCATCTCGTACACGATGAATATTTGCACGCCAGTGCCGCCTTTACTCGTCGGTTCGCCTAATTTACCGACCACGTCCTTCGCGGTATCCTCCTCGAAATCGATACCAAAAGGCAACGAAGGCATTTTTCCTCCTTTTCCTCCTCCTCGAAAAGGAACAAAATCCGTTTTCGTTTCGTTGTACAGATGCACACAATCCACGCTCTCGCGGAGAAACTCCACGCTGAAACCGAGATCGGCGTAGTTTTCGTACAAAATCTCGCCGTTTTGAAACGATTTTTCGCTCGTCGGGTTTCCGCTTTTTCTTCCACCGTTTGCGGTACCTCTCCACCGTTCGATGGTTTCTCTCGCCTCTGCTTTGTTTTTCCCGAGCAACAGAGTTCCCACGGATGATGATGAGAACAGGTCCTCCTCTTCTTCCGCGCGCGCGTTGATTATCGCGCTGGTTTTGGCGCCACCTTTTTCGTCCTCGTTCTGTCTCTCTTCTTCTTCTTCTTTTTCTGGACGCGTCGTCGTCGTCGCCATCTCTTATTATGGCGAGGCAGTCCCTCTAACGAACTTTTTTCTTCATTTACTCACACGTTTTGCACGCGACGACACGCATCATCGAGGCGCAGCGGGAGCAGGGGCAGGAGCAACAGCAGCAGCAGCGGTCCGCGACGCTTCTTTTTTAAAAGCGCCTCGACGATGAAGCAACCCCAGAATCAGAGGAGTTCTCCTCTGAACTGTGAAATCGTCGCCGTCGATGGTCGATATTTTCGAAAGCAATCAATCGATTCCTCCGAGCAAGGAACGTATTTGCGAGAGAAGAAGGAAGCGCGAGAGAACGCGAGGACGTTCGCGGCAGACGATAAAGGATGGCGGAACGATGCGGCGCTGAGAAAAAGAAGAGAGGAGGACGAGGAGGAGGATAAGAGTAACGGGGAAGACGACTTTGATGGTACGTCGTGATGTATATGAAACGTGTGTGTGGTGTGGAAATATATGACGTGTGATATTACAAGAGCGAATCGGCTTTCTTGGTTGGGTCGTCGGATAACTTTTTCCAAGCGTTCATGTTGAGTATCGTCGGGAAGACAATCATAGAATACGCGAGGAGCACGGATGGTTCGAACGGAAAGTCGACGAAGAGAGAACCCCATTTGACCAGAGCGGAGACTAAAGTGGAGACGAGCGCAAGCTTGAGGAGAAGGAACGCGTCGTCGGTTTCGAGGAAGGATGTCCCGGCAGATGGGGTTTGTAACGCTTTTGTTCCGGCGAGGACGGAGACCGCGTCGGCGTCGTCGGCGTCGTCGGAAGAGATACCTAATCGTTTGCCTTCTTGGTACATGCGATAGGCCGCGATGCCCATGGTGGCGTTACCGATACACGTTAAACCGGCTTGTAACGCGACCACGGAATTGAGAGCCGGGGAGTTGTAGAAGACGTGGAACGTGCACGCAGCTAAACCAGAAGCGTGGGAGGTAACCATACCCCACGTCAACCCTTTGTAACTCGGGCGTTTCTTTACGTCCGCGTAGTTCCAGATTAACGACATGGCGACGAGCCATTCAATCAACGAGGAAGCGTGGATGACCCAAGTTGGTAACGACAACGCGTTCCCTGGTTCGCCGTGTTTGGCGGACGCGATGAGGGAGGAGACGACACTGCCATCCGCAACATCCGCGATGGAATCCGTCGTCGCCGCGACGGCATCTGGAGAGGACGAAGAGACGAGCGCGGCGGCACCGACGACGAGCAACGTTAACCCTGCTAACGAGAACGTGCTGTTGATGTTTATCCTGTTGTCAGTACTACCGCCGTCGTCGTTCTCACTCCTCGCATCTCCCATACTTTTTCCGGTGCTATTTTCGCTATTAACGACAACACTATCAACGCTACGAAGAGTCGTCGTCGCCGTCGTCGTCAAATCTTTTTCTCGTTTCTCCTTCGCCTCTCTCTCGGCATCTCTCAAACCTTCTCGCATCCCCAGCACGATCAACAAGTTCGTAATCGTCAACAAACTCTCCGCACCGCCGTGCAACCAATCCACGTTTGCTAAAATATCCGAGTAGTGCACCTTGGCATAAATCCCAGCCGGTATCGTCGCAAAGACAAACACGAGTAAAAACTTGAACCCGAACAAAGCTCGCTTCGGAAACGCGGTCTCTGGTTTCCCAAGAAAGAAGAGAAAGAACAGGTACGGGAACAGAGAAGCCGCGAATAAGTTCGCCTCTAACGTCGTGTACTCCGCGTCCGTCACTCCCCACGGGTCCACGAACGCTTCCGTTTTGCGCTTCATTCGTCCTCCTCCTCGTCTTCGTCTACCAACAACAGCAGCAGCAGCAGAAGCAGAAACAGCACTTTGGTGAGTGCTCGTCGTAAACGCAAACGTTGCACGTTCTCTCAATTCGAACGACGACGACGACGACGATACGACTCTCGACGCGGCAACCGCGACGACTGGCTTTATGAACGTCTCTCCTCTTCTTCGTATTCTTCTGCTCTCGTTATTGTTATTCTTCTTCCGTCTTTCTAATCCAATCGGGTTTCCAGATAACGAACCATGAAACGCGCTTTGGTATTGCACAGGTACACACGCAGCCATTATTTACTTTCGTAATATATACACACACACGCGCACACGCAGGCAGAGACAGACAGGTGCTCTCTGTCTCCTCGTCAAAGCGCGTTGTCTTGTTCGTTTGAGAAGATTTTAGTCGCGTTTTTAGATACGTTTTTTCCCGAAAAGTGCTTCACTCTTTTCCCGACGTCTGTCTCTGCGCGTGCACACAAAAATGAGCGGCTTCCTCATCGCGTCGTCGTCTGCGTCTGTGTTTCGTTCTGAAAAGAGCGGCGTTATTCGATCGAGATCTTCCGCGTTTGCTTCTTCCTCTTCTCCTTCTTCTCTTGGGAAAAAAGCAGCCACATTTTGCACTCTTCGATCTCTTCCGTCGTCGTCGTCGTCGTTCCGGTGTCGTCGTCGAGTTTCCGTCGGCGTCCGCGGTTCCTCCTTCGACGAGAACGAGAAGAGCGGCTTCGACGAACAACAACAAGAAGAAGAACAACAACCGCGCGAATTCGACACTTTGAAAGAGCTGGAAAAAGACGTGCTCGCGTTCCAAGCGCAAGACTTGTCCAACCCGGAGAAACAGAAGCAACGAGAAAAAGATATGCAAAAAAAGCAGGGCGTGGACGCGTTCAAGGAAGGCGTCGATCAATTCTTACTGTACGATTTCTTCGTCATATTATTCATATTAGCGTGGTTAGTGTTTGGCGTGGGCGTGAGATTAGGGGTGTATAAGCAAGGATTGAGTTACGACGAGCCGGTGTTGGGGACGTGGTTGTTTCTGTGGCCGTTTTTGTTTCAGCCGCTTTTGGGAGTTCACATGTTGGCGACGTTGGTTTCGCCGTTGATCGGGAAGTTGAAGGAGAAAGGGATATTGGGCGAAGATGCTTGGCAGTGAATGATGATTTGGGCACATCTATGTAATGTATACGTATTTACACATCGCGTATTTGTGCGTGGCGTTTCTATTTCAGTTTCTTTTACAAAACTCGGAACTACTTTTTGTTTTCCTCAAACGGACCGTACAAATCTTCTCTTCCGGCTAACTTTAAGAAGCCTCGCGCGTTTTCGGCCAAATCCTTTCCCGCGCCGTAGAGACTTCCGCCTATTAATAGACACAAATTTTCATCACCGAACGCTTGCCGCATGGTTTTGACTCGCTCCATCGTCATGCCACCGCCTGGAGTGAGCACGATTGAAGGCATATTTTCTAAATCGCCGCGCTCGCATCCGGATTTAATTCCTAAACATTCATCTTTACTAAAGCCAAATCGTCCGCCAAATGTTGGGAAGATAGTCATATCGCAGCCTGCGATTCTTGGTAAAACTCCGAGTAAAACTTCGTGCGCAAAGCCTCGGACAGAATTTCTCGTGCCGCCGCCGAGCATGCTTCCTAGAATAGCTGGGTGCGCGATAATCGGCAGCTTGAAGGAATCGTCCGCCGCGAGTTCACGACAGGCATCTAATCCGGTGATACCTGGAATCATTAAGACGGCACCAACGCCTAAATCTTTAGCAGTAAATGCTCTGCGAATGATTAAATGCGCCGGGGCGTTGAGGCAGGGTGCGTAAACGCAACGTCTTCCGGTAATCGAATTGGCTCTTCTCACCGCTTCGGAACATTTCTTAACCCGTTCTTCAAACGGTGCGTACGGTTGGTCTGCTAGTCCGTGGTCGTCTTTGATTACATCGATACCGCCGAGTGCGAATTGATACGCAAATTCTGCTAATTCGTCCGCCGAAGAACCCATAGGCTTCAACGCAGTCATCAAAAGTGGGCCTTTATGAACGCCAAGCATCCTTCGCAAACCTACGGAGCCGAAGCGCGGTCCCGGATAATCTTTTAAGATGCAATGCGGTAGTTTGACGTCTACTACCATGACATCCTCTTTAATCGAGGTGTTGCCAAATATCACGTTTATGAGCTGCGTCAGCTCGTTTCCGGCGCAATCGGAGTGATACGAAACTGTCGCCTCGAACGCATTCTTATTCTTTTCGACGTTGTTCTTGGAAGGGCAATACGCGCGACTTTTCAAACACTTGGACGCTTCGCTCAATTTTTCGCATCTTCCAACGACGTGTTCGCGAATCCAGGTGCCCTCCGGAACGAGCGACTCGGGAAGTTCCACAGTCTGTTCTAAACAAATCTCTAGCGTAATTTTCTTGGCTTCTTCTTCATCTTTTGCTAGTAATAGATATTTCACTTCAAATCGATCGCAGAGTGAATACGACGATGACGATGGTACCGAAGCCGTGTTCGAAGTGGACGTTCGTAAACGTAAACTGTCCAAAACTGGTCTTTCGTGTATGCGCAACTTGTCGTTCAAAGCGATGTTTTTCAACTGCTTCGGCGAAGCCGAAAACATGTCCTCAAATGTCACAGGTAACGGAGGCGCTTCCGGTTTGTTTTCCATGCTGTGATACACGATATTCTCGGCGCTGGTATACTCTCGTCCAACTGGTGTATTATGCGGCGTCTGTCCAATTTTTCTCAACGCCGCTGGACTCGCGAGAAACATATCCTCGAACGAGTTCGAGTGCTTCCCAGCGGAAGACGAAAGACCATCGTCGTCGTCCTTGCACGTGCTGATGTCGTCGTAAATCACCCTGGCAATCGAAGGTAACGGAGACGACAGCGAGGACTGCTCTCTCGATTTCTTCAACTCCGCCGGCGACGCCGAAAACATCGACGCGAAGCGAGAGACGTCTCGAATCTTTCCTTCGCCGTCGTCTGCAACATGTATTGGATATTCCTTTCTCGAAGACGAAGGAGAAGAAGAAATCTTCCGCAAGGAGGAGGGCGACGCGGCGAACATATCGTTAAAACGAGAGGTTAAATTATTCGTGGCGACATCGACGTCGTCGTCGTCGTTAATGTTCTCAGAGGGAGGCATCGCGCGTGTCTCTCTCTTTCGCTCTCTCTCTCGGATGCAAGCGCAAAGGTTTGAGCTTTTAGTGTGAGGCAAAAGTGAATTTTGTTCTTGTGTCTCGCTCACTCTCGCATATTTAATTAATGTTGCTTTTAATGTTGGTATATAATATTACATGTCTTTTGCCGTATGTGTCTGTGTCAAATGTCTATTGTATAAGTGTACACTCCTCCTCTCTTTTTATTCGTTTATCTTTGTCTTTCTGTGAGGTAAGCGTCCAACGCGCGTTCAAACTCCCGCATGAAAATCGACTCTGCGTTTTCGCCTTCCTCGTCCAAGTCGTTCCAAAAACTGCCGTTGTTTGGAGACTTGTGCACTAACTCACCTCGCTCGGAGCGACAGGCGCAAATTGCAGTGGATGCTGCTTTGGCCACGAGTTTCTCCGCATCGGACATGCGCGTGGGTATGGAGCGCGACATGATGGAGGCGATGTCCGCCGGCGGAATATCCAGTTTAGATGCTTTTTTTAGGAGCATCGTGCTGATTTTCAACACTCTCTCGGAACTGGAGTGGAGTTCGATGTCGTTGTCGCGGAGGTATTCGATGTCCTCCTCCGCGTCGAGAGTCTCGATGTACTCTTTAGTGGATTCCGAGAAGGGTTGTTTCGTTTGCGGCCAAAACTCCCACTCGAAGCAAACGTCCTCCAGGGTGTGCGGGAGCGCGTAGCCGTGATCGATCGGGATCAAGGATACGATTTGGCCCGTAGTTTCGTCTTTTTTCACGAGGATATTTCCAGCGTTGCGATCGGTGTTCGCCAGGCGAATGTCCAGGACTGCAATTTTGTGCACTTCTTCCAAAGGGAACAAACTTGGTCCAAACTCCTCCGCCTCGGCGTCCGCTTTGATAAACTCTTGAATCGAACCCAGCTTTCCGCTGTTTTCGTTTTCTCGCTGAATAATATCGTCGTCGTCGCCGCTGAAAAAGACGTTCTGTTCGCTCAAATTTGCCAAGGAGGTAACTGGAACGCCAGAAAAGCCGTCGTGATCGAGTAAATATGCGGCGACTTCTCGCGCCGCGCCTTCGCCCACACGCGTACCTTTTCGCATGCCTTCACCCGGGGAGCTTTGAATAGCGGTTTCCGTATTGTTTATGTTGTTGAAGTTGTTCATCCAAGAATTTCCTCTTGGGTTGTTCTTTGCGAGTGGTTCTTCGTCTGCTGGTTTAAATACCGCCACAGTTTCGCCGACGGCGGACTTTAAAAAGTACGCGCCGCCCGTACCTCCCGAGGATAACATCGGGTGGACGCCCGCCAGTAATCCTTCTCTGGCCATGTCAAAACTCCCAATCGGTGTGATTGGTTGTTCCGGAGGAGAAACCGAGTCGATGGTCGAGTCTGATGAGCGTAAACTGTGTGAACGCATGTACGATCCACTTTGTTGGTGCGTTTGGTGAAAGCGATCGACCGAGGAACCAAACTGGTGGTTGTTTCCGTTGTAAGATCCCCAAGACAATCGAGGCGATTTTTGGTGGCTGCCGTTTCGGCTGCTACCGCCACCACTGTTGTGACTGTTGTTACTAATATTGATTGATTTTGAGATGGAATCGTATCCAGATCCATATGAACGCGACTCGCCGTTGTTGTTCTTGTTGTTGTTGCGCACGCCCCGAGGAATATTCATTGCGCCGTCGACGCTTTGGCGAACGGGAACGTGTGGTCTGAGTTCCAAAGTCGCACCCGCGCGAACACCGTAGTTGGATAAGGGCCCGTCTTTCAACGCTTTCGCCCCGTAAAACAAATCCAACTGATTTTGTCCTCCGTTATCTCCAGATCGCGCGCCTAAAGAGGAACTAAGCGCGGAAATCTTCCCTCTCAAACTCTCCGCGGTTTCGTCCGCTTTCAGATTCAACTCGACGTCGCGCGATCCGTGCATCTTTACCGTGACATTTTGCGCGTCTTTCTTCACGTAAAAATGCAACGTCGTGTTGTGTGTGACGTTTTCGTCCATCAATCGTCTCGAATCCGCCAACTCTCTTCCTTTCAAAAGAACCACCGACTCCAACTCTTCGTCTTCGTTCACGGGCGCTAACTTACTGTTATTCATCGCAGTCGTTTTCGGTGGAGAAGTCGAGTTCTTGCTCCCATTTGTAATCATTTTGTTTCTATTTCGCATCATTTTCATCGTTTCTAACGTGTTCGCTTCTTCGACGTACCTCTTCAAATCCCCGATGGTTTTCGTTTCGTCCAAAGGCAACCAGAAATCTCTCTCGATGACGTTTCCAGTCGCGTTATCCACCCCAACTGCGGCTTTAATGTGGATGTACGATAAATCCGAGAGCTTCACCATCAGTTTCCTGTATTCTTTCGGGTCGTCGAACGTATTGTTTTCTTCTTCTTCCGTATCGTTTTCGTTGCTTTGTTTTTCTTTCTGCGCGGCGTTGCGCAGCACCTCCGCAGGCAACACCAAGTTCACTTTGTTGCCGTCGTCCTCGTCGTCTTCGTCTTCATTGTTTCGTCCATTACTATTACTATTACTACTAAACCTGGACTTGCCTCCTGTGGTAGTGAACATCTTCTCTGGCACTCTCTTAATCCCTTCAGCTTTCGCTCTCAACGTCATGCTCGTCACGATCCCTCGTCCCCGCATCACGTCGATCGGTTCGTTGTTCCCGGTCGCCAACATGACTTTAATATCCGGTTTTCCGATGCGTTTCGAAAGCGACCGAGGCGTCATCAACTCCTCCGTATCCTTCTTATCCACATCTGAACCACCTTTCTTCGGTGTCATCGGTAGCGCCATCACATCAAACTCTTCTTCTTCTTGTTTTTCGTCATCCTCTTCTTTTTCGTTCGTCGTGCCCTCGTTCGTAATCGTCGATGACGAGGCATTCGTCCTCGCGCTGCTGATCCTCAACGCTCTCAACGCTTCCACTTCGTTCCTCGTCGTCCCGCTGCTGTTGTTCACGTTAAAGCCATGCACGCGCTCCGTCGGCTCTTTACTCGCCGAGTTGGTGTTCGAACTACTCGGCGAACGCATGCGCAGTATTTGCGTCGCGTTGTACTCTTCCGTCGTGGTCATTCTGTTTTTCGATCTCTCTCTCCTTTTTCCCCGTTTTTTTTCTCTCTCTCTCTCTATCCTTTTCGCGCGTACGCACACGCTCCCCTTCGCTGCTCCGCGCGCGAACTTTCTCTCGCTCTAAAATCACTCTTTTCTTGCGCTCAAATATACGCTCGACGCCTTTTCACGACACCACGACGCCTCTCGTATTCGCGTCGTCTCGCGTTCTCTCGAACGGCAGTGCGCGCGCGCGAAAAAGAATGACGCAGAAAAAATGAGTCGGGTGCCTTTTGAGACCACCGGAAAAAAGAGGAAAATTTTCATGCATGCAACTGTTTTTTTTCACTTTTCGCCTAAAAATCTGTTGCGAGACACCTCTTGTTTCACTTTGTTTGGAAACAAGACGTCGCACAATTTTTTTGTTCTCCCTTTTCTCTTTCTGTTGTTCTCTACCACGCGTTGCCTTTTTAAAATGAGCTCCGCTGCGCACGCGTGCGCTTCTGCTCGGGGGTTTTCGATGGTGGTGTCGTTGAGGAGTGGTGGTAGTGCTGGTGGTACTCGCGGGGGCAAACGCAGGAGCGGATGTCAAAATTTTGGGAAAATGGCAAAATCCTCGATGATTTGGAGCCGCCGTCGCGACGACGATTGGAGACGAGGACGATTCAGACGACGAGGACCACGGCGTGATGTTTTTACTATTCTTCGGGCGAAGAAAGAGGAAGACTTCGTGAAGGAAAACGTGGACAACGCGGCGAAGGTTTTAGATTCCATCATAAAAGAAACCGTGGAACAGATATTCGTGGACGAAGTTTCCGAGGAAGTGTTTGAGGAGGTGGACGAATTGAGCAACGACGACGAATCCGAATCGGCTTCGAAATCGTTCGAGAGAGAAAAAAGACGAAGGAAAGAGATGGAAAAAGAACAAATGCGCGTGAGGATATTAAAATCGGTGGTGAAATCAAAGTTTAACGAGTTAGATGGGACGTTTTTATCCGTGCTAGGGGCGTATATTAAGCAAGCGGAGATGAAAGACGACATGCCGTTGCTCTCGCTTTTGCAAGCGATTAAGGAGGAGACGTTGCAAGCGGTCACGGTTGAGATGCAACCGGAGATGCAGGTGGTACAATTAGTCGCGCGGTTAATGCGAGCGGAAGATAGAGCGGAGGTTTTAAAGATTGCGCATAAAGGCGGTGGACGTGCGAAGTGCTTGAAAGTGTACGATGGGGTAGTCGAAGATCCCACCGCAGAAGAAGAAGAAGGAAAGGACAAAGAGGACGAAACGTCGCGAGAAGATTACGTACCAAAAGCGGACATCGACGAAGTCGAAAGAGCGGCGGCACAGTTGTGCGACGAGATGGAGTTGAGAGAAGTTGTGCCGTCGTGGGATTTGTTGTACCAAATTATTCTGGCGAGAGAATCCGCGAGACAAATGTCTCCCAAATCGGACAAGTTGGGCGTGTACTCCGAGATTGTCGTTTCGGGAGCGTTTGCGCCTTCAGAGTTGCCGAAAGCCGAGGCGGCATTGATTCGGAAACTCGTACAAACCGACGATGCGAATAAACGACGAGAGATGTTGTTCGAAGCCATGGAATCCGCGCGGATTGAAAACGAGAAAGCATCCGAAGAAGCGAGGAAACAACACGAGGAAGGGAAAATTAAACTCACGAAAACCACTCGCGGATTTAACGAAAGAGAAGAAGAAATCACCGACGAAGAGTTGATGCTAAAAGATTTAAGGCCGGGGAGAATGATTGATTGTTTGATCAATTTACGGTGTTCACTTTTAGACGACGAGAGGGTGAAGGAGAGAGGCGAACAGGCAGTCGTTGCGGAGAGAATGGCGGTTATGTATTTCGAAGTGTGCGATCTCGTGTTGAAAAACGCCAACGGCGGCATTCTCCCAACGAATAGAAGTAGTAGTAAAAACAATAGCAGCGCCTCAGGAGGGGGAGCCGCGGGTGCGAGATAGTGTATGCGTGTTAATTCTAATGTGAGCAACGCAATGTAGATATGTGTACAACAATTTATTTTAATTTTCGTCCTCGTCGTCGTCGGTGCTTCGCATCCGAAGCGCGTCGGCGAAACTTTCCTCGGCGATTTTACCCAATTCTGATTCCTCTAAAGAAGACCCGGCTAAGCTGCTAGTGTTGTGTGAGCGTCTAAATCCTTGCATCAATCGATGATTGGCTTCGTTATTCTCCAATCTATCTTTTGATGTTGGCGACGACGGTTCGTTCGCGCTATTACTATTACTCGCGCTATTCACCGCCAATCCAACTTTTGCTAAAACATTCGACACGTCGTGCGCCGACGGCGCTTCTTCAATTTCCTCGGCTTCAAACGATGAGTTACTATTCGATCCCGCTCGTCTGCTTTGTTTACTCCCGAGGGAAGATAAAGCGCTATTCTGTGGCGACAAACTCGGACCACCGCCTTCCTCGTGCTTTTGAAACTCGGAAAGTAATCGAACTGATTTCACTCTCTTCGGCGATATGCCGTGCAAGTTATCCGCCATCGGTTTCTGCTCGTCTTCTGCGACTAAACTTTGTAAATGCGTGAGAACCTCCAACGATAACGACCGTTCAACGGTACCCTTCACCTTCGTTTGGCCTTCGGCTAACTTTTTCGACGCCGGACTTGGTTCCGGCGTCCGACTCTTTGGCGGTTCGTCGCCGAAACAAACGCACACCACGGAGATGTTATCCGCGCTGTGCCGTCTCAACGCTTCGTCGGCTAATTGTTTTGCAGCTATGTTTGGGTCGTTATTTACGAGCAAGGATTTCCGCGCAAAATCTACCGCATTTTGTGACGAAAATACGTCCCATAAACCATCGCACGCTAAAATCAAAAACTCATCGTTCTCGACGTCTATTTCCCACGTATCAATTTCCGGTTCCGCGGTTAACGGCCCAGGCTTACCGGTCTCTTCGTCTCTCTTTAAACCTTCAAAGTGCCAATCCCCAAAGGCTCGACTGACGCCTAATAAACCGTTGACGTATCCATCCTCGATAAAGCCGCCCGCTTTCTTTATCCTTTCTTCCTCGTCCTTGGAGGAAGGTTTTTGGTCGCGAGTCAAATCGTGCGCTATTCCGCTTCTGCTCACCACACACCTGGAATCTCCGGCGTTGGCGACGATTAACTTACCATCGAATAAACACGCGGTACACGCGGTCGATCCACTCGTCTCCATATCCTCCTCGTTCTCATCGTCTTCCAAAAACCCATCTTTCCTCTTCGGCGTCTTGTGCCTCGTCGCTTCGTAAAAATCCAAATCCGTTCGCACGTAAGCTTCGATCAACGCTTTATCCACGTCTCCTCTCTGGAAGTTCGGATCGTTCAAAACGTTTTCCACCAAGTGCTCTTTCAAATACAGCGCGGCCCCAGTCCCTCCGTGACCATCAAAAACGCCATAAAAAGACACCAACTCTTCTGAATTCGCCACCGTCCTGTTTTCAATCACCACCGTCGCGTCTTCCATAAACTCTCTCACGCCGAGTTCCGCGTGCTCGCCCGAACGCAAGTTCGGCGTCGAAGGGCGACTGGACGAAGATTTCGCGCTCTGTCCGCCAGGCGTGGACGATCTCGGGGGGAAATAACTGTGATTCGTACTACCGGCGTAATTTTGATGTTGTCGTTGTTGTTCGTCCTCGTCGTCGTTTTCGACAACAATTCCTTCTTCTTCTTCTTCTTCTTCTTCTTCTTTTTCGCTTCTCGTCGCATTCACCCCATCGGTGTCTCCGTCAAACGATGCCGCCTCCCGGGCAAACGGCGATTTCGGAGGTCGGTGCATTCTCTTTCTTCTTTCTCCTCTTCTTCTTTACCTTCTTCTTTTCGTCGTTTACGTCGCGTTCAGAAAACGAGAAGAAGCGCAGTTGCAGGTAAGTTTTATAGGAAATTGCAATTCCCGAATTCCGCTTTAAAATGTCTCCCTCTTTCTCCTTCTCTCTCGCTCTCAAAAGGTGGTCAAAGAGTAAAGAAAAGTACGCGCAACAAGAACAACAACACGCGCGTTTTGTAGCGCAACACAAATGCCTCTGTCTTCTTCTTTTCTTCTCTCAGTGCGTACGTATATGTGACGCGTCTCGATGACAGAAAGAGAGAGATGAATTTTTTCTGTGGTTTGTTTAATTGAAGGAAAAAAGACACGACATTTGAGAGAGAGAGAGACGGACGCGTGCGAGCGCGGCGGGATGTTCTCACCATCGTCTCATCGTCTCATCGAAAAAGCGAGAGTCTTTGCTCGCGTCGAGAAGAAGAGTGTTTGTTGCGTGTGTTTTGTGCGTGTGTTTTTGTGCGAGTTGTGTAGAGCAGCAGCAGCAGCGTGATCGTGATTATCGTCGTCGCGGAATATCTCTCATATCTCTCTCTCGAGGACCAGCAGCGCTTTCATCATCATCATCACTCATCATCACCGAATCATATCTTCAATCGTACTTCTCTTGAATACCTCGCACGACTTCGCAATACTTCTCCATCGCGGTGCCTTTCCCGCTCCCTTCTCTCGATTTCCACGCGTCCCATTTCGCTTTCCCTTTTAAGTCAAACATCCCCGGGCGTTCTGTGTTGCAATCCCCCACCGTGGCTTGTTTGAACCATCCGTACAGTTCGAGCTGTTCGTCGTTCGTGCACTGTTTGTATTTTTTCACGAGCTCCGCGTGGGTTTGGAATTCACTTTCCGTGACTGGCATTATTCGTAGTGGTAGTGCTGTTGTTGCGTTGTTGTCTCGCGTACCGACCGAGCCGAGAGATGACGACTCTCGCGCGTTCTCTGTTTTTATATAAATGAAGTTCCCGCCTTGGGGGGAAAATGAGTTGACATGTCTTCATTCCATCTTCACGCGTTACGAAGCGCACACAACAACAACAACAGCAACAACAACAACAACAACAGCAACAACAACAACACGCGCAAAAACGCAAAAAGCGCGAGAGAGGGGTTCAATAACGACGAAAATTTCTTCTCTCTTCCGAGGATGCCACCACCAAAACCACCACCTTCATCATCGTTTCCTCCTCCTCGTCCACCTTTTCAACCGCCTTCAGAACCGAAGTCGCCTCCTCCTTTGATGCCGCGTATGCCGCCGCCGATGATGCCTCCGGCACCGATAGGCACGAATGCCCCGGATTTAGACGTGAACAGCGCGTTCGCGTACGTGGTGTTCACCGTAGCGACCGTGTTTATTATTTTGTACAGCGTATATCTCGCGCTGATACGAGAGGATGAAGAAGAGGAAGACGTTGAAGGAGGAGGAGACAGACGACGAGGCGGAGCGAACATCGACGAGGACGACGAGGACGACGACGAGTACGGTGACAGAGATGATGAAAGCACGAGCACAGTGGCAGCGAAAAGTAGCGCTGTTTTTAGTAAGTTATCGAACGAATTGAAAGAGACGATATCGGTTGGAAACGAACGAGTGAAGAAGAGCGCGAAGAATATCGCGTCGGCTTGGACGCGACGAGCAGAAAGAAGAGAGACGACGAACACGCCGATGTCGTTTATGGGGGCGTTGTTTGGAGAGAAGAAGAAGAAGAAGAAGAAAAGGCGAGAGGAAAGTTCGTTGCTCGATTCTTCTTCTCTTTCGAGCGATGAAGATGAGGATGAGGAGGATGAAAACGTAGAATCGATGTTGTCGGTAAACGAGGAGGATTTCTTTGAAGAAGAAGAGGACGAGGCGATGTGGGCGCCGTATTTTCATCAAGAAGGAGAACAGTCGAGAAGAGTCGTCGAAGATAACGTTCGCATGAGCAACAATAATAGCAGTAGGACTAGAAAAAACAACACTAGTAACCTCCACGGAGGTTTGTAAAAATATAATCACGCGCTGGTAGTACACGGAAAATTTACGCAGAGCGCCGCCTGAACGCGCACCCGAAAGACGACGATTTACGACTAAAATTTACATATCTTTAATCTCATCAATCTTTGCAACTTTCCTCATCTCTCGGTGTTCTGTTTTCGGGCACATCATCTCTTGCCAATTCATAGCCACCATCGTCGTTTTACACCTCTTACACTTCGCCCGAACGACCCCTAATGGATTTTCGTTCGTCGCTAAAACCAAACTCCTCCCCTCGCCCATCGCGAGTACTTTACATCGAACCACATCTCCAGGCACGAACGATTCCTCCATTATAACTTTATCTATTTCTGTTTTTCTTACGTCTTGTTGCCTCACGATGCCGCTAAACTCCGTTTTCAAAGGTTTCCCGTCGCACACGAGGACGTCGAACTGCGCCATCTTTTCTCGAATTTTCGTGCACTTCGCAAAGACAACATCGTTCACCTCGGGTAATCGAACGCGCACGTTTTCGTCCTCGATTTCCTCCCGGTTCAAAACTTCCACCACTCTTTTCCTCTTCTTTTTTGTCTTCTTCTTCTTCTTCTCTTCTTCGTCGTTCTCTTCGTCCTCGTCCTCCTCGTCAACCGCCAAAACGTCGTCTTCGAAAACGTCTTTGACATAAATCTCCCCAATTTTGCTCGCTCTTTTGATGCCGTTTTCGTCTCTGTACGCCCCGCTTCCACACTCGATTTCTTCAAAATCTTCTTCTCCATCTTTTCCTTCGGGAGAAGAAGAAGAGAGAAGACGAATTCTGTCCCCCGGGAACACCAACACCATCTTTACTCTTAGTGTAGTCTTTTCGGTCTTGAAATTCTTCTTCTTCTTCTTCTTCTTCTTTCTAAAAATTTATTTCTCAAAAACATTTGTAACCCTAAATAAATAAAAAAAAGTTTGTTCCGGGTGCTCAAATTTAAAAAAACCCACGTGGCGAAACGAGAGAAACTCTTCTCCTTCGTTCACCGTTCGCCAGAGGGTGTAGGTTTTCAAAAGTTCGTTAGAAATAAAAAGAATAAAAGGAGGTATCCGTAATTCACTCGAGAGACACTTTACTCGCGCAGAAAACATAATACACGAGACAAACGCACACGTTTAAAATCACACACACGATGACGACGACGATTGCCACCACCACCGTGAACAACAACAGCTTCAAAACTTTCAAAGCGACGAGGACGAATTCAAAACGTTTGTCTTCTTCTTGCATTAAAAATGCATCGTCAAAGTGTCTTTTGGAGAACAGAATTACGATGAGAAAAAGGAATTCAATTCTGTCCAAGACGACGACGACGAGGACGACGAGACTGAATGTCGTTTCCGCGAACAAGTCTTCTTCCTCTTTCGAGCAGGAACAAAATAATTCCGCCGCTGATGTTTTTGTGAGCGAAATGGAGTCGTCTCAAATTGTTTCTTCTCCCAAGAACAAATCGAAGCTCGCTTTGGTGGCCACCACGGCGGCGTTGAGTTTGTCCGCGTTCGCGAAACCGGCAGCCGCGGCAGCCGCGGCGGCGATTGCAGTCAACGCCGGCGATACGGCGTGGATCTTAACGTCCTCCGCGTTGGTCTTGTTCATGACTATTCCAGGATTGGCTGCGTTTTACGCCGGTTTGGTGAAGAGAAAGAACTTGATCACCGTTCTCGGGCAGTGCTTCGCGTTGACGTGCATGATGACTATTATTTGGTTCGTGTGCGGGTACTCGATGTGCTTTTCCACGGCGGGGTTGTTCGGTACCGCGGCGATGAAAGAAGGCGCGACTGGTTTGTCTGCGTTTATTGGCGGCTTGGACAAGATGTTCTTAGCCGGCGTTGGACCGGCGAGCATGCACGAAACCATTCCGGAAATTTTGTGGGTGCTGTACCAGTGCACGTTTGCAATCATCACGCCGGCGTTGATGGTCGGGTCCATGGTTGAGAGAATGAAGTTCAACGCGGTTATGTGGTACTGCGCCTTGTGGTCGTTCGCGGTGTACTTTCCCGCGTGTCACATGGTGTGGGGCGGTGGCGGCGGCTATTTCGCCGATTTGGGCGTCTTGGACTTTGCCGGCGGCATCGTCGTGCACATCACGGCCGGTATCGGCGCGTTGGTAGCGGCTATCAAAGTCGGTAAGAGAAAAGAAATGGAAATGACGGTCGGGAACTTGGTGCTGACGTTTTTGGGTACCGCGATGTTGTGGGTCGGCTGGTTTGGATTTAACGGCGGTTCCGCGTTATCTGCTGGCGCCAACGCCGCGTTCGCGTGCATGGCGACGCAAATCGCCGCGGCCACCGCCGCGGTCACGTGGACATTATGGGACATCAAAGAGTTTGGTAAAGCGTCTGTTTTAGGCACTTGCACTGCCTCTATCGCAGGTTTGGCGACTATCACGCCGATGGCTGGTTTCATCGGCCCGAAAGGCGCCTTTTTAGGCGGCATCGCCGCCGGTATCATCTGCCGCTTCTTCTCCACCACGGTGAAGGAATACTTTGGTTACGACGACGCGTTGGACGTCTTTGGCGTCCACGGCGTCGGCGGTTTCTTGGGCACCATCATGCTCGGTATACTCTGCCACCCAGTCTTGGGCGGCTTCAACGACGTCCCCATGCTCAAACAAACCATCGTCCAAGTCTACGCCGCCGTGGCGACTGCCGTGTACACCGCCGTCGCCTCGTACGCGTGCTTGTTGGTGACTGAAAAAATCACCGACGGTTTGAGAGTCCCGCCGGAAGCGGAAGCGTCCATGCTCGGTTTGGACGAGTACTCGCACAAAGAAAGCGCGTACTCGCCGATGAAATAAACGACAATAATGAGAGATTTATAAATATACATATACATATTAAGGTTTTAATACACATCAAAACGCAATCATAATACTACGGTGTTTATGCATCACATCACAAGTAATCCTCCGCTTTCTCGCCTCTCTTTTCGCACTCTTTCTTAAACCGCGCTTGCACCGCACCGTAGTTATTCTTATAAATGTAATCCGCGTTGCCTTCTTTCGTCGAGGTATCTATCCCCCACTCCGACATTTTCTCTCGCGCGATTTTCTCGTTCCCGTCTAACCTGCTCATCCCTAACGTCTGTGGGATTCCCCAAACGACCATGACGCAGAGAAACCCCAACGCGGCTGGGTTTAAATCGAAACCGAGGAGGTCTTGCGTCGCTCGCACTTTTTGGAAATTTCGTCGTCTTCCTCGCGCGGACACGGACGAAGAAGAAGCGCACTTTCGAGTGCTTCCAACGCTCGGAGATGATGAAGAAGAAGGGATAACGGCAGCGCAGAGTGGTGCTGCTGAGGACATCGCGTGTAAGTGTGTGTGTGTCGTGTAAACAGAGTGTCTGTGGTTTTAAAAAAAGAGTGAAGATATTTCCCAGAGAGAGAAAGAGAAAAGATACGGGGAGAGTCAAAAGCGCGTATTCTATGGTATCATTATTAGTATTATTCCTAGTTTGCTATTCCTTTACCTTCACTCAAACGCGACTTCACCGCACTCTTTTTATTATCTACAAAACTCGCATCGTTAGTGTTAGTAGTATTGTCGAGGAGCAAAGCGTCTAAATCAACCACCGAGGGCGGTTGGAATAAAATCTCGTACGAGCCGACGTGTCGAATTTTATGTCTCGAGTGGCCGCGGTTGCCGAGGATGAAATCGAAGACGTTCAAGTAGTTGGAGCGGAAGGATTCACGCTTGCGGTCGTAACACATGCATATGGTACCGGCGGCAAACGCGAAGAGGAGGACGTCCAGTCGTTTGTCTTTCCAGGATTTAGGGATGTATCCCCAGGAGAGCATGGAGATGACGACGGATTCCAAGGATTTGTCGAGACAATACGTCGCGAGTTCACCGCGGCGGGATTTTTTTTCTA
>Ga0222716_10001346_pt1 | contig 20580 bp, 30 predicted proteins | sample C33_13DmetaG_FD_165044 | JGI IMG/M metagenome (GOLD analysis project Ga0222716, IMG submission 165044) | Estuarine water microbial communities from San Francisco Bay, California, United States - C33_13D | ecosystem: Environmental > Aquatic > Marine > Unclassified | place: USA: California... | reverse complement strand
AGAAGACGAACTTAGTAATTGGGCAAGTTCCAGTGGTGAGATTCGTGGAGACGATGAAGACGAATTCATTGACTGGTTAGATAGTAACCTTGACGATTTAGTTAAAGGTAAAATCAAAGAAAGTACTGTAACAGAAAATGCAGATATGGTAATCCACGTTGATGATAAACTTCAAACAAATCTTGTCACTAAATATGCAACTAAATTCGGATTAAAATCAAAGAAACAGAAAATTTCTTGGTCAGGTAAAGACGGAGTTGTTGTATCAGGTGATGCAGATAAATTAAAGAAGTTTATGTCATCAATTGAAGATGTGTTTAAAGAAGAAACTATAACAGAAAACTATAGAAAACTTGCAAAACACGGTATGGGAACAGAGACACCTAAGTCAATCAAAGTAGGAACAGAGATTGATTATTACCAAAAAGATGGTGCGAAGTATATGGGTAAAGTCACTAAGATGTCAAGACAATCTTATACTGTAAAAGATGACAAGACTAAGAAAGACCACGAGTTCTTCTACCACGACAGAATTAAAGCTGCAAAACTTCTAAAACAAGGTGATAACATATCAGAAAAAGTAGAGTATGCAGAATACAAATTCAAAAACAGACAGGATGCACAGAAAGCATTAAACTACTTTAAGAGTCAACAAACAATCAAACTAGACATCAACGATGATGGATTAAGTCAAGGTGAACTTGCAATCGATGCTGGTAAGAAAGATATGACTAAACAACACAAAGAAGTGTTAAAGAAATTCAAACCAAAAGTACTCGTTGCAGAACAAAACCTTTTAGAAGGTACTTGGGCAGTTCCCGATTCATATCCAAAATTAGTTGAATTACAGAAGTTCTTAAGAAAACCTCATAAGGCAAAAACTGCTAAAGACGTACTTGACTTTACAAATGACGTATACAGTTTCTTCGGAGACGATTCGTTCTTTGATGATTTGGGTGCATATGGAACTACATTGCCAGGTGGAGAAAAGGACTATGATGGTTCAATCCATTCTGATGAGTATATTGCACGTGCAAAAAAATACAATAAAATTAAAAAGGGAACAGACTTAAATCTAGTTCTTATTAAACAATTAGGTGATTGGACTGGTAATGTCCTTAAGTTTAAGGGAGTAGAAATGGTACAGTTCCCAAGAGAATGGTATCTAAAAGATAATCCTCAACACCACTCTGATGATGCACCAATCAAAGCAAAACTCAAAGAGAGTAAAGGTATGAAAAGAGGAAGAGGTAATCTTAAATTCAAAAAACAACCTGCAATCAAACTAGAAGGAAATGCAGTATCAAGAGCTCAACAAGCTGCAATCGCAATCTCCAAGAAACAGAACGAAAAGAATGAATCTGTTATGGACACATATAGAAATATATGGAGTGAGAACTTGCAAGAAGAGATGATTTCTTACAGAGTTAAAGGAATGCAGAGACCCGAAGAAGAAAAATTTAAAAAGTCTGCAAAGATGATGGGTCTAAAGATTACTATGGACAAAGGTAGAGACGATACAGTAATCGTTATGAGTGGAACTAAGAAGAAACTCAGAGACTTTGATGCAGTTGCAAGAGGTAAATCATCATTTGGTGACCCTTCAACAATCAGACATTTTGACGAGAAGTAATATGAGAGATTTATTCGAAACATATAGAGAGATGCATTTAGATGAGATTCAACAAAAAGAAGTTGATTCACTAAAAAAATTATCTAAAGATATGCAAGCAGTTCTAAAAGGTTATCAAAAGATTGCTGGAATGGGTGACAAAGAACTTAAGAACGTGAAGTATAATAAAGATTACGAAGCAGTTCTTAAAGCAAGAGATGTCATCTTACAACTTATTGGTAAAGTAAACACTCAAAAAATTCTCAACAAAGAATCCTTAGACGAAATGGTAAATGTAAACAAGTTAAAAGAGTTGCCAGATAATGTTCAGAAACAAATTATGGATGCAAAAAAGGAATACGATTTAAGATGGGACGGAGTATTTGTTCCTATGGGTGATGAAGGTACTTCTCAAAGAAAAGAATATGAGAGAAGAGGTAAGTTATTCAAAGCTGCATCTGCAAAGTATAAAGCATTACTTACAAAACATAAAGTGATGGCGAAGTAATGGATAAAGTAGACGCAAGATTTAGACTCTTTAAAGAAAAATTAAAGAAACTCGGATATTCAAAACAAGCTGCAAAAGAAGTCAACAAGATTGTAGAAAAACAAGGTGACTTTGGAATGATGTCAGATGCAGGAAATAAAAAGATTGCACGTGCAGTTTCCCAATCTAAGTCTGAATCCGACCTTCGTGCAAAGTTAGAGAAAATCTCTAAAATGGCGGGTGGTAAGTATGCAGAAGCTGGAGAAGATGCAGTAATAGATTCAGCACTAGGTGCATTGAACGATAAGTCTACTGGTTCACAATCTTGGGCAGATAAGAACATAATGGTTCAATTAGGAAATTACAGAGACCTAACTAAAGACGGAGAGGTTTCAACAAACGATAACAAAAAGAGTAAAGTGAAAGCAAAAGATGCTGCACTAGTTTACAACACATTAATGAAAGTTAAAGCACCTGTTCGTACTAAATACATACAGATGTTACAGAAAGACTCCAAGTCTTTCAAAAAGACTTTTGATACAATATTAAAAGTCGCAAACAAATAAAGAGAGGAAAACAAAATGGCATTATGGGGATTATTAGACAACGAAGCTTCTAAACCAAAATATCTTAACACTGCAGATAAAGCAGAATGTTATGGTGCTGATACAGCTGAGGTCGCATCATCAAGTGGTGTAACTTCTGAAGGATGGGTGCAAAGAAAAGTAGTAGGGTCAAGAACTCAATTTGAAACATTGGTTGCAATGTCTTCAGGTTCAATGGGTGCTGACGTTGCAGACTTTGATGATGACGATGATGTCAACACAGCAGCTATCGATGACGATACAGTATTAGCAGATAGTTAAGATTTAAACGCATAGGAAAAAATTATGAAAAATTTTAGAGATTTCATTACAGAACTTTATAGACCATCAACATTCTTTGGTGCAGGTCTTTCTTCAATGAAAGTACCACACGACATAACTGATGCTGATGTTAAGTCAACAGTGAATGCAATACTCGGACACACCGCTGTATCCGAGTTTTTAAATCCAAGTGCTGCGATAGGTCAAGTAGAATCTAAACTTGCACAAATAGGGATTAACAGAATTAGAACTGCAGACTATGGTGAAATGCCAGTTGACGAAGAAATTACTGGAAATGGTGAAACAACAGTTTCCTTTTCACAATTCGGAGAAATCACAGGTAAATCAGTTGATACACCTCACGATGAGTTCGAAAAAGAAGAAAAGGTAATTGATGTTAAATTCAAATACGAACAATTAAAAACTGGTTCATTTAAAGTTTACGGTTCACTAGTGTAATACTCGGGGAAGTCACTTCCCCATTACACCTACATACTAATATATTATGGGTCTTTTTGACAAACTAACAAATAAAAACTTCCAAGCATTTGCTTTGAAACACTACGATGACCCTCAATGTGAGGACGTGGCAGATTTCCAAGAGGACTTGAGAAGGATTCGATATCTTAAACGATTACTCTTCAGACATCACGAATATGGTGAAGTAAGAGAGAGACTTATGTTGAATCATCTTATATGTCTATTCAATGTTTTTGGATATGACGCTTGTATGAGGATGTTACAGTTTAAGATACAAGAAGATGCATATTGGTCATCTATCAAGACTATGTTATTGTATATGGGATATGTAGGAGAAGATTTCCAACCATCTCTCTCATTAGATGAAGTTTTAAACGAGAGGTTACAGGATATATAAATGCTCCCATAGCTCAGTTGGTAGAGCAACTGATTTGTAATCAGTAGGTCAACCGTTCGAATCGGTTTGGGAGCTCCATTTCGGGGGGTGCGACTAGGGTCAGTTTCCTATTTGCATTAGGAAACTATGAGGGGCAGAACCTCACACTCCACCATCAAAAACACCCTAGACAAGATAGAGTTAGTAGAGTATAATAACTTATTCGACTCTTAGGACTCGAACTTACCTAAATACTTATATGAAATATTATTATACCTATAGTCTCCTTTTTAACAATGGTGACTATTATCTTGGTAAGCATTCAACTACAACTATAGATGATGGTTACACTGGTAGTGGTAAGAAACTAAAAGAGCGTAACGACCCATTTGAATTTACCATATTAGAATACTACAATTCAATAGATGAACTTAATCTCGCTGAAGATGAGTTGATTGGTGATTTGTGGTATACAGACCCCAAGTGTCTTAATATGACAAGTGGTGGTCACGGTGGTTGGGATGGTTGTAATGCAACATTAGACAGGTCTTATATGTTGACTGAAGAGTATCGTCAGAGAAAAAGAGAGGATGCAATAAGATTACATAAGGAAGGTAAACTCAAGTCAATCACAAAAGAAGCATCTCTTAAAGGATATCTTAGGGTGAGAGAACTATATCCACAAGGAACATTCCTAGGTAAGACACATACTGAAGAGACTAAGAATAAGATTGGTCTGAAAAGTGCAAAACACCAAAAGGGTAAAGGTAATTCACAATATGGTAAGATGTGGGTTACAGATGGCATACAATCACAAAAAATTCATAAAACAGATGCAATTCCCGAAGGTTTTAGACGAGGGAGAGTAATGGGAGCACCTAAATAGTATTATGAGAGTAATCGACACCTTAATAGTCTTCCGTATCCTAAAGATGTTAACCACACCTTTTGATAAACATCCAGCATATAAGTTCGGGTTTATTGACGATAGGGGTAAAAGAATAAAACTAAAATCAGTTGAAGGTTCAAATCAGAAAGTAGAGAACAACCCAAAAACTGCAGAAGAGAAAGCATCCCTCACCCCTTTACATAGATTAGTATTTAACCTCAAGAAGATAATAGAGAAGGTTCCTTTTGGTAAGAGTGCATTTGCATCTTATGCTGTTGCACTTGCATTGTTAAAGGAGAACCAAGTGTTATCTAATGACCAAATGTTATCACTAGAAGAACAGTTTTATCATTGGTTAAAAGAGAACGACAAAGTCTCTGTAGATATGATTACCGAGTCAGCAGAACTTGATAGACTTGAAAGAGGTTCATATAGACTCAGAAGAAAACACGTTCAAAATGAAATTGAATATAGTCCTAAGACAGAAGTGTTTATAAACAACGAACACTCCAACTACTTTGGTGTCTCAGTATATGCAGGTGTTTGTGAGAACGATAGGATATTGGTAACTGCAGATGATGTTTATTGAAGAAATCCAAACGATTAACAACCTTAAGTACTCGGACTACCAAGACCACAAGAAAGTCAAGTATGACGAGATAGAAGTCTTTACTGGAGACTGGAAGGACATCACACTACCCACCCCACCGAAAAATGATAGTAAGCAGGTTCGTATGGAACTTGACGAGATAAAAACGGCACGAGACAATACTACAAAATTGCAGGAATTAGAATATCTCAACACGGATGAGAATCCATATTACTACATCCAAGATTATATGGAAAAGGAAGACCTCTACTATGATGAGGAGAGAATGGTTTACTTAGGAGAACAAGTAAGACCAATCATACGACATTACAAAAACTTATTCGATAGACCTAGACCATATCAGATTGCAGATAAACTTAATATCGATTTTGATAGGTATATAACTAAAACATCAAAGACACCATCTTATCCTTCAGGACATACAGTTCAACCTAAAATTGTTGCTAACTATTACGCAACCATCTATCCCGAACATAAAGACGGATTATACAATGGTGCAATCATTAGTGGAATGGGAAGAATGAGAATGGGAGTTCACTTTCCATCAGACATTGCTGCAGGTCACGAACTTGCAAATAAACTTATGAAGTATCTTAAATTTGATATGATGGAAGATGCACCAGTCAACGCAACAGGAAGTGCTGTCGTTGGAACTGGTAATGATGTCGCAACTTGGAGACCTAAGAAACGCAGGTCATTCAATGATGTGATGAAACGAAGATAATATTATGATAAAATTTCTAAACTACTTGGCTCTACTCACCTCTATTACTATTGCAGGAATCGCTGCATACTTTTCAGTCATCGGTATGGCAACTATATTTGCAGGTGCATATCTCGGAACAATAGTTATGATGACTGCATTAGAGTTTGGTAAACTTGTTACTGCTGCATATCTACACTTAGTGTGGGATAAACTTAATTATCTAAAATGGTATCTTTTATCTTCTGTTGGAGTGTTGATGTTGATTACATCTCTCGGTATATTTGGATACCTATCCAAAGCAAATATTGAAGTGTCATTGGTTGGTGATGGAAACAACTTAGAATTATCTATACTTGACACTAGGATAGATGCAGAAAAAGGTAAGATAGAAAGATACCAAGACAGAGTTGCAAACTTAGACCTAGTGTTATCTACTGGTAGACCACAAGATAGAAACTATATCAACAGACAACAGAAAGACGAGAGAAAACAGATTGCAGAAGATATAGACACCTCAATCAATCTGATTACAGGATACACTGAAGATAAATTACCAATACAACGTAAACAACTTGAACAGGATTCTAAAATAGGGCCAATCAAGTATGTTGCAGAGGTAATCTATGGTCAAGAAGACAGTGTCAAGTACCTTGACAACGCAGTGAGGTGGGTCATATATGCACTTATCTTTGTGTTTGACCCACTTGCAGTGTTACTCCTAGTGTCATCTGCAGGACTCATTGCACGAAAAGTTGAGGAAGATAAACCCAAAGTAGTTGAAAATAGATACGTAATTCAAGTACCAAAAAAACGAGTTAAAGACTTGTCAAATACTAAATAACCTTGTATAATTAATTTAGGAGATTAAAATGGCAGCACCCGAAGGATACGATACCCCGACTATACCTTTGATGGACGACCTTGCAGGAAGAAAAGCTTGGTTCGAATCAGGAGATGGATTACCACCAGTACCAACTGGATATGCAGATATGGAATCAGATGACCCACAAAAAGTGGCATATGATGCTAGTGTAGTTACTAATAATGCTACGATTGCAGAAATTCAAGCTCTTATAGACGGATAAAAAACCCCTTGTAAATAACATTAGTATCGTGTATAATGGTACTAATGTTATGGTTAGAACGAAAATACTTGAGTATGGTCGTATCCTCGTTGGATATGGCAAAATGGAAGGGAGATACTACCCTTAATCACCGTTGTCTCTATTGTGGAGACTCATCAAAAAACACTTACAAAGCACGTGGATACCACTTTGCAGTAGAGCAGAGTTACATCTACAAATGTCATAATTGTGGTAAATCCACATCATCCATAAACTTCATCAAAGACCACTTCCCAGTTATTCATAAAGAATATATAAAAGAGTGGTTGAAGGAAAGTGGTCGTAAACCTAAGAGAAGTGCAAGTAGTCATAAGATGCCATCTTCTAATGAATTTAAGTTCAAACCCAAAACAGAAGTGATAAATAAGAAAGATATTATGACTGTTGATAACCTAAAATTTCTAATGAAACCGTGCAACGAAGTTGCAGTTGCAAGGAAATACTTAGAAGACAGAATGATTCCCGAAGTACATTTCAAAGATTTGTGGTATACTGAAAATCCTCAATCTTTAAGTATGTTGTCTTCTAAATACAAAGACCGTGTACTTGGAAATGACCCAAGAATAGTATTACCCTTCTTCAATGAGGAGGGGGAACTCATAGGTATCAGTGGAAGAGCAATCAATAACTCACCACTAAGATACTTAACTATGAGACTCCAAGATGAACTTCCACTCATCTTTAATCTGAATAAAGTGGACAAAACTAAAACTATCTATGTTACAGAAGGCCCAATAGATAGTTTATTCCTACCGAATGCAATTGCAGTTGCAGGTAGTGACTTCAAAAAAATAGATGAGACGATAAAAAACAATGCAGTACTCATATTTGATAATGAACCAAGAAACAAAGAGATATTAAAAAAGTTAGAAGAGGTTGTTGACCTTGGATACTCGGTATGTATTTGGAATGACAAACGAATAACTGAATACAAAGATATCAATGAAATGATTGTTAATGGATTGACAGAAGAAGAAGTTAAGAGTATAATAGATGAATGCACATTCACGGGTCTTGGTGCAAAGTTAAAGATTAAGGAGTACAAGAAGGTATGAATGCAGATATAAGAGTTCTAAAAACAGATGGGTCAAAGGTAGAGATAAACTTAGAGAAGATTCATAGAATGGTAGAGAAGGCGTGTAAAGGAATTACAGGTGTTTCCGAATCATTAGTTGAAATGAATAGTGGGTTACAATTCTTTGATGGAATTACCACAAAAGAAATACAAAAGATTTTAGTTAAATCTGCAAGTGATTTGATATCATTAGAAAATCCTAATTATCAATTTGTTGCTGCAAGACTTTTACTATTTGGAATACAGAAACAAGTGTTCAATACCAAATGGAAAGACAGTGAAATATATCCACCACTCAAAGAACTCATTGAAAGAAATATCAACAAGAGGGTATATGATTCAGAGATTCTATCTCTATATTCAGATGAAGAGATATCTAAGTTAGAAGGATATCTAAAACACGGAAGAGATTTAGATTTTACATATGCAGGTCTCCAACAAGTTGTTGACAAATACTTAGTTCAAGATAGAAGTAATGGAGAGGTATTTGAAACACCTCAATTTATGTATATGTTAATTGCAATGACTCTGTTTAGAAACTATGGTGAGAATAGATTAGACTATGTTAAGAGATACTATGATGCAATCTCTACATTCAAAATTAATATACCAACACCAATTATGTCGGGAGTGAGAACACCTTTAAGACAATTTGCATCTTGTGTTCTTATTGATTCCGATGATTCACTTGACTCAATCTTTAGTTCAGATATGGCAATCGGAAGATATGTCGCTCAACGTGCTGGAATAGGAATCAACGCAGGAAGAATCAGAGGAATGGGTTCAAAGATTAGAGGAGGAGAAGTTCAACATACTGGAGTCATACCTTTCCTTAAGAAGTTTGAGACCACTGTTAGATGTTGTACTCAAAATGGAATTAGAGGTGGAAGTGCAACAGTTCATTTCCCTATCTGGCATCAAGAGATAGAAGACATCATAGTGTTAAAGAACAACAAAGGAACAGAAGATAACAGAGTCAGAAAGTTAGATTATTCCATTCAGATATCAGAGTTGTTCTATAAAAGATTTCTTGCAAATGGAGAGATAACATTGTTCAGTCCACATAACGTGCCAGGATTATATGATGCATTTGGAACACCCGAGTTTGATGAACTCTATGAGAAGTATGAACGTGCAACATCTATACCTAAGACTAAGGTGAGTGCAAGAGAACTATTTACTGATATCCTAAAGGAACGTGCAGAGACTGGTAGAATCTATATTATGAATATAGACCATTCTAATACTCATAGTTCATTCACTGATAAAGTTTATATGAGTAACCTATGTCAAGAGATTACATTACCAACAGACCCTATCGACCACATTGACGGAGAAGGAGAGATTGCATTGTGCATTCTATCTGCAGTCAACATTGGTCTTGCAAGAGATGATGAGATGGAATTATTATGTGACCTTGCAGTTAGAGGATTAGAAGAACTAATTGATTATCAAAAATATCCAATTAATGCTGCAGAAAGGTCAACACTCGCAAGAAGGTCACTGGGAATAGGATACATTGGTCTTGCACATTATTTTGCAAAGAATAAGGTCAAGTATGACGACCAAAGTGCTTGGGACTTGATACACGACTTGACAGAGAGATTCCAATATTATCTTTTAAAATCATCAAATGATATTGCAAAAGAGAAAGGTGCTTGTGAGTATTTTGACAGAACAAAATATGCAAAAGGACAATTACCAATTGACCACTACAAGAAAGAAGTAGATGAATTAGTAAAACCAGTTTACAATATGGATTGGGAACAACTAAGAACTGATATCAAAACATATGGTTTAAGACATTCCACGTTGACTGCACAAATGCCATCTGAGAGTTCTTCAGTCGTCTGTAATGCAACGAATGGAATAGAACCACCTAGAGACTACCTTAGTGTCAAGAAGAGTAAAAAGGGTACATTGAAACAAATAGTTCCTCAATACACTCATCTTAAGAACTCTTACACATTACTATGGGATATGAAAGATAACACTGGATACATAAATGTGGTTGCAATAATGCAGAAGTTCTTTGACCAAGCGATTAGTGGTAATTGGTCTTACAATCCCGAAAACTATGATAACGGAGAAGTGCCAGTGTCAGTTATGGCGAAGGACTTATTGAACACTTACAAATATGGTTGGAAGACATCATATTATCAAAACACTATGGATGGTAAAACAGAAGACGTTGTTAAAGATGAGAACTCTGCAATGAATGATTATATACCACCTATGATGGATTCCCCAAATGATGAGGAGGATTGCGATGCCTGTTCCATCTAAAGATAGAACTATACATTACGTCAATGAAGAGGGTGTTTCGGGTAAAACTAATCCCGAGACTTGGTCTTTGATGAAGGACAGATTTGTTGTATTGAGAAACTTCATACCTAAAGAAATTATAAATATGACACTGGATTCTTGGAAGACCGTTGAGTCAAATCCAAAATGGGATGAATCAATTCTATATCGTGAAATGAATGATATAACAAGTCATTCACCCAAAGAGACTATAGGTAAATCTAAGGCAGGTTATTGCACACCTTGGGGTGTTGCAATGCATAGATGGTTAAAGGATGCATTAGACCCAGTTATTGATATGCAACTAAGAGAAACCTATTCGTATACTAGAAAATATGACAGGGGTGCATACTTAACTTCACATTTAGATAGACCTTCTTGTGAAATAAGTGCAACAATATGTTTAGACTACAAGTCTGATGATAATACACCTTGGAAGATATGGGTGCAAAACGATAGAGATTATGTTGATGAGACAGATAGAGAATGGGTTATAAATAACACGCAGAATGTTCCCATTAGAAATAGAAAGTCAATTGCAGTTTCATTAGAGGTTGGAGATGTTCTCTTATACCAAGGGCCAAACATCCCTCATTGGAGAGACACATTTTTAGGAGAGTATAGTTATCACATCTTCTTACACTTCTATAATAATAATTCTAGAATATTGAATATACCAAGTGCTACGTTCCAAAGAAAGGACTGGTTAAGAGGACAGGGAAGAGATGTTCCAGTATTGGAATTTGACGGAAGACGAGATAGGTATTCAGTTAAAGAAGAAGGATGTCAATACAATGAAAAGTTACAAGAGTTTTCAGAAGAGTGGAATCAAGTACCAAATAAAACAGACCTTGCAAATGCATATGAAGGGTTGACTAAAGTAGAGAAGAAAGGAAATGACCGTATTTAATAAAAACAATGTAGACTTTAAAAAGAATAAGATATTCTTTGGTGAGTCACTTAACACTCAAAGATTTGATGAGTTCAAGTATCCAATATTTGATAAACTCACTCAAACACAATTAGGATTCTTTTGGAGACCCGAAGAGGTATCTCTACAGAAAGATAGAGCAGATTATCAGAATCTTAATGATGCACAAAAACACATCTTTACCTCTAACTTGAGGTATCAAACTTTACTAGACTCGGTTCAAGGTCGTGCTCCATCCATAGCATTTTTACCGTTTGTGACACTTCCCGAACTCGAGTCTTGTATTATCACTTGGGACTTTATGGAAACAATACATTCACGAAGTTACACTCATATTATAAAGAATGTGTATAGTAATCCTAGTGATGTCTTTGACACTATACTTGATGAAGAAGCGATAGTAAAACGTGCAGAGATGGTTACAGAAAAATATGATGAGTTTATTGAACTAGGTCGTAGAAGATTACTTGGTCTTAAGGTAGACGATTATGATTTATATAAAGCACTATATCTTGCATTGATATCAGTCAACATCTTAGAAGGAATACGATTCTTTGTATCCTTTGCGTGTTCATTCGGATTTGGAGAACTTAAGATGATGGAAGGGAGTGCAAAGATTATCTCTCTGATTGCAAGAGACGAGTCACAACACCTTGCAATATCACAACACATACTAAAGTGTTATAAGAACCAAGAGAACGATAAGTTAATGAATCAAGTAATGAAAGATTGTGAAAAGGAAGTGTATGAGTTATACGAAGATGCAGTTCAACAAGAAAAGGATTGGGCAGACTTCCTATTCCAACACGGGTCAATGATTGGATTATCAACACCCTTGTTAGGAAACTATGTTGAGTATATTGCAAACAAGAGACTTCGTGCAATAGGATTGAATCCTATCTATGATATCTCATCAACTAACAACCCTTTACCTTGGACACAACATTGGTTCAACAGTAGAGGACTTCAGAACGCACCACAAGAGACGGAGATTGAATCCTATCTTATTGGTGGTATTAAACAAGACGTAGATGATTCTACATTTGAGGACTTTAAACTATAATGGATGGTGTAATTTTAATAGCAATACTTTGGGTTGCACTGGTATCAGTAGTGTCCTTTTTCTTCTTTGACGAGGGAACCAAAGGTGTAAAGAGAGACCCTTATTATGGTCGTAAAACTGGAACAATATATACTGCAAAGAAAGAAAGGAGTCAACACTTATTATGATTGAAATATTTGGAAAAACACAATGTCCTTACTGTGATAAAGCAAAGTCTTTATGTGAAAAGGAAGGACTAGAATACACTTACAAACAGTTGGATACTGATTTCACTAGAGAAGAACTCTTTGAAGAGTTTCCTACTGCAAGAACCTTTCCACAAATCAGAGTGGATGGTAATGCAATAGGTGGTTATGACCAACTTGCAGAATATGTAAAACACGGAGATGTTTGGGAAGACTAATGAAAGTATTTAAACTGTATCTTCCACCAGTATCTGAACAAGATATTATATGCGAAAGGTGGACACATATGTTTCATATGATTGATACAGTTCTTAATGAGAAACGAATTTATATTGCAGGATTAGATTTTTCGAAATCCGATGCAAAACACAAACTTCCTTACGGTGTAATAGATGGAAAGAAATCATCTTTTGAATCGTGTTGGAAACAAATAGTAACAGAAGAAGAAATTACTTCAGATGGATATATACCAAAAGATTATGACTGAAAAAGCAATAACAGAAATGCATTGTGGATATTGTGAAATAGATTTCACTATAGAAATTGATGTGGTTGAAGATAAAGAATACGAGACAGAAGTTCCTGTAATAGAATACTGTCCTTTTTGTGGGGAGACTGCCGAACACGAAGACGATTAGATAGACTATGAATATATTATGTAATAACGTGAAATTGAGAGACAAAGCAATCTACTTTGCAAATCAACTAGGAATATCAGATTCCAAGGTTACATTAAACATATTCAGATTACCACATCCCGATAAACGTCAAGGATTCATAGATTACCCACATAATGCAAGGGTCAATATGTATATGGAGATGTTCATCAAATATGATGAGGAGAGATACATTACACTTGCACACGAAATGGTTCACGCAAAACAGGTCATAAACAATGAATCTATCGATGAAAATGAGGCGGAAACACTTGCATATAGAATGAATAAAACACTTGACAATGCCACCCAAAAAGATGTATACTAACAGTATGGAAAATAAAGAAATAAAAAGAATCTTCGTTGATATGGACGGAGTACTCGCAGACTTCAACACTGGTGTTGAAACATTGACAGGGAGAGAATTCCCTAATACCGACCAAGGTCATAACGACTATGACGAAAGGAAGGAAGAACTAACCAACAAAAGGTTGTTCAGAAACTTACCACCTATGCCAGATATGTATGACTTAGTTGCATACATCAGACATACAGGACTTCCTTGGGAAATCTTGACTGCTGCAGGTGTTATCAACAGAGAGTTGGTAGTGTTCGATAAGAACGAGTGGATAAGAGAACACGTAAGTCCTTCAGTGGTAGTCACTTGTACTATGACTGGTAGTCAGAAAGGTATGTTCGCAATCAAAGGAAGTGTCCTTATTGACGACAGACAAAAAAACCTTGATGCTTGGGAAGAACACGGTGGAATTGGTATCTTACACACTAGTGCAGAAGACACCATCAACCAACTGAAAGAACTAAGAAACAGTTAATTTCAGACGACTAAATAATAGACTGGTTATCCAGTCTAGTCGCATATGAGGAACGTAATGAATAAATTGAAAGATAAACTAATACGATTTTGGAGATGGGTATTCGCAGAAGAATATACTATTACCATCTACCGTCAATCAGAAGTATCGGGTCAAATGTATAAGTCTAATTATACTGCTCGTAAACTTCTAATACAGAAAGAAAAACACTTGAAGTTCAGAGATTGGGATACCAAGAAGATGGTAGAGATTCGTTCATCCAGTGGATTGGACTATAAGATAGAGGAGAAATAATGAATCAATTTTTTATCGCAATTATACTTGTACTTGGATTAGGTTCTTGGTATCTGTATAATGAAAATCAAACACTTACTGCAAATAACTTTAAGTTAGAAGGTGCAGTAGAAGAACAGAAAAGAACGATGGTTGCAATGAAGGAATCATTTGAGAAACAGGGTCAGTCTCTGTTGCAAATGACTCGTAAAGCTGCACAAGCGGAAACAGAGAAGGCGGAATATCTTTCAATTTTCTCTAGACATAATTTAGATTTACTTGCACTGAAAAAGCCAGGGATGATTGAATTGAGATTCAACAACGCAAGTGAATCAGTAATGGAGGGATTGGAAAATGATACAGAAGAACTTTATAAACTTACTGTGCCTAACACTACTGATTAGTAGTTGTTCACTCATACCTACAAGAGGTATTGAGATTAACAGCACACCAGTTAAGATAGACATTTTACAACCCGACTTACCTCGACCAGTAGAATTGACTGCACCAAAATGGTTTGTAGTATCTGAAGCAAAAATAGTCAATCCTTGTAAGAAAGTTATGAAACTTGATGAGAATGGTGAACATATTGTCAATGAAGATGGAACACATCAAACAACTAGACCAAAGACTTGTGAATTGGACGAGAGAGAGAATCCCGAATGGCCAGAGGGTTATACTTACCTTGATAGATTCATAGATGAGATGAAAAAACAGAACAATGGTGATGTGTTATTCGTTGCAACGACTGTTGGTGATTACAAAGTTATGGCAGAAGATATGCAAGAACTAAAAAGATACATCAAACAAATTGGTGAGGTTGTAATCTATTATCGTAATGTGACCATCAATGACGAAGATGCAGTTGGGGTTAAGATTAAGAAATGAGACCTAGTAAGATAATACAACAAGACTTAACATATTCACCTGCTCAAGGTGAGATGTTAGATTTATTTCCAACACGTATGTTCAGAGGTTATTGTCCTATTAATAGAGAGGTCGTTAATAAGGACATTAGAAACATCATCAATGGTATTAAAGAGAAAGACCCCGATAATCTTGCAGAGAACTATACTACCTATTTCTATGAAGAGGGTAGAGAAGAGATGGAGAAACTACCTTGGTTTACTGATTTCGCAAATCAGATGAAAGACACATACATCGCATTCATCAAACAGAATTATGATATGAGGGTAGACCACCTATCTAGACACGACATACACTTCTTTTGTTGGGCGAACCTATACAACGAAGAGAATGAACATCAAACACATATTCATCTACGCTCATTAATATCGGGAACCTATTATCCACTCATAACTGGTAAGGAAGCAATTCAGTTCTATACCCCTAATGTTGCAGGTGACTTTGGAACACGTGCAATGAATAAAGGGATAGATTTAGGAATAAGAAATACAAGATTTCACGGAACAGAAGGAACACAATCAAGTGTCGAGTTCTTTCCCGAAGATGGAGAGTTCCTACTTTGGCCGTCATCAATGCTACATTGTGTTGGTCGTGCAAAACCCGAAGATAGAGATGGGTATGAAAGAATATCCATATCATTCAATTTAGACCACAACGACCCATTAGAAGACACGAACAATGGAACAGATATGAGGTACGACTTTATCAAATGAAACCATATGCAATAGAACAACTATATGAACTAAACTCTCAATGGGAACCACAATGGGATGAGGAGAATCAAGTCTTAACCATTGATGATTTCTATGCAAACCCCAATGACATCTATGACCATTTTATGTCTCGACCTGTTCCTCTATGGAAATACAATACAGAAAGAAAGGTAACATCCAATGCAGTGGATTACAATGATTGTCGTATTACAGATTTCGTAGGACATCCAACACGACTCTATGAGAATGGTAATGAACGCATCGTAAGTCAATGTCGTAAACACTGGCATAAAGGACACTATGAATTTGAACAGAGTAGGATTGAGGTTAACTGTTTCCAATCGATTAACATAACAGATACTAAGATGCAACACTACCCACATATAGATTCACCACTGGATACACCCGACCATCTATCGACATTGAATATGTTGGTCTATCTAGATAAAGAAGAGGATGGTGGAACTGCAGTCTATGGTGGTAGTTGGATTCATAATGATGAACAGAACAATTTACTCTATCCAGTCGAAGACCGATTTGATATTCAACACATCATTCCTGCAAAGTTTAACAGATGTGTCATCTTTGCAGGGAATAGACTGCACGGTGCATATATAAACGATTACAACAAATTTATGGGTGACAAGTGGAGATATACATTAGTAAGATTCTTCCACCCACACGAGGACTAGAATATGGAAAACGATGGTAGACGAGTAATACATAGAGTTCGAAACACTTGGTTAAGAAGTCCCAATATGATGATTATTGGTGAACAGGTTTTATCTCGAGGAGAATGTGATACCATTATTCAGATGCACAAATCTTTACCCTTCACTGAGGTTGACTATGATGTTGATGGTATTCCCAATAAGGTTTGTCCTAAAGACCCAAGTGTAATGGAAAAACCTTGGAAGTATGCTGCAAGGGATGGTAAAGAGTTTGCAATGTTACCCAATGATTCCGAATACTTCGAACAAGCATTAGAATTGACCTTCGATTACCTACCAAAAAATGAGGACTATGGTGGAGTCAACTATGTGCAAATCATTAGATATCCCGAAGAGTGTTCGTTTCCATTTCATAAAGACTCTGCAGACGATAATGATACTGCAACTGCAATCTTCTTTCTCAATGAAGAATACGAGGGTGGACGACTCAATGTGGAAGGACATCAGATTATGCCACGAAGAGGAACGATGGTCACCTTTAACAATTCAACCGAAAGATGGCACGGAGTTGAACCCGTTTATAAAGGGGAACGATATGTGTTTGCAATTTGGTTTGGTGCAGTTGAGGTAACAGAAGAAGAGGTCTCTGATAATGACGACACTGAAGTGTAGTCATTGTGCTAAAACACTGAAGATAGAAGACATCAAATATTACTTCACCTCTAACAAGACCTCTGTTGTATTTTGTGATGCATATTGCAGTAATGGTTATATAAAGAATGTACGGAATAAAGAATCTAAAGACAGATAAACACATCGCAGTGTTTATGCACATACCCAAGACAAGTGGTACTCACTTTCTTGAATCCATCAATCCCGAAGAGTTTGAGGTCTATCCCCTTAACAAATACATCCCTTGTAGACAAAATAGATTCTCAATCACCTTTCGTGAACAATCACACGCAACCTTAGAACAGGTCTATATGTTATATCCTACATTAGGTAAGTTCATCGATAACAATAACTTGGATGTCTTTACGTTTGTGAGAGACCCCTTTGAGAGATTTGTTTCGTGTTGTCGATTCCTACCTGTCTTTATGACACTTGACACTATAAACAAGGGTCAAAGTAACTATGGCGAATCCACTACCCACGAAGAATTCATCAGTCATTACGCAACCCTGTTATCAAGACCCCAAAGTGATTGGATAGACATCGAAGGTCGACCCCAAACACGAATGATACACCTATCGGATATACAAAACAAAGAGGTAGAAATAGTCGATGGAATGACCATCGATTATCGCAAGAGTTGGTGGTCAAATGAAGATGCAGTCTCTAAGGTAAGGAAAGAGACACCCACTTGGAATATACCTAAGTTTACACTAGATGCAGAAACAAAGAGATATGTGGAGTGGTTATGGAAAAAAGATTTTGCATTAAATCTGCAAAATAACTTGACAGAGGAAAGCTTGTAAAGTATAATAGAGGTTATGGGATTTATTAATTTAGGTAGTTCAATTAAATATGGGCCGAGTGGTAAAAGACGCAAAACCAAAGCATTTAATACCAAGTCCAAACGCACTAAATATAATGAATTAATCTCACAACAACAAATAGTGTATGACCAAGTGATGAGTGATATTAAACAGGAACAATATCCATCATACGTAGGAACCAGTCAAGGTGCAATAACACCGAAACAGGAACCTCTTGAATATACTGGCGAGAGACAATTATTGGGAATTGCAACGATGCATAAATCCAATATGATTCCTATCTTCGCAGATGATAAGGAACACGCAATTGATGTCGCAAGGATGAGAAGATAAATATGTCATTAATAGGAGAAATAATATAATGATTGAATTAGTATGTGTAAAAACCAAAGATAACGGTGTAACTGCAGAGGATGTCAACAGATTTAACTTAAGTCTTGAAAGGATGAAAGTTACATCTCAAGATATGGCAGAATTCCAAGCGTGTCGACTCAATGTCCTCACGGATGATAAGAGTGGACTGGATAAAAATATTCGAGTGATTCCCTTTTTAGGTAACGATGAGATAACCAATCCAAGTTTCCTTCCTATCGAACTTCATAATTACGATGATATGTTAGGTCACGGCACCAAGACGATGTATTTCGATGCAAACTTTATTGCAAGAGATTTAACACTGTCCTTTGCATTTGATGGTATTCCCGATAGAGGAACCACGCAACATACCACTGCATACATCAGTCCCGAAGACAAGAAAAGAATCGAAGATGAGAACCTTGCAACCTTAGAACTTGCAACAGAATGGTGGACATCAGACGAGGGTTCAACCTATACATCTGCATACTTCGGATTTGTTTCAGGAGACACAAGAAGTTTATATCGCAAGTTTATGGAAGACCCTGCAGGATATCAAGAGAAGTATAAGACTCTCGCAGATTTCTATGAAGGAGAATGGGATGGATTTATCCTCGAACAAAAGACTGGACGTATCGGTGCATATTACGTAGATAATAAAGAAGAGAACGACCTCGTCAACCAAAGATTCGAAGACACCATCAGACCTACATTCGAAACAGGTGGATGGAAAGGTGAAGGTGGTGAGATGGGACAAAAGTTCATCGAGTGGAACCACGAATATCAAACCATCACCAAACAAACCTCCCTATTACTACTAGAGAGAGGTGAAGAGAATAAAGACCCCTTCACAGATAGATACCTCCATCTATGGGTTTTATAAAACAGGATATCAATAAAAGATACAATCCCGTAACCAAACGATTCCAAGGGTTAGATAATCAACATTTAACCCTTGACCCCTATTACCATAAAGAATACCCAAACTTCCTTACCATAGAGGAATGTAAACACCTCTCACACGTCATACAAGAGGATGCAGAGACGATTAAACAGAAACATCCACTCAACCCTAAACACACCACTAGTTACACTGGACTCACGCAATACTTCGAAGTCTATAACTGGTTAAATCATCCTAAAGTCGCATTGTTGAATATACCACAACGCTTGCTGGGACTAGAAGAATTCAAAGATTGGAACTCTGCACTGATTCAATGTTGGTGCAATATGTTACATCAAGGACAAGACTTACCCGAACATACGCATAGTGGACAAGGAACTCAATATGCTCTTAATATATTCATAGATGGTAACCCAACCACAGGAACGACCTATAAAGACAAGACCATACCCAACCAACAAGGTACACTGACGATGCTCGGATGTTCGGTATTACATCAAGTCAAGACCAATATATACCAATCCCCACGTATCAGTATGGCATTAGATATCCACAAAGGATGTAAGACGAATAAAGAATCGATGTTAGTATCCCATACAAGTACTGAGAGTATGTGTAATAGATTCCAATACTATATGAGAGAGGATGCGTAGAAAGGTGATAACAGAGGGATTTCTAATATAATTCTAAGGGTATCGTGGTGCTTGTGAATATAATGTGTGCGAAAGTGTGCAGAAGTGTGTAGAAATAATGGGATTCTGCAGTAGGATGCGATAAGAGAATAAACTGAGATTCATCGGTGTTACTCGGAGACCCTAACCACATATTTTACTCGGAGACAACCCTCTGAAACCCCTACAGCTACAACATCTCAGAGACCCTCTAAGACCCTCTAAGAACTGGAGACCCCTCCCCCGAAACCCCTACAGCTACAACCTTTCCGAGTACTTGACAATGCCCATCACTTTTTGTTATTATATACCTATGATGACAAAGAGACAGAGACTAAGAAGGAAGTTCGAAAGAATGACTCCTGCACAAA
>Ga0222716_10001343_pt1 | contig 20629 bp, 9 predicted proteins | sample C33_13DmetaG_FD_165044 | JGI IMG/M metagenome (GOLD analysis project Ga0222716, IMG submission 165044) | Estuarine water microbial communities from San Francisco Bay, California, United States - C33_13D | ecosystem: Environmental > Aquatic > Marine > Unclassified | place: USA: California... | reverse complement strand
TTCAGTTTGCTCCCGGTATAAACCAAGAAAAAACGCGGTATTCTGCTGAAGGTGGGTGGTATGACTGCGACAAAGTTAGATTTAGACAAGGATTTCCCGAAAAAATTGGAGGTTGGTCTCGTATATCTGTTACCACGTTTCAAGGAGTGTGTAGGTCACTTTGGAATTGGGTTACGTTAGGAGGCCTAAACCTTGTTGGTTTAGGTACGAATTTAAAATTTTATGTTGAATCTGGCGGTGCGTACACAGATATAACGCCGTTACGCGCAACTGTGACCTTGACTAACCCTTTTACAACGCAGACAGGAACAAATGCAAACATAGTAACGGTTACTGATGCAAACGGTGGATATATTGACGGTGATTTTGTAACTTTTACAGGATCAGGAGACGTAGGCGGTGTTGCTGCAAGTGTTTTAAATACCGAACACCAAATTACATATACATCTGGTAATACGTACACAATAACACTTCCTCAAAATGCAAGTTCTGTTGCTACAGGTGGCGGTACGGTTACTGCAAAGTATCAAATAAATGTTGGTCCTACGGTCTCAGTTCCATTAACAGGGTGGGGTAGCGGTAGTTGGGGTGCAGGTACTTGGGGTTTTGGAGGCACTTCATCGTACCCATTACGTATATGGAGCCAAGCAAATTTTGGAGAAGACTTAGTATTTGCACAACGTGGTGGCGCTGTTTATTATTGGGAGGCTTCTACAGGGCTTGTAAATAATCGTGCAGTAGCATTGTCTAGTTTAAATGCTGGAGGAGCCGTGCCTACAAGCACAAATAGAATATTGGTGTCGGATGTAAGTAGGTTTGTGTTTTGTTTTGGAGCAAACCCGTTCGGCGGGACTACATTTGATCCTATGTTAGTGCGGTGGTCCGATCAGGGAGATGCAACAAATTGGGTGCCTTCGGCAGTCACACAAGCAGGAGGACTTTCGTTATCTAGGGGCACTGAGATTGTTGCTGCCATACAATCACGGCAAGAAGTTCTAGTGTGGACTGATGCGGCCTTGTATTCCTTGCAGTATGTAGGTGCAGATTCCGGTGTTTGGGGCGCGCAAACTGTAGGAGAAAACATATCTATTGCTTCACAAAATGCTGTAGCCTTTGCTAATGGTACTTCGTATTGGATGGGTAAAGATAAATTTTATAAATACGATGGTCGTACGCAACCGTTGCGATGCGATGTAAAACGTAGCGTGTTTAATAACTTTAATTCTCTGCAGTATGAACAAGTATTTGCAGGTACGAACGAGGGGTTTCACGAAGTATGGTGGTTTTATTGTTCTGCAGAAAGCACTTCGTTAGACAAATATGTTATCTATAACTACGTAGAAGATACATGGTATCATGGAAACATGGCGCGCACTGCATGGTTAGACTCAGGATTACGGGATTTTCCTTTGGCCGCTACTTACAGTAATAATTTAGTGAATCACGAAGAAGGTATAGATGATAACGAACTAGGAGCAAGTACCCCTATTGCCGCTAGTATATCGTCTGGTGAATTTGATATTGAGGACGGCGATAGGTTTTCGTTTGTGTACCGCGTTGTACCTGACGTTACTTTTAATGGTTCTACTGCAGTTGCTCCTGCTGCTACTATGACGTTAAGTCCGTTAAATAGTTCAGGATCAGGGTACAACAATCCTGCGTCTGTAGGAGGGTCTAACACTGGCCCTGTTATTCGTACTGCTACTGTTCCTATAGAACAATTTACCGGACAAGTTAACACACGCGTACGAGGGCGACAGTTATCATTTACAGTATCGTCTAGTGCAGCAGGTGTAACGTGGCAATTAGGGTCTCCACGCATTGATGTACGTCCAGATGGTAGACGTTAATGGCTAATAATCAGTATATAGTAGGGTTTAAAGCCCCCGCACTTCCGTATCCTTCAACGGTATACAGTGCTACTGAGTTAGAAGAATTTAACAAAGTATTGCGACTTTACTTTAACCAAGTAGACAATGCACTACGAGACGTATCGGCTACATATGAAGCTGAAGCGCAAGTTTGGTTTTTTAGTTAATGGCTAATTTATATAAAACCGTAGTTGATGATGTGTCTACAACGATAGATCGAACGTTGTATACTACCCCTTTAGGGACTACAGCAATATTTAATTCTATTCTTGTGTGTAACGATAACGTTGCAGACGATGACATGACGATTTCTATACGCGTAAGTAACACACCGCACCCAATGTTTTTCGGAAAATCGTTTAGCGCAGGGACTACTACACAACTGTTAACCACGCCGTTAGTTGTAGAATCAGGAGATGCTATAATACTTAATGCTCAAACAGGCGGTAGATTGCATGTTGTTGCCAGCATTTTGGAGGTTACATAATGACTACTGTAGTTGATAGTAAAGAGACGCCACTACCTGCACCTACTGTTGTATTAACCTATGCGTCTGAGGCTAATTTACCTTCTGACATGGACTTGCAAACTGCATTAGCAATGTGGGTCAAAGAAATGACACTGCCTAACGTTGAAATGGTACAAGTAGGCAACACTGTATTTGTTGGGCATAGAGGTAAATATAAAAACAAAAACAAGATTATGGGGCGCGTATTTAATGTAGATACTGCACGTAATCTTGTAGCTAACACAGTAAAATATTTTAAAGTTTTACAACAAAAAGGTATAACACATTACTCAGTTGCATTTGATGAAGGTACTTTAGAACAAGCGGCTAAAGCAGTCGGTAGAGCACTCCGAGGTACGGGAATACAGGCAGGAATGGCATCGACTGAAAGTGGACAGATGATGTTATTTGTGCAGTTTCCTACCAACATAAAGGAAGCTAAGTTATGAGTTTTGTTTTTGAAGTGGTAGACACAGTGGTTTCTCCGATCCTTGATGTTGTGTCAGACGTTGGTGACGTTGTTATGGACAGCCCTGTATTCGATGTCATGGATTTTGTACGGGACGAGATAGCCGCTCCTGTTTTTGATGTGGCTATAGATAACATAGATATATACGACGCCATTAATATTGGCATTACTGTTGCCTCTGGTGGTACAATCCCCCCGTGGGTTATTGGTGTATCATCAGGAGCCGCTACAATAGCTCGGGGTGGTGATTTAAGCGATGCTATTAAAGCAGGAGCCATATCTTATGCAGGGTCTACCATAGGTAAAACTTTTGACGCTAAGATTGCCCCTAGAATTACAGACACTCTTACAGCCGAAGGTTTTAACCAGACTGTTAGTAATTTAATTAACGAAGGCGTTAAATCCTCGGCAAAAGCATTAGTTTACGGTCAAGACCCTTTAAAGGCGTTTGCTATAGGAGGTATAAACGCAGGTGTAGGCGCTGCGTTAGGTGTAATTGACGACGCATATACTAATCTTACAGGTGAATACGAACTTACTGATCTTGGAGAATTTAAACTTGATGCTGATGGATTAAAAATTCCCGTAGTTGCTGGATGGGAAAATTTACAAGATGGTGTTAAAGACGCAATAGCTGCAGGAGTAACTGCAGAATTAAACGGTGGTGATATAAGTAGTGCAGTGCTTACAAACATTGTAAGTAAGTATTCTGGTCTTGCCAAAACCATGAACAACTACATGACCAGTGAAGAAGGTTTAGGATTAGACGAGGATCGTGCGCGACTGCTAACAACTGCATTAGGTAACGCAGCAGGGGCCGCTATTGACGGTAACACAGAACTTACGTTTGACGCATTTTTTAAAACTATTGAAAACTACGGATACAAAGGATTAAAAGAAGTAATAGACAAACCTGTTTACGAAGGTTTAGATAAAATTACAGGAGACTACGAAAAAACTGCAGTTGCTGCTAATACGTTAAATACAACGCTTATAACGGCTCAAAACGTGACAGACGAATATAATAGTCTACGCACTACATTACAGAACGAAGTTGATAATGCGCAGGCTTTTTATGGAACGGACTTAGAAGCATATGATGCAGCTTATGCAGCATTGCAGGAACGGTATGATACATATTATACTCCTACGTTTGACGCATTACAGAGTGAGTATGACGATGTAATGCTTGCGGTAAATGATGCTCAGATTGAGTACGACGATCAAAGCCAGTATTTAATGTCTGATATAAATGATCTCAACATTTCTCTATCTCCTATATTTAACGAGGTACAACGCGAAATAGTTTTAGCCTTAAAACCAGATGCAAATTTAAAAGTTATTGCTAACTATCTTGGTGTAGATGAAGTAGATGCGGCTAGTGCATTTTTAAGCACTAGTGGATCACTTACAAACATGCCTAATACGCAGTCCGAAGCCGATGCTGCGTTAGACCAAACACGACTTCAATATGTTACAGCGGCGTTAAATGCACGGGGCATACCCATTGAATCACTAAGCCCAAACCAACTAGGTAAATACCTTAATTACGCTAAAGAATTTTTAGGAAATACAAATGATATTTTAAGTTTAGATATGAACGAGTTTGCGGACAGCATGATTTACTCCGCTGAGTTATCTCCTGAAATAGTAAAGGCAGCTAAAGACGCAGGTTTTGTACCAGAAGAAAGTTTAAGTACCCTTGGCGTTTCTGGTACAACAAGAGGGTACGAGCAGTTCCTTGAAGGAACTTACATACGGTTTGAAAAAGAAGGAAGTCCACCTGAATTTTTAGATACTAGGGGTGGTTGGACTCCAGATTCCATAATCCAACGTTTAGAAAGAGAGGGGTATACTGAAAACGATATAACCCACGTTGGTGATGGTGCTTATGAAAAATTTAAAGATGATTTTAACGATCATCGTTGGCTTGGAAAAACTTCTCTTGAAGACCTTTCCGATGCGGTAAGTAATTTTCGTTATCTTGAAGACCCTATGCAAACAACGGGCACCCGTGTTCTTGACGAAGTAGTTTTGGGCGAAGGCGTAGGCGCACAACAGTTATTAGATGGTAGTGCCATCTTAACCAACAATGACGGAGTTCCTACGTGGGAACTACGCACAACGCAAGACACAGCTACAGGCGGTGTTGATACAAGTGTTATGTTAGAAACTACTACGGGGGTCGCGCCTACAGCTACCACATTTGTAAATCAATACGGCGTAGGAAACATAGATACATTTTTATATATGACAGATGTAATGGAAGAAGGCGAAGATGGAGTTCGTCGATTTACAGCTATTCCGGGCGGTGCAACTTCTCTTAGCGAAGATAGAACTAGGGCGCTTGACGCCAATGGAAATACAATTGGTATAATTGAACCTAGTCCTATGATGCTTGCTACTCTTGTAAACTTAAATCCTAACGATGGGCAAACTTTTGATGACCTTGTAGGTACACCTATAGCTAAAGCAGCTAAAACTTTTTACAACCGTATTCGAGATGACTTTTCAACTGAAGAAAACAAAGAAACTTGGGATAATATATCTAATATATTTCTTTTGGCTACCGGCGAAATGGTCGATGCTGTCGCTGGATTAGATGTGTTAAAAGCTGATGCTCCTGATGCCGAGATAAGTAGGTACGCCGATTTTATTCTTTCTTCGGCTTATGATATACAAAGTGATGCGTGGAAAGAAAACGGTCCCCTAATTGAAGAGTTGCGTACAGCCCCACTAAATGCGTGGTACGAAGCAAATCCCGGTAAAGAACTATCTGCTACAGATAATACGTTACTACAATTGGAAGGCGTGTACAACGCTTACGAACGATTTCCAACACAAGTCTTAGCTCAGACTATAGGTAAAGAAGTATTGCAAGAAATACCGTTGTTACTGACGGGAGCGACAGTTGCCAGAATTGGTTACAAATCTACGGCTAACATTGCTGGTAAAGAATGGGCTGCAAAATTTAGTTCTAAATTAGGAATAACTACTGCAGGTGGACTTAATGTTGCTGAAGCGTACGGAGCCACTGCTTCTAATACGTACGACACAATTTATGCAACTGCGCTACGAAAAGAAGGTGTAACTGAAGAAACTGCTACAGACGCACAAAAAGATGCTGCACATAATTTAGCAGTTCCTGCGGCACAAAATGCAGCGGCGGCTGCAGCGGTAGTCACTGGTGCATTGTATGTAACAGGCATGGGTAGTTCGCTGGAAAAAACCTTTCTTGGGGCAGGCAAATCTACAATTACTACAAATGCAGTAAAACAACTTAGCAGTAATATATTAAACATTGCTGATATTATGGTCAAAGAAGGTATATCTGAGTCTATAGAAGAAATTATACCTCAGATGTTAACGGATAAATACGCTCTTGAAATAGACCCTAACGCAGTGCGTGGGTTCGATAATGTAGTTAATGCTGGCATACAAGCCTTTCTAACTGGGGGTGGTACTAGCGGTACTCTTAGTATTCCTAGTGTTACTATAGATCAGGCTAAAAGTATTCTAGCCGCTGGTGATATGTTAGGGACATTAGTTGGAGACAGTGCAACTTCCACAGGGAATGTTATTGCTGATTTACTTCCTAGAATTAATCCTAACATAAACAATATCTTTGCCAACACTTCTACAGCAGAAGAAGCTACCGCAGCATTGCAGGAGCTTGGCCTTACCGATAACGTAATTTTAAATAACGTATTAAACTCAACATACGACACCATGTATGTCAGTACAAATGAGGCTAATACTGCGTTTAGCACTGTAAATCCTGATTATAAACCTACGCAAGCTGATATAGATTCTATCGTTACTTCTAATCCTAGCGCGGATTTAGACACTGCAGTAGCCGAATTTATTAATCCTAAGTTTCTTAGTGCTGACGAAGTAAAAGCGGCGGCGTTGGAAGAAGGTATAATTTTAACTGATGAACAGGCTGAAGCCTACGTTGGACAAAAAGACGAGGCATCTGCAACTACAGACATTCGTAACGAATACGACCCGTTAGCTACAACCAAAGATGAGGCAACACAATATTTTGCTGATACAGGGTACACGGCTACACCAGAAGAACTTGCTGATTTTATTGGCACGTTAAACGAAGAAGTACAAAAAACCGCTATTGGCGATTACGTCAATCCCCGTCAAGTAACAAAAGACGAAGCAAAACAGTTTCTTGAAGATGTAGGATATAATGCAGACGAAGATGAAATTGCTCGATTTATAGGTCAAACTAATGACGATACTTTTCAAGATACGCAAAGAACAGCAATAAACGAATACACTGATCCCCGCGTTGTTACTGGAGACGAGGTACGTAGTAGGTTCCAAGAATTAGGGCTTAACGATCCTACCGAAACAGACGTAGGTAAATTTACAGGGCAGTTTGACCAGACAGCAAAACTTAATGAAATTGAAGAATATTTACCAACCGCGCAATATAACTCTATTGCCGAATTGCTTGGCAAACCTGCGCGAGATGTAACGCAAGTAGATGTTGACTTTGTTGTTGACCTGTTAGCGCAAGAAGATGTTATAACGGAACAACAAACAACACAATACGACGTTACAGGCGACAATGTTGTAGACCAATTAGACGTGGATTTGTTACAGCAAACGCTAGGCGGTAATACAGATACAGCGTTAGCAGACACTTCAATGTTTAATCCTGCTACAGGATTGTACGCAGATTTAGATACGCAAAATGATACACAGTCTGAATTAGACACTGTGATAGATTTAAACACGCAATTAAATACACAGATAAATACACAAAACCAACAAAATAACATGCGGGATTTTTTACAAATGGGACAAATGGGTATGTTTGATGGTGCTAAAACTACAGTCACCAATCCTGACCCATTCCAACTTGATTATACTTATGATATTGGAGGAACAAGTATTTTTGCTAATCCACAACAAGAAGCGTTGTTTGCTACGCCTTACGGCGATCCCCGAGGAACTACACGTAACTTTGCACAGGGTGGACAAGTGATAGATAGAAATGATATGCTACTAAAATTACTTGGAGAGATGTAATGGCCTCAAGTTTCTTAGACAGTCTTACAGGTTTTGGTGGTACGGCCATTACTGAAGCTCAAAATATGTTTACCAATAAAGATGGTTCTTACGATTGGACAAACATAGGCGCTATTGCAGGTATGACCGGAAGTGCTTTAGGGTTATTTGGAGATGCAGGTGCAGCGGCTACTGGGTATCAAGGTACAATTCCCGAATTAGATGTTGTGCGTGAACGTGTTCCTAACACGTATAATCCTGATAGGCGTCCGGGAAGTGGTGGGCAACGATATTTTACTGATGTTCAATATCAACCTAAAGGTAGTACAACTCCAATGTCTGCTGAAGGTTTAGCCGCGCTAAATGCTTCTAACCCTGCACAAGAACTACGCACACCCAATCCTGTACCTATAGCGCCTGTTCAACAAATGGCTACAGGTGGTATTGCCGAATTAAAACAAGGCAAATATCTTAATGGCGCAACTGATGGGATGGCCGATAAAGTTCCTGCATCCATAGATGGTGTGCAAGAAGCACGACTTAGTGATGGTGAGTTTGTTATTCCTGCAGATGTAGTTAGTCATTTAGGTAATGGTAATTCAGAAGCAGGCGCAAAAGTTCTTGAAAATATGATGACCCGCGTACGTAAAAAACGTACAGGTAATGGTAAACAGGGGAAAGAAATTGACCCTAAAAAATTCTTACCCGCATGAGGTGAACTATGGCTGATATTCTTACAACAAATGAAGACCCGATTGCTACAGGCAAAGAATCTTCGCTGTCAAATTGGGCAGGCGATTATGTTACTAATATGCTTGGTAAAGGTCAAGCGTTGGCTAATGAAGGTTATAACGCTTACACAGGGCCATTATCTGCAGGGTCATCAGATTTGCAAGATGCAGCATTTCAAGGAGTAGGTGGACTTGCAATGCCTACCGATGAAATGGGAGTAGGGGGGTTTACTCCTGAATCTTATACTGGAGAAAATGTAGGGCAATATATGAACCCCTACCTAATGCAGTCTTTACAACCGCAAATTGATGAAGCACGTAGACAATCTGAAATTGATCGTATTGCCAATGCAGGACGTATGACCCGTGCAGGATCGTTTGGGGGTTCACGTCAGGCGGTGTTAGATGCTGAAAACCAATACGGTACACAACGCAATATAGCTAATCTTGTTGGGCAAGGATATAACACCGCGTTTAACAATGCTCAAAATCAATTTAATACTGAACAAGATCGTGGTATGACTGCTCAACAAAACATAAATGAATATGGTATGGCAGGATTAGGCGCATTAGCCGATTTAGGAAATGTGCAACGCAATATTGAATCCGAAGGTATTGCTGCAGACAGAGCACAGTTTGAAGAAGAACGAGATTTTCCATATAAACAAACTCAGTACATGCAATCATTGTTGCAAAATTTACCTATTGCCTCGCAAAATGTAACGTATCAAGAACCTAGCTATTTGCAACAATTACAAACAGATAGTAGTGATTTTTTAGGGTTTTTTAATAGTCTGTTTGGTAGCCAAGATAAAACATCTGCAGGTGGAGGAGGTAAATAATGGCTTTAGGTATAGACCAACAAATTGAAAGTCGTAAAGACGCATATCGTGGGAACCCTCAACAACTGCAAAAACGGTATTCGCAAAACAAAGAACTTGTAGACTTATTAGCTCTACAACAAATGAAGTCTGACCAAGAAGCTGTCAAACGTAATCAAGCACTAAGTGCAGAACAAAACGCAGGTACAGTAGCTGAAAAACTTGAAGCCGAAGTCCTTAATGGATACAAACAAAATCTTGCAGGAAAAGTAAAAGATACTCGCGGCGTTCTGCAAACCAAACAAGCAAACCAACAAAGAAACATGGGGCGCATGGCTGCAGCGGCGGCTCAATCTAAACCTACAGGACTTGCAGGATTAACTGGGGCTGCAGGACAGGCGGGATTAGGTGGGATGCGTAGACCTCCTATACAAGGTACTCAGGGTATACCTTCACAAGTTCCTACACGCATGGCTGCAGGTGGTATTGTTGGCTATGCTACAGGCACTTTAATTACGTTAACTCCTGAACAAAAAGCAAGAGCCGAACAGTTGTTTGGGGCAAATGCAGAATCTTATATTGCACGTCTTGAAGGTATGACTGAAGAAAATGCTGCTGCCGCTGCATTGTTAAATCCTCTTAACTCCGAAGCAGGAAGTTCAGCGGGATCACCATTTGGTAGGTTTGTGGGTCGGATAGGGCAAAGTCTTAGTGATACAAACGAACGTTCAAACTTACTAACACAACTTGAATCAAAATATGGTGGATTTGCGGGTCAGGGCGCGTTGCGTATATTTAACCAACAGTCTGAAGCAGAAATGGCTTATGCTGACAAGGTATTAGACAGTATGGGTGGGTTAAATAACGATCAACTTAGAGAATTGATAGATGCTCCATTTTTAGGTGGGGGCGAGACTGACTTTAGTTTGTTGCCAGATTTACCCGAACCGGGAGAAACATCTGAAACTTCTGAAGATACTGCAGAACAGCCTGTACCTGAAGATGGTGCAGAAACTTTTGATCCTAATGAATTACCTGAAGGTGACGGTGTTACATTTTTACCTGTAGAAAGAGAACCTAGCGCGTTTGAAGGCATAGATACAGAGATTGAAGCGGTAGTCCCTGAACAAGTTGACACTACGGCAGTAGATACTGCGCAAGCTGATATGTTGGCAGGTGCAGGCGATACAGTTAGTTCTCTTAATGCAATAACAATGGACGATCCTGACGCAACACAAGTTGCAGGTCTACAAGCTGTTAGTCCTGATGAGTATTTAGATGCAACAGACCAAAAATTACTTGAAGGTGTGACTAAACAAAACGTTAGCATGGTTAATAAAAATCAAGACCCGTTGGCTATGGGACTTGATGCTCGTGATGAGTCAGACGATTATTTATTACGTAAAGCCAAGCAAGATACACGCGCACGTCAAATTGACCGTCAACAAGCTCTTGAAAACGAGTATCGCGGTAATGATAGAATGAATAATATGATAGCCACACTTGGTGGAGCGCGGCGTGGTTCTGGAGGTTTAAGTGACGCATACCTTGCAGCACAAGATAAAACTCGTAAACGGCGTACTAAGTCAGAGTTAGACCGTAGAGGCATTGAAGACGCAGCAATCTTGACTGATACCGATATAGGTAAAGAAGGACAGTTAATGCAACGTCAAATTGGTCAACAATCTCAAGATTTGTTGGGTAAAGGTCTTGCAGGGATACAATCAAGATTAGACACAAGTGCTACAATGGCTGAAGGTGTACGTGCAGGCAAACAGTCTGCGTTTAATGTAGACTCACGCAATCAAACAGCAGTTGATATTAGAAATAACGAAGCAGAAAATAACACACAACAACAGAACGCTGTGATTGAACAGGCGGGATTAGATAATCTAGCTGACGCAAGACTTGCAAAACTGCAATCATTAGACAAACGAGCATTTGCAGAACAGGCTAGACTTACGCAAGGAAGTGCAAATGAGCAAAAGGCACTTTCAGATTCAGTAAACGCATCTTTAGAAAGCGCAAGAGGACAAGATGCGTATGACAAGGCCGTAGAAGAATTTAACCGTAAAAATATGTCAGAAATGGAAGCCTTATATACAGCACAGGTCGTACGGTTAGAAGCTGATCGAAACGAAATGTTAGCAGGTGACGTTAATTATGCAGCGTTACAAAACGACCTTGCTAAAGCTATTAGAGATGGAGATGTTTCTGGTAAAAAAGCAGCAGAAGAAGCTGTAGACGCTTGGGAATCTAATATTGACCGACAGTTAGCATTGCAATTTGGATTGTCATATGCGTTGTTAGGGGCAATGAAGACGCGATTAGATGCTTTAAGAGCGCAAGCGGGTATGCCTACACAAGCTCCTGTAAACCCTAGTAATCCCGGTGTTACTGTAACTCCTGTTCCATAACTTATTTTAGAGGTTAGTCTTTCATGGCTCAATTTATACTTGATACTGGGGACGGTAGAAAAGCCACAGTAGATGCTCCTGCAGGGTCTACAAGAGAACAAGTTATAGATCGTTATAATCAAGCATTACAACGGCAATTAGATGCTCCGCGTATTGCAGATGAAAATAGATTGCAACAAGGACGTGAAGCAAGACGCCGTGCAGGTGATGCACAAATGGCAGCGTATAAACCTACTATTATGGACTACGTAGCTGAAGTGCCTAAAGGTCTTGTAGGCGGTGCTGCGGGGATGATAGAATCCGGTGCGTTAGGTATTGCCGCATTACTACCCGAAGAGGCAGAAAATGTTGTACGTGATGGTATTAAATATGTTGGTGGGGCCGCACAAGAATACGTAGAACCAACGCAAAACACTGGCGATAGTGTACCACGTAAATTTAGTGAGGCATTAGGTTCGTTTGCAGGACTTGCAGGCGTCTTTGCTGCTAACCCTTATGCGGGTGTTGCTACCGCTGTTGGCGCAGGCGTTGGGGAAGCTAGTGAACGTGCAAGAGCCGCAGATGCTACACAAGACGAACGTAATCTTGCAGCCCTGTTAGGTGTACTTCCGGGCGCACTTGAGTTAGTTCCTATAAGTCGTTTTGTTAAAGGCGTTAAAGCATTAAAAACTGGCACTGTATCGCAAAGTAAACTTATCACTAACCGTATTAAACGTGCGGGTCTTGAAGGTGGTATTGAAGGTGCGCAAGAAACAGCGTCTAGTATAGCTCAAAACATGATTGAACAGGGGTATAACCCCGAAAAAGGTACATTTGATGGTAGCGGTGAGGCTGCAGGTTATGGATTTAGTGTAGGCGCGTTTGCACAAACTATGCTTGATCTTGCCACTCCTAGATCACGAGTAGGGGCTAATACATCGGATCAAAGTGACGTAGACAGTGAAGAAGAACGGTCTACTACTATACGAACTACTGAAGCACCTAGTTTAGCTGATGCAAGAATTGCAATTAGCGAATCATTAGATAAAACAGGTGAAGTTGATTTTAATACACTGCGTACCTTAGATGCACCTGCCCTTGATATTGAAAAAATAATAAACGAAGAAAAAGCTAAACGTAACATTGTTGATGAAGATTACAGTGAGTTAGGTGAATTACTTACAGGTCCACGCGGTGTACAAAACAAAACACGTTTTGATGAGGCTGTAGCTAAGGGAAAATACCAAGGTAATTTACGCGAAAATTATGAACGTTTTATAGCCGATTCACCGTGGTTCGAAAAAGATTTATCTTTTGAAGAATATGTGCGCGGGACCAAAAAAGGTAGTCCAAAATCTTCTATCGAAGGCGGTATGGGTTTAGCTTCATTAAAAGATATGGAGTTAGCAACTAAAACTTCTGCAGATATAAAATCAAAACTTGACCGTGTTTCTACTGATCGTGCTACTGAGTTGTTAAGTGATCTAGGTACGCAACAACAAACAAGTGCTCGTATAGATCGTCAGCTTAAAGCCATTGATCCTGAACGTGACGGCAGGCTTGACCGTGCTGCTGCAACAGCAGGTAGTGATGTAGCCCGAGGATTGGCAAACCTTCGTCCTGAAGCACAAATGGATTTAGCTACCGATCCTAGACGTACAGCCGAAGAACGCGCACAATTAGAGTTGTTCCCTGAACAGGTGCGTGAAGACGCGTTGGGGCGCGAAACTTTGCGAGAACCAATTCCTGCTACTGCAGATAGGGCACCTTCTGGACCCGATTTACGCGAGGCTGCACCTACAACAGATGTCGCAGATCAGTTAGACCCGTACCGTAGTGATTTGCTATCGTTCTTGCCTGATGGATTAGAAGGCGCTCGCAGACGCAAGGCTGATCAACAAGAAACTGATTTGGCTGAACGGTCAGATGCACAAACGGCTTTAAAACAACTTTCTGCACAGGAAACAGCCGACGCTAAACAAGTTACAGATAGGCTCGCAGAAACAGATGCTACACGCACTAAAGTATTGCAAGATACAATAGCTAATGCAGGAGAGCTTCGTAGGCCCGAGGCTTTACGAAAAACATATGAGGACGCGTTAACGGCGGCAGGTGTAACTAACGCCAAAGCTACACCACAGGAAGTGATTAGTTTAAAACGTGCATCTGATGCGATACGGGCTAAGTCCCCTGCTCCTAATGTAGATAATATCATTGTACCTCCTGCGTTAGAGGCAGTAACAGACCCTAGACAAACAGACATGGAAGCACAAGTTGCTCCTAAACCTGTAACGCCAACGCAAGCCTCGTTTGCTGGCATGGGGCGTAGTGCTAAACTTGGCACCCCTCCCATGCGTCCGGGTCAAGATACATCTGCCACTGCAGAACCTACTGTAGAACCCCGCATTATAGATGAAAAATTTTTAGACAATTTACAAATAAGACCGCAAGCTGCAGTACGTAAACGCACTATGGGCAAAGACTTTAATGATCCTGTGGTACGGGCAGATATTGCTAGTTATGCGGGTTTAAAAAGCACACCGTTAGAGGCTAAAAACCAAATAAATCGGTTACTTGATGACACCGATATTAAACAAACTAGTATATTTGATAAGAAAAAATCCCCAAACAAAAGGGCAAAATCTGATGCAAAACCAGACGCAGATAAAACTAAACCACCTAACGCGAAAGCAAGTGGAGATGGCGATGCAGGTGCTGGATCAAAGCGTAAGAGTGACAGGAAAACCCGAGCCGCTGCGGGTGCCCCTAGAGTTGGGACACCTGACGGAAGTGGAGTGGGATCATCTAGCGGAAGCTCTAGCAAGCCTAGTAGTGGAGCAAGCAAAAGCAACACTACATTAGATGAAGCAAATGCAAAACTAGACAAGGCAAAGCGAGATAAAAATAAACGTGAAGCTGCTGCTCGCGCAGCCGAGGCTGCTAAAAAACGTAAAGAAGAAGTTAAAAAAGAAGTTAAAAATGTAGACCCTAACCGCAATAAAGCCACGGCAAAACGGCTTGTAAGTGCGGCTAAAGGTACAAGTGCATCTGATGCAGACACAACAAAACGCAATGCTATAGGTGGTGGTACAACTGACCCTAGCGCACCAAAACTAAACTTGCCGCCAAAGCCTAAAGCCCCTGTAACCACACCTGTGCGCCAACGAAGAAATCGACCTACATCTGCTGATTATTTAGTTGAAAAACACAGCGAAAGAAGTCAACCGTTTCAGGACGAACTGCAAGAAAATTCAGACCTTAGATATAGTAAGAATCCATTTAGTGAAGCAGACAATGCTCAAATACTAGCATTGTTAGATAGAAAACTTAAAGATGTTGAGACAAAAGGAGACTTAAACCTTTTGGGTGTACGCGCATATTTGTCACGGTTTCCTAATCCTGCAGATGGTATAAGACTTGCTGTAGAAGATGTTGCTACACAAAATCCTATGGCTAAAGTAGATGGTGTAGGAGAAACTCTTGCCGAGTTAGGTTTACATTTAAGCGGTGTAGGGCGTAACAAAACACAGACAGACATAAAAGGAAAATTTCCGTCTAAACAACCGTCACAAGCGGAACGTTTGATTGCTTGGGTTCGTGCAAATTTAAGTGCTGAAGCCAACAACGAACTTACAAAAATGCAAACAAAGGCTCAAAATGCTGTAATTAGAAGCATACTTGTAGACCCAGCAAATGTAGAAATAATAGCGCAATTTAATAAATTACGCGCTGCGTCAGACAGAAGACAAAAAGGTATAGATGCTGTATTAGTAGATGTAATTAAACCACAAGACTTAGTAGATGATGGTATTATAACTGCTAAAGAAGCAGACGAATTATTTTACTGGAAAGATGATAGATACTATCTTGCATTGTCTTCAGATGCTGTTGTTGGCCTTGATGTACCTGCACATTCGTCTGTTGTTAACGCACTTAAAAACGGAAATCTTCGAGACGCGCTGCTATTCGTAAGTCAAACATCTCCAAATAAACAAACTCGCCAGCTTGCTAGAAAATTTGCTGACGTTACGGGCAACACAAAAGTTGTTATCAAGAAAGACCTTAAACTAGACGGCAGACCTGTAGCTGGCCTGTTTGAGCCACGCACTAATACTATCACGCTAGACGCAGACGCTGGTATCAACTTACATACGCTGATGCACGAAATGTCTCACGCAGCGGGTAGTGCAGCAATAGCCGACAAGAGTTCACAACTGGCAATAAAACTAAACGAGTTGTTTAAACGTGTTAAGGGGTCGTTGAACCGAGAATCAGGCACAGCAAACCTGCAAGAGTTCTTTGCGGAGGCTATGGCAAACTCAGAGTTCCGCAGTGAGTTGTCGGCAATAAACATGAAGGGCGAACCTGTTACTGCGTTACAGCGATTCTTCAACATAATGCAGAATTTCTTACGTAAGTTCACGGGCGCACCATCGGTGAACCTAACAGCCTTACAGAAGATAGACAGTCTTACTGATGCGTTGTTAGCCCCTGCTCCACAAAACCGTAACGCGTCACCGTTACCAATGGCAACGATGGATACTACGCGTAAAGGCGTACAAAGTTTTATGTCAGGAGTTGTTGACGGTACACAAAAGGCTGTTAGCGAAGGTAGCCGTGAACAGTTAAAGAACGACACTAAGGATTTCTTTACACAGACCATATCCAAGAACGGTAAGAACTTGTTAATGGGATTGTCTGGTTCGCAGACATTGGGTGACATTGCACAGGCAGTAGGGCTGGGTAACTTAGGGTATGACTTAGACAAGGTAATGGCACAACAGCGTGGCGCGATAATGAACGCCGAAGCTAAGGTAAAAGATCAGATTGAGGCAATCGTAACAAACCTCAATCGTGGTGATAAGGCAGTAGTTGAGAAACGCACCAAGGCGTTAAACACAATCATATACGACAACAACTTTGGTGCTACGATCTTCCAAGTAGACCCCAATGACAAACGCAGTGAATACTTAAACAAAAAGGGCGAAACAAAAATAGATGCTGAAGGTAACAAGTTAGTAGATATTTGGGACGCTCAACGTAAACACTGGAATGATATGGGACCAGAAGGTCAAAAAGCCTTTAACGATATGCGTAAGGTGTATGAAGAACAATATGCAACGATGAAGGAAGTCTTGTTCAAGCAGGTAGACGATAGTTTAGGCGACACCGATACAGCAAAACAGTTAAAGAACACTATTACCAAACAGTTGTTCGACAAATCAAAGTTAAAGGTTTATTTTCCGTTGTTACGTGAAGGCGACTTTGTACTGCGTTATGACGTTAAAAATATTGATCCAGCGAAACGTATCGCTAACGTACTACAGACCTTTGAGACTGCGGCTGAACGTGACGATGCCAAGGCAATCATCGAAGCTAACTCTGATTACGAAAATGTAACCACGTCCGATGGAGATTTAACACTGGCACAGATGAAATCTGTACCATCCGTGTTTGTCCAAGATACGCTATCCGTACTTAAAAAAGCCAAAGTACCTGACAGTGTGCAGAAAGAAGTATTGCAGTTGTTTATTAAAACACTGCCTGAAACATCTTTTGCTAAAGCGTTACAAGGACGTAAAGGTACTCCGGGATATATGCAGGACAGTGTACTAGCCCTAAAATCTAAGGCGTACAACATTGCAAGCCAAGCGCAGAAGATTAAGTACGGCGCAGCCATACGTGCGTTAGAACTTAAAATTAAAGATGCGCCTAGACCCAAAGACCCGCCTGCAGCAGGTAAGACCTTATCTGGTAAAATATTACGAGGGTTAGAAAAAACAACACTCGCTGATTTTGACGCTGTTAAAACAGAATTGTATAAACGAGCAGAATTTGCGCGAGAAGGCGCTAAAAATAAAAACTTTGAGGAAATAGGACGCAGGTTAAATCAGACTGCGTTTATCTATACAATCGGGTTTAATGCTTCGTCTGCGATGGTAAACTTGTCGCAAATTCCACTGTTTGTTGCACCGTATCTAGGTGGTCAATACGGGTATAAGAAAACACACGCAGCAATTAAGAGTGCCTACGGCAACGTCATTAAAAGTAAGTCTCGTAACGGCTCCTTCAACTCTTTGTTTGAGTATTACAAACGCGCTGATGATGGCACGTTACAGTTGCGGGACCGTGCTGAATTAAACCTACCTGATGGCGCAGAGGGCGACGCCAAATACTTAGAATTAGGTCGTATGACACAGTTGGTAGATGCCGCCAGAGGACGAGGGCTGCTGCAAAGTAGTGCCCTTGCCGAATCTATGGGGCTTACAGAATATTCTCGTATCGCAAAGGGCGGTAGAGTAGGTCGCACTATGGATAACGTGTCAGTGCTATCGGCAACATTGTTTAACCACGGTGAACAGATGAACAGGCAGGTCACGTTGATGGCCTCATTCAATTTAGCGTTAGACGCAAAGACGGGAGGCAAACCCGAAACGGCCACAGCCGATCAGATAGACGCCGCTGTACAAGACGCTATATATAACACGCAACAGACAAACGGAGGTACGTTCTTAGAAAGTGCCCCCCGTCTATCACAACAACATATTGGTCGCGTTGCGCTCATGTACAAAAGCTACGGCTTGCAGATGTACTACACCATGCTGAAGACAGCCAAGATAGCGTTTGATGGTGACAAAGGTAAACTGTTTGGTCCTAAAGGTTCGCCAGAACGCAAGGCTGCGTGGAAACAACTTATAGGGTTACATGGCACAGCAATGTTGTTTGCGGGTGTTCAAGGTTTACCTCTGTACGGTGCGGTTCGTTTGATTACTAATCTGTTCTTCTTAGACGATGAGGAAGATGATTTTGACACGATAGTTCGCAAGCATATTGGTGAGGGTTGGTATAAGGGCGGCATCACAGCGGCTACAGGGTTGGATGTATCTACTCGCGTTGCACTTACAGGCTTGTTGCTACAGCAAAACCGCTACAACAACGACCCGTCTTTGGAGGAGAGCCTTGGGTTCTACCTTGGTGGCCCTGCACTCAGTGTGGCTAAACGTCTGGGTAGGGGTGTGGATGACTTGTATAATGGCGAGACGGAACGCGGTATAGAAAACTTACTACCCGCAGGTGTGGCTAATGCGTACAAGAGTAGTTTCGGGCGATATCAACAAGACGGTGGCGCGTTTACCAGACGCCAAGACCCTATATATGATGATATATCCGCAGGAGAACAATTATTTTGGGCACTTGGTATAGCGCCTAAAGAATATACGTTACGCCAAGACAAGGCTATGATTGGTAAGAGGATTGACACAGCGGTTAATAAAAAACGATCTGATTTGCTAAAGAAGTATTACGTAGCCTCACGTATGTATGATAGTGCTGAGATGTTAGACATATCTACTAAAATGATGGACTTTAGTTTGCGTCATCCTGATGCAGCGATTGATCGCGACACTATCGAACGGTCAATGAAAAAACACGCTACTTCATCAGAACAGATGTATAACGGGGTGTCATTCAGTTCTTTGTATGGCGATACTATCCGCATGATGTTGGGTGAGTTTGAACAATAAAAAAACCCCGCTGTTAAGCGGGGCAGTTTAGGGGAGAACGGCAATGAATACTGCCACCCCTACAATATCACACAGTGCGCCATATGCGAACCCCAAACATTTTATTTTCTATTCGAGTTCGCACCGCTACACGCCATGATTTTAACTCTGCAATTTTTCTTACCTGTTCGCCTGCCCGTGTTGTGTTTATACATGGTATAAAGACTGACGCCCCTACAACCATGTACTTCCACGCGACAACAACTTTTATGCCGTCTGGGTTTAGATCATCATATTTCTGGGGCTTCTGGTACACTGCTCAACCCGTCTAGTCTCACCGCAATCACACGTATAGGCGGTAAGTTAAAATTAGTCCCTTTGGTCAGCCGTATCTGCAACTTCTTAGCCCCCATCTGCTTCACCATTTCTTCGACAGTGGAAGTATAGTTTATGTGGCGGTCATTCAAATGTTTCTTAAACGCTTTAGGAACCACGTAGAACATATTCGTGTCTGTCTCAAATCGTGCCACAAACATATTACGAGGGTTCTGTTCTGGTATAACTATCGGTATAACGCCGTTGACAGGTTGCCCTCCCGTATTCATAGTCTTGCTGCTCTTAATTTTAAGTATGTTAGTCCAATTCTCAGTAGCAAATTCTGTTACTAACTGTTCCACAGACGCTGCACTATCATCCACGTAGGCTTTAACCTTTTTAAGTTCGTCCACGATCCACGCGTATAACTTGTTAATATCATAGTTAACAAACCCTAGTTGCTTTGCCGCTAACGCCCCTACTATAGTTGCCGCACATCCCCCAGACCAGAAACGGTTCTCGGCTTGCAATCCTGCCTTAGCATCTAACTTAGATTTAACCTTTGTGTATAACGCTCGTAGGTCATCCCTGTTACTTATCACGTACTGGATAAACTCTATGGCAAAATGCCCGTAGTTGGTCTTGGCATCTTGGAACAACTGATCTGTCTTACCCTTGTCTAAGACTGCCTTTATATTTTTATCGACCCGTATTTCTAACACTCGTTGCATCTCAGCTTTAGGGTCATCTTTTACGCGCTGCATTTCCTCGTAGAAACTCATATTACCTGTAGACAGCGCCATAAGCTGCCACGGCCTACCCCTAACACGTTCTATATTTCCGCCACCTGCCATACGGTTCTTTTGCTTACCTTCGGCTAATTGATAGGAATACTCGGACACATCCCCACCCTTCATGTTCGTCATTTCGTCAGAGTTTAACGGTAGGTTACACATAACTTCGCCACGGTTCATGCGCGAGTTCGGTG
>Ga0222716_10001341_pt1 | contig 20639 bp, 36 predicted proteins | sample C33_13DmetaG_FD_165044 | JGI IMG/M metagenome (GOLD analysis project Ga0222716, IMG submission 165044) | Estuarine water microbial communities from San Francisco Bay, California, United States - C33_13D | ecosystem: Environmental > Aquatic > Marine > Unclassified | place: USA: California... | reverse complement strand
CTTGGGCTAAACAAATGGCTTATGACTTATCCAAGGGAAGATATGGTAAGAAGAGCAAGGTAGTTAAGGTAATAAGTAAAGTGGGCGAAGGGATTTGTTACGCTTTGGGTTTTGTATCTAATATCAAGCAACTTATAGGAGAAAAATATGGCTGATATCAACATAGAGAACATGGAAGAGAACGCTGAACTTTTCATGGAAAAGATGGGTTTTCCTCATAATGCACCAGGTTTAGAGCTATCTGACGATCAGTTAGTTAACTTTCTATTGTTATGTTATCAAGGAATGATGCTTCCAGACGAAGAAGAGGAAGAAGAGGATTACGAAGAAATGGATGGAGACGTTAAGGTCAAGGTCATGAAAGTAGATAGTGGCGATATGCGAAGCGTCATGGATGAGATACTTGGTCATGGTTCACCAAAGATAGGAATGTAGATATGCAAAATGTACCCAATGACATTGGTGCTTTAGCAAATTTACAAAAGGCTAGCCCATTAACTGATATGCCAGAAGGTAGGGTTGAGCAAGTGGGTGAGGATTATGGAGTAATAGCTCAATTCATCGGTCCAAATTTAGAAGATGCTATTAGTGTTTTTAAAGAGGGTAATGGATATTATGCAAGTGGACATAACTTTGATTTTTTTGCCAGCGATATTCCTGATCTTATGAAAAAACTTAAAGTATATGGTGCAACTGAACTTTATTATGGGAGATTATAATCATGCCAGGAAAAGTATATTCATCAAAACAAAAAAAGATTGCTAACATGGCAAAGCCAAAGAACAAGTTGACTGGTGCTGATTTTAAAAAACTAGCTATGTTTAAAAAGAAAAAGAAAAAGACTAAATCTAAGATGGCATAAATGGCAACTGGAGTACTTCAACCCATTGTAAAAAGTGGACTGCGTTACATAGATGATCTTGGTGTTTTAAACAAGCTCAAAAAAGATTACTATGAAAATGTGCCTATAGGATCAAAGTTCTCGACTTCTAATAAAATGTTGGATACAGAGTTTGGTAGATACAAAGTGCCTATGTTAGGAGTGCCTATTGAAGAAATGGGTGCTACTCATGTTATTGATAAAAAATTAATCACACCACCTGTAGTAAATTTTTTAAAGTTATTTAAAGACAAAGCAAAACTTGTAAATCTTCCTGGCGATAGATCATTGGGATTTGGTTCATTATTAGAAGTTAATGAAATACCTTTAACTAAAGCTACTAATCAGCAAGGTGGCTTTGAATTTATGCTTAACCCAGATAATGTAAAGGCAAATAAGATTTGGGCATCAAATCCAAAAGTTCTTGAAATAATAAGAAAGTATGCAGAACAAGCTAGTGGACAAGTTAAAAATCCTAAGACTGGCGAAATACTAGAGCCAGGTGTAGACATTTATGGCGTTTTTCAACCAATGGGTGGTAGTTCTAACGACTATTCTACACAAGTATCAGACACAATACTTGCATTAATGGATGGGTTTAAAGTAACAAAAAATTCTAAAAAAATATTAGATGAAGAAATGTCTAAACTTATTCCTAACTGGCCTGGTATAGATAGCAAAAATATAAGGTCATATTTAAATAAAAAAGCAACATTTGATGAAAGTGGTAAACTAATAAGTGATGGTGGTGGAGAAGCAAGAAAAACATTAGCTCAAACACTAGACAAAGCAAAATATAGAGATTTAGGTTTTCCAGATGTGCCAAGTATTAGAGCAGCAACTAGTCATGTAGATTTTTTTGGAACAGGATCAGGAGATCAAGCAGGAAAAGTTATGGCAAGAATTGATGTTAATAGAAAACCTGAAAATATTACAGATAAAACACATGAGACATATGAATCAGCTTTATTTGGAGATAGAGTTTCACAGTTTAAAAAACCTTTAAAAACAAGTGACATTTACACAGATGCATTGAAAATAAGGCGTAACGAAGGATTTCCAATAGGTGGAGATAGAAGATTTATGGAAACAAAAAGGATGGTGCAACCAGTTAATCAAGAGTTTATAGATAGAATGGGTGCTCTTGGATTGTTGACTTAATCGTAATTAGGAAATTTTTTAATGTCTATACCAGTTTCATTACATATGTATCTATCAATACTATCTAATGTGTTTTCTTGTTCCACAGTCAAAGTTTCATCACCTAATAGACTAACAAAATGTGTTAATTTTTCATTTATAAATGATCTAAAGCTATGTGGGTCTTCCATAATATCTCCTTGTGCATTTTTAATCTTTTATAGTAAAATAAAACAAGAGATAAGTCAACCCAATATAAGGAGGTATTATGGCTAAAAAACCAGGATTATACGCTAACATACATGCTAAGAGAAAAAGAATAGAAGCAGGCAGTGGTGAAAAGATGAGGAAAAAAGGTCAAAAAGGAGCACCAGAAAAAGGCACTTTTACTAAAATAGCAAAACAAGAAAAGAAAAAGAAGAAAAAAACAAGGAAATCATAATGGCAAAAGGCGTTAATCATTATTTTAAAGATGGTACTAAGTACACTGGGGCAACTCACAAGGATGCTAAAGGTAAAGTTATGTCAGGTGCTAAACATACTGCAAACAGTAAATATTTAGTACATATGAAAGATTTATCGGCAGCAGCCAAAAAGAAGGCAAAGAAAGCTAATGGCTAAGTATAAAGGTAAAAGTGTATCTCTAAATAAGCCTAGAAGAATAGCTAAAGGCGAAACATCCTATGGCAAGAAGAAGTCAGTTGTTTACGTTATGGATGGTGATAAGGTAAAGCGTGTGACATTTGGTGATCCAAACATGCGAATCAAGAAAACCCAAAAGGGCAATAGAAAAAGCTTTAGGTCTAGACATAACTGTGACAATCCAGGATCGAAGACAAAAGCTAGATATTGGTCATGTAAGGCTTGGTAAGATGAACCCATTTGGTGTATTTGCAAAATTAATTAACAAGGGCGTAAGAAGCAAAGATGTAGTGCCATATCAAGGTGCTGGTGAAGTTTTAGATGCTATGCCTACTGAAGAACAATTAAGAGAGCTAGGTAACCTACCAACTGAGAAAGAATTAATGGAAAGAGGTTTTGATCCTAAGACTTTCTATCATGGTAGTCCAGAAAAGAACATTATGGAATTTGTACCTCAAGCTTCTGACAGAACAGCTTTTGGAGGCTTTAGAGAAAGAAGAGTAGGTGAGCCAGTAACATATTTTAGCGAAGACCCAAGATACACAGAAGGATTTGCACTTAAGGGTGGTATGCCTGTTAATAAAGGTGGTCTTACTTACTATCTACCTCACGAAAGCTCCAGAATATATCCAGTAAAATTAAAAATAGATAATGTTTATAACTACAAAAACCCACAACACCAAGAAATGTTAGAAAAAGAATTAGGTCAAAGCTTAGATATGGACACAAAGATTGGAGACCCTTTCAAGTTGCAAGAGCCAGACATAAGTAAAGCTATAAAAGATTTGGGTTTTGAGGGTTTTCTAACTAACGAAACAGCAAGATTTGGCAATAGGACAGTTGGTTTATTTTATCCAGAGAAGGGCAATGTAAGAAGTGTGTTTGCACAATTTGATCCTGAAAAGGCAGACAAAGGCAATATATATGCATCTATAATACCACCAGCGACTACTGCAGTTGGCTTGGGTGCACTAGCTGGACTAGATGAAAGCACATAATGAAAAATATTATTGCAAAAGGTATTGAGAATGTAGTAGACGCTCTTGGAAACAAGATAGGTGCGTTGCCTTCTCCAAATGAATTGTATCGTTTTGAAAAACCAAAATATAGTTTTCCAAACGAAGGTGCAGTATTCTATTCTCCAGATAAAACATACGCTGAATTATATAAAGCAGATGAAAGTATATTAAGAACAACAAAAATGCCTGACAGTATTTTAGATATTAGAGACAAAGATAGTTTGGAAAAATCATATAATTGGATAAAAAAAGAAATAAGTAATTTAGAAAAGAACGAAATACCTAATACTAAACAAGATTTTGAACTAGCTAAAAAATTTCTTGAACAGAAAGATGCTAAAGGAATATCTAGCTCACTTGCTAATCTAAATATGATTTACATGAAACAGTCAAACAGACCTTTGATTACAGGCATGGCTGAAAAGAAATTGATGAATGATCTTGATGTAGAAGCAATGACAATTAGAGAATTTGGGCGAGATGGCGAAGATTATAGCATTGCATTTAGAGAAAACCCCTATGGTGCATTGCCACAATCATTCAATGATTTAAGAAAGGGTGCTACTATCAGAATAGATAATCCACCATTCTTAGATGCAATAACTGGTGAAACATATATAGCTAAAAAGATTAGGGAAAACAATGAATACAAAGCATCAAACCCAAGCAATGACCCTATAGGACTAGTGAGTGGTATAACAGGTTTTGCTGATAATGTTAAGTTTAGCCCCCAAGAGCTTATAAACATTAAAGGTCATGCTGAAGAAGAAAAATATAGAATGTCTGGGCCCAGATTGGAAAGCCTAAAAAAATCCATAAAAGAAAAAGGCTATCAAGGTGCAGAAAAAGGTGGAGACAGAATATTAATACATGTGAGGGAAGATGGCGTACCTTTTATAACTGAGGGTAATCATAGAATGGTAGAAGCTTATCTATCTAATAGACCTTTCATCGCCGCTGATGTAAGATATCTAAGAGGATCAGAGAATGTGGACGGGCCGCTAAACCCAAAAAGAATTGGCATAGACTTTGGTGAGGATAAATAATGGCTAAAAGAACAAAAATAAAAAAAGTAGCTAACGCTGAAATAAGAGCTGCTAAGAAATTTTTAGAATCAAAAGGCTTGGAATCAGATGAGGTAAGCCCAAAGAAATTTGCTACTGCAGCTAAGAAGCTAGATAAAGGCTTTCAGGAAACTCTAGAGATATTGGCTAGAACACTATCAGCAGGACAAGTGTAATGGATATTAAAAGCTTTTTTAGTAATTTAAAAATGAAAGCACCACAAGTTGATATTAGTGGTGGGCGTTCTGTAAATCAATTTGCAGTTAATTTGCCAACTAGCACTCCTAACATCACAGAAATAAAAAACAAAGCTAGTGGTAGTGTGGATTTAAATTTTGAAGCTCCATCAATGGTTGAAGGTCAGCCTACTGTATTTGGCATGGGTGGTAGTGGTAATTTTATGGAAGGTCAAGTTAAATTTCCAGAAGAGCTACAAGTTTATGGTGCTCCTTCAAGGCAACAGTTTGGTCAAGGATTAACAGTTGATCAGTTAAGGGCGTATTTAGGTATACCAATTACAGAAAACACAAGTTTAAATATACAAGGTCAAATAAACCCATATTACTTTGATCCAGTGGATGGAACGCCACTTGGAAAAGAAAAAAATATTGGGGCAAATATAGAGTATAGGTTCTAAATGGCTGAGACTGAGCTAGATAGATTTTTTAGAGAGAATAGGCTAAGGGAAGCACAAAGCGTAGAGCCAAGTGTGTTTGAAAACCCTAGATATGCTTCTATGATATACAACTCTAGCGTACCCCTAAATCAATTGGAAAAGTACATACAACAATCTCAAGGCTACATGTTAGAGCCAGCTTATAATCCTACCATGAGAGATACAAGTCAAAAAAATGTGCGGTCAGCTTTAGAATATTTGAAATCAAAAGGTATTGTAGGGAAAGATGTTCGAGAAGGCAGAAGAACGCTTAAAGATACAACAGAATCATTTACTGGCACAGAAGACAGTATTGGTCTTGTTGATGCTACGCCTATAGGTTCATTGTTTGCTGCCCAAGAAGGGCAAAGAGCACTAATAAAAGCTGAACCAAATGCATTTAAAAGACAAATGGCATCACTAAGTTTTATGAGGCAACCATTTCAAACATATCTAGATAGACCAGAAGTAGCAATACCATTATTTGATATGGCATCTGGGGCAGTAGAGGGTATGGGGTTTGCTTATTTAGCTAAACCAATATTAAAAAAATTTAAAAATTTTGCTAAATCTTTAGCAGGCAAAATCAAAGGTGATACAGAAGTATCTGCACCAACCATAGGGGCGTTACCTAAAGCTGAACCTAATATGTTAGCAAGCACTCGAAGAATGCCACCTAATATGGTTATGACAAACCCAAGAAAGTTAGATGATTTTGGCTTTTACTACAAGTCAGAAGAGCTTGCTAATAAGATGAAACAAACAAAAGGAAGTGGCAAAGACTTTGAGAATTTTTTCAAAGGGCAAGGCATTTCTGAAACTGAGCTATTTGACACTGGTCTTGATGAACTATTTAAAGTTACAAGCAGACCAATCACAAAAAAAGACATATTAACCAAAATTAATTTAAATAAGCTACAATTATACGAGGATGTTTATCAAGACAATCCAGTTGCAGAAGGTTCAAGCCTTATATTTGAGAATATAGCTGACAAAATATCAGAAACACCTTCATATAATAAATTTAGTAATTATGAAATAGATGAACTAAACAAAGGTCTAAATGTATCAGATAAAACACGAGCAGAAACAGAGCTAGTAAATCCTACAAAAGTTTTGGAAGATACGAAGACGGGTTACAGAATAGTTTATGACGATGATGGTCAAAACTTTCTTACATTTGATAAAGATGCAGACATATTTGATATCACACAATCAGAACAATATAAGGGGTTCAGAGATAGTGGAGATGATATGGATGCATATAGATTTAATGAGATAGCTGAGAGAGGAAACATAAACGAAGCCATAGTGCAGACAGAAAGTTATGCCATACAAAATGGCGATTATGTAGCTAAAGATGCTAGATTTTCAGAGAGCACACAACAAGGTGGCTCTAATTACAAAGAAGCTGTACTGGGTAAGCAGTCTAATAATCCTACATTAGCTCAAAGTGGTGAGTATGATGCAGTAGATGACTACATAAACCCAGCCCACTTTCCAAACTATAATCCAATAGTTCACGTTAGAACTAAAGATAGAACTTTGGATGATGGTAGCAAAACCTTATATGTAGAAGAGCTACAATCAGATAGAGGGCAAGCTGGAAGACGAAGGGGCTTTGCACCAGGCAGCCGCTCATACGCTAAATTAGAAGAGAAAATGAATGGTTTAAACTCAGAGTTAATTAATACGTTTAAAAACATACCAATCAAATTAAAAAGTTACGAACAAGAAGAGCTTTACAAAAGAGCTAATCCAGACAAACCAATAATCAGAGTGCCTTTCAGAAGCGATTTATCACCAAGCGAATTAAAACTTGCCACTGATCAAGCTAATATGTTGAGTGATGACAGATTGCTAGGAACTAGCATACAAAGACTGAGGGCTGATTTAGAAGAATTTCTTGACGTAGATAATAGTAGGATTCCTGAAGAATTTAAAACTATGAAATTATCAGATTACTTGGACTTCATAAGTGATCCAGATTATAAAGGTTCCAGTGATGTTGAAATGTTTAATCTGATGAGAATAATAGATAATGATAGAAGGTATCCACTTGGCAGAGATGATTTGGATGGTTTCCCACCAAAGTTTAATGAAATGAGTGAGGAACAACAAATTAATCGGTTACGTTCTGCTTTGCAAGATATTCAATACGAGAGATATGATTTAAAAGGAAGTAATAAATTTCCAGATTTAGACACATTTGCGGGTTACGCTGATGATTTAAGAAATGATATTACTGAAACTGGTAACAAAATGATGGGCAATGTCCCTGGTGGGGATTTGGTGGAAAAAACTGAAGACTGGACAAAGGTTGGTATTAAAAGATTGCTACAAAGAGCAGTAAAAGAAGGTCATGATAGTGTGTCCTTTTCACCTGGACAAGTTCAAGTTGATAGATGGGGCAATGAAGGTTTATATAATCACTATGATAATGTAATACCAGCGATGGCAAAAAAAGTGGCAGGAAAAGAAAATGTGACTAAGGCTATGGTAGAAATTAGACCCAAGAATTTACATACAGTAGTAATGATGAGGGGCGAAACACCACTTGATAGATTATATATGGTTAAAGAAGTTGGCACTGATAAACCAGTTGCATCCTTTAAAACCTTAGAGCAAGCCCAAGATAATGCTGATTTTAGAAATGCTACACAAAAACAAGAATCAGTCACAATCAAAATTACACCAGAGTTAAGGGAAAAAGTTCTAAAGGGATTATCTCTATTTACTATGGGTGCTGGAACCGCAATAGGATTAGAGGAGCAATTAGGGGCACTAAGCAATATGCCTAGCACCCAAGCTAATGCTACCTAGTTCAAACTTACTAAAGTGCCTACAATCGTTCCTAATAAGACGCTATTATCCCATTTGGATACTTGGTGTTTGTAGGTGCAAGAACTTAAAGATAATAAAAGCGTAATTGTAATTACAAAACCTTTCATTTTACCCTAGCCTTTCTTAACAACTTGGCACAAATAATTCTGTTAAAGTTATGTCTATTAATTAAGTATTTATGCAAAGCCTTAATATTAGTCTTAGCTCTAATACAAAGAAGATACCCATAATAAAACCTTTGTGCATCTCTAGAGATATAAGCGTCACCTATGCACTGAAATACTGAGGTGTATCCTTTTATCATACTCATCATTGTCATGCCTCTAACCTCTCGTAATAAGCGTTTACAGTCCTAATAGCTTTGACACCTTCCCAATATGAGTACCTAGTATCCCAAGTATCGTAAACAATACTATCTTTCATTGTCATCATGTGATTGTTTATGCAGACAATAATGTTCTTGAGCTTACTCAGTTGGTCAAGTCTTGTCCTCTCTTTAGAACCAAACTTAATCAATGGCACATATCGATAACCTTTTCCAAGAATATAATCATGATACACCTTTTTAAAATTGCCATTTCTAGGTGTGGCACTTTTCATTTTCTTAGATACTTTGTTATTTCGTGACTTCTTATAGTCTTTGTTGAGTTGGTATAACTCGTCATAAATAACCTTATAGTCAATATTGGTAGAGATGGAGATTGCCCTTACGACACAATCCCCAGCATTACCTTTAAAATACTTTGACCTACCACCATCGTGATATCTGTAATCCACCTCCATTAGCAACCCTCCTTATATCGTGACCAATACTCATCCCAAGCCCAATGGCAAACATCCTTAATCATGTCGTCATATGCACCTACGATAAATTGCCCATTGCTAAGTTTCTTAATTTTATTACAAGTTATATCAAATAACTCAGTAACATTTTCTGATTCTGAAACCATATTAACAGTGATGTTATTGGTAATTGTTTCTTCTATATCCATTAGAAAGTTTTTGTATTTACTCATTTTGTTTTTCCTTATTTAGTTGTTCGTTGAAATGATTCTATCACAAACAAAAAACAATGTCAACCCATAAAAAATGTTAAATAAACCCAAATTAGATGTTGACATATGTATTTACATATATTATATTAATTAAATAGACGAAAAACGATTAACAAAATTTGGAGTAAAAAATGAAAGTTAAAGATAGAAAGTCAAAAGTACACTCAACAAGTAGAGGTTGGGAAAAGGCTTTAAAGAAAAGAGGTAATAAAAAGCAAAGACAATTCGACAAGAAACTTTCAAAAGGAGGATATTAATATGGAAGAAGTACAAGCATTAATTCATATAACTAATTTAATAGAAGATAAAGGTGTAGAAAAGTGCACACCTAAAACTCAAGAGGCTTATGAGATTTTAAAAGAGTTAGCACATAAATTAGAAACTGAATTTGTAATTTACAGACCATAGGAGGTAATATTGTTAAAAGCAAAAGTAATACCAATAAATTGGAAAAAGGTAGACGAAAAAACATATCGTCATGACTATATGGAAATAACTAGCGAAGGGGATTCTGACATTGGCATCCCATTTGAGGTAAGAAATACAATGATAAAACGTGGGTATAATACAATGTATACCTCGTTTGATTGGGAAGATGTGATTAATTTTGTAGAAACAAGGAGGCAAAACTAGTAAAATAAACAATCTAATAGACTGGGAGGTTTATTATGAAGATACTTTTAACGCTGACAATCTTAGCAGTAGTCACGATGTTCGCCCATAACTGTCGCAGTGATGAGGTTAACTGCTTAGCCCTTAATATATACCACGAAGCACGAAATCAGCCCACATTGGGCAAGTTAGCTGTGGCAATGGTAACTATAAATAGGGTTAAAGACGAAAGGTTTCCAAACACAATATGTGGCGTAGTCCTACAAGGTAAATACAAAAACAATGAGCCAATAAAAAACAAATGTCAGTTTAGTTGGTGGTGTGATGGTAAATCAGATAAACCAAAAGATTTGCAATCTTGGAAATATTCTTTACATTTAGCTAAGTCTATACATGAAGGGCATTTAGATAATATAGATTTAGTGAAAGATGCCACACATTATCATGCAATTTATGTTAGACCTTATTGGGCTGACGCCAAGCGTAAGGTAAGGATAATTGCTGATCATGTCTTCTACAGTTGGGAAAAATAAATTTGACTTCTGCAAACAATGTGGCACTAGACTGCGAGTTGTTGAGAAAAGATATGCCCCTAGATCATGCACTGACTGCCTTAATGCAAACAACTACCCTAATTATGAATTTTCAAAAGCTTGTAAAGACGCCCTTAATCCTAATAGTGACGAAACAGATGGAGGTCATGTATTTGAAGATGACCCTAAAGCAATCAATGAAATAGAGCATGGGAAAGTTATCAAACAATCAGTTGGATACGTTTATTCTGAAAGCCCTATGGCTGACCCAATTGTAGATATAAAAAAATAATATTTGGCTTTTATTCTATATCAGCTATTATAGTTTGCATGAATAGATCACAATTTCCATCTTTAATGTCAAAAGGAGACAAAAAAATGAAAATGTATGGCAAAAAAACTAAGAAAAAAGTTGTCAAGAAAAAAGGAAAGAAGTATGGAAAAAAATAAAGATGTAGAGGTTGTTGTAACTGGCGTATCTATGTCTGGAGAGGTCAAGTTAAATGAACACAATCGAACTGCTGAAGAGAATAAAGAACAATCTACGAGAACAGAAATCTGCGATAGCAGAGAAGATGATTGAAGGTAGAGAAACAGACTTTCATTCATACCAAAAAGACGTCGGGATAGCACAAGGATTAGAAGACGCCTGTGCTATTATCGATGAAACCTTAACTAAATTAGATCAAGGAGATGAATAAACATGTCTCATCAACATGACGTAGCGAAGCTATACACTGATGAAGAGTCTAAGGCTACCATCGGTTCACACCAACTACCAACACCAATGGGTTGGAAAATCTTAATACAACCAAACCAAGCCAAACAAAAAACTAAAAGTGGCATTATTTTACCAGAAAAAGCAAAAGAAAACGAAGCATACTTAACTGCTCATGGTATTGTTGCTGCTATTGGTGAACTTGCTTACAGAGAAAGAGAAAGTGGGGCAAGTTGGCGTATTTACAACAAACCAAAGGTTGGCGATAGAGTTACTTATGGCAAATATGCTGGGCAAAAGCTCACAATAAATGGCGTAAGGTTTCTACTGCTCAATGATGACGAAGTTACAAGCATCTTGCCAAATGGCGTAGATGTAACAGCATACGTTTAATAGGGGGTAGTTATGAACGAAAACTCAAATCCAATGGAAGAGATTGAAAAAGAAATCGAGGAAACTAGGCGTAAAGCTAGTAAAGAAGATTTTGAAATTGAAATAGCAGACGATAAAGAGGAAGTTAAAGCTGAATCTGAAGTCGAAGAAAAAAGTCAAGAAGAAACAGCAGAAGAAGAAAAAGAAAAATTTAGCAAAACTATACAAGCTAGATTTAGTAAGTTATCTGCACAAAGAAGGGAAGCAGAGTTACAAGCAAAGAAATACCAAGAAGAGACAGCAACCCTTAAAGCTAGACTTGAAAGACTTGAAAGCACAACTGAGCAACAACAAAACGCTAAACTACAAGGTGACTTTGATAGACGTTATTCGTTAACAAAAGAAGCTTTAAAAAAGGCTGTGGAAGAAGGTGATACAGATGCACAAGTAGCATTTTCTGAGCAATTAGCTGATATGAGAGCCGCAGTCAGAGTTAACGAAATGCAAAACCAACTTAGGCAACAACAACAAACGCAGTCGCCTACAGTGGGGAGAGCACAACAAGCAGCAGTCAATCCAGCACCACCTAAAGCTATGGGATGGTGGCAACAAAACCAATGGTTTAATGCACAAGGATATGAAAGAGAAACGGCAGCAGCTAGGGCTATTGATGTACAGTTAGATTTAGAGGGATATGACAAAAATTCTGATGAATATTACAGTGCATTAAATAGTCGTTTACAAAAAGTCTTTCCAGAGTTAGTATCAAGTAACGACCAAAGTACGAGAAGTAAAAGTAGAAAAATAGTATCACCAACTACGGGTGGCTCATCGTACAGAGGTAATAGGGTTCGCATGACGCAGGATCAGTTACGAATGGCTAGAGAGCTTGGAATTAATGATGAGGCTGGCTTGAAAAAGTACGCTTCAGAAATACAGAAAAGTCAAAGGAGTTAATCATGGCTGAAAATAGAAATGTAAGAGCAAGTGAAACCCGATCAGGTGTTCGAGACGAGGAGTCAAGACCTCAGACACATTGGACACCACCAGCGTTGTTGGATGCACCAGAACCGAGACCTGGTTATGTTCAACGATGGGTAGCTACCTCGATTCAGGGGAAGGACACACCAGATAACGTATTTAAAAGAATGCGTGAAGGGTGGGAAGCTCGCCCTGCTAGTACTGTGAAAAGTAAGTTGTTCCCAACTATAAATCATGGACAGTGGGAAGGTTGTATTGGAATTGAAGGAATGTTGCTTTGCGAAATGCCTGAAGATAAACATAAGCAGATGAAAGCTTATTATTCTAACAGGAACGTAGAGCAAAACGAATCACTTGCAGGCGACCTTGATGCATTAGGGCAAAGAACTGGACAACGAATCTATCAAGAGAGGAAGAGTTCAGTTAGTGGTGGCAGACAATTGTCTGCTATGGAAGACTAACTATTAACTAGGAGATAAAAAATGGCAAATGTTGATGCTGCTTTTGGGTTTGTACCCGTTCGTCATCTTAGTGGTAATGGTTATTCTCGTGCAAATGTATATACAATTACTTCAGGTTTAGCTGAGAACATCTTTACTGGTGATCTCTGCATAATCACTGCAGATGGTGTAATAACACCTCACACTGCCACAGAAGTAAATAATATAGGCGTTTTCGCAGGAGTATCATACACTGCTTCAGATGGCTCATATGTTTACTCACAGTACTGGCCGTCAGGAACTGTAGCTACAGATATTAAAGCTTATGTTTATGATGATCCTTATACTGTGTTTAAAGCTCAATCTGCAGGAACTACTGCTCAGACAAACATTGGTAATTGTGCTGATGTTGTTGCTGGTGCTGGTTCTGCAACTACAGGACAATCTGGATTTGAAATATCAGGGACTATGGCGGCAGGTACTGCAACCACTAAGATCATAGCTCTGTATGATGCTCCAGACAACGCCTTTGGTGCAAATGCAATAATGGAAGTTCTTATCAATGAGCACTTGCTCAAAGATAGTGCTGGAATATAAGGGAGATTTAAACAATGGCAATGAATAGAGCACAATTTGCAAAAATGCTTGAGCCTGGTTTAAATACCTTGTTCGGCTTAGAATATGACAGTTACCCACCAGAGTATGCTGCAGTATTTGAAAGCAACACATCTCAAAAAGCTTTTGAAGAAGATGTATTGTTGACAGGTTTTGGAGCGGCTCCAACTAAAGACGAAGGTGCAAGCGTAAGTTACGATAGTGCATCTCAACAGTGGACTGCTAGATATCAGCATGAAACTATTGCTTTAGCTTTCTCAGTTACTGAAGAAGCTGAAGAAGATGGTCTTTATGGGTCAATCGCATCTCGTTATACAAAAGCATTAGCTAGGTCTATGGCTTCTACTAAAGAAATCAAAGCAGCAAATGTTTTAAATAACGCAACTTCAACAAATGGTGGCGATGGCGTTTCATTATTGAGCATATCGCACCCAACTCAAAACGGTAACCAAAGTAACACTTTAGCTACTGCGGCTGATTTATCAGAGACATCTTTAGAGAGTATCTTGATAAACATTGCAGATATGAAGGATGACAGAGGATTAAGAATTGCTGCACAAGGCACAATGCTTATTATTCCAACTGCTTATACTTTCGTAGCTGAAAGATTACTTGAGAGCCAATTAAGGACAGGAACTGCTGATAACGATCTCAACGCTATCAAGTCTGGTGGATACTTACCACAAGGCTATCATGTGATGAGAAGATTAACAGACAGTGATGCATTCTTTGTTAAGACTGATGTTCCTGATGGACTTAAGATGTTCCAAAGAAGCCCAATGAAAAAGGGCATGGAAGGCGACTTTGAAACTGGAAACATTCGTTATAAAGTGAGAGAAAGATATTCTTTTGGTTTCACTGACTGGCGTGGTGTTTTTGGTACAGAAGGTGCAGCATAAGAACCTCGCACTTGGAGAGGGGCTAGTCTCCTCTCCTTTTACTATTAACCTTGACTGCGTAAGCAGACACTAGCCACGACAAGGAGAAATACATGGCTCGATCAACTTTTACAGGACCAGTAAAGTCCAATAACGCATTTGAATATCCAGTAGTAGCAACTGCTGATTTACCTACCGCAGCCAATACTGCTGAAGGAACAGTTTACATTATTAGTGACAATGGTGCTGGTAATGATGAATATTGTTTAGTAATTAACACAGGTTCTGCTTGGGTAACTGCAGTAGGCGCCGCATTAAGCTAATTAGGGGGTAACAATGGCTGATATCGTAACAACAACTACGATAGCTGATAACCCTCGTGAGGCTGTGTTCGCTTTTCAATATCAGTATGTCGATACTGGCAATGAAAGTGCAGTTACGAAGATTGATGTATCGTCTTTGGTTAAGAACGCCAATGGCGAAACATGCACAGGCGTAAGAATACTTGAGTGTTGGTGGATTGTTGAGGGATTGACAGTAGAAGTGTTAGCAGACGCTACCACAGATGTTATTGTCATGCACCTAGCAGAAAGTCAACAAGGCTATCACAACTTTGAAAAGTTTGGAGGACTACCTTCAAGCTCATCATATGGCACAAGCCCAACTGGTGATATTAAGTTCACTACAACTGGGTCTGCTGCTGCGGGTGATGCCTACCAAGTAATCTTAAGGGTAGCTAAAGAGTATTAAGGAGAATAAATATGGCTCAAGTATCTTCAATTAGTAGGGTGGGCACTACTGAGCCATTTTATCTTCAAGTAGCTCGTAATCAAATTTCATTTCATAAATCTATTTTTAAGTTTGGTAACAATACAACTGTTGGTAATAGTTTAGAAACAATATGGGCAGAAGGTGGGCTTTATAGCTATCTAACTGCAACTACAGTATTAAAAGTTTCAAGCTCATCTACAGCAGATACTTCAGCAGGAACAGGTGCAAGGATAGTTGAGTTATTTGGTTTAGATGCTGACTATAATGAGATAAATGAAACAATTACTTTAAATGGTCAGACTGCAGTAAACACCACTAAAGAATATTTAAGAATAAATAGAATGATTGTGAGGTCTGCAGGAAGTGGTGGTTCAAATGCAGGTGTTATATATGCAGGCACAGGCACAGTTACAACAGGTGTTCCTGCTAATGTTTATGCTTCTATAAATGGAGTAACAGGAGAAAATCAAAGTCTGATGGCTCTTTGGACAGTTCCTGCAGGATATACTGCTTACCTTATTCAATATGATGTATCTAATGGAACTACTTCTAATACTCCTGCAGTCTGTAAATTAGTATTAGCAGTAAGACCTTATGGAGAAGTTTTTCAATCGAAAGATGTTAAATCTTTAACAACAGGTATGCACGTTGAAGAAACATTTTCAATTCCTATAAAGATTGAAGAAAAATCAGATATTGAAGTAAGGGCATTATCCTCCTCTGGTAGTGTAAGTTTTGATATTTCAGCAGGTCTAGAAATTATATATATACAAAATGATGGAGCTTAAATATGGCGACCTCTGGAACAGTTTCATTTAGACCTAACGTAGAAGAAATAATTACTGAGGCTTATGAGAGATGTGGATTAGATATTCAGACTCGAACTGGAGATCAAGCTATATCTGCTCGTAGAAGCATGAATTTATTGTTTTCTGAGTTTGCTAACAGAGGTATTAATTATTGGACTGTCTCACAAAACACATTGCCATTAGTTAATGGAACTACAAGCTATACACTTCCTGTAGGAACTATAGACATATTAGATGCAGTAATTAGAGATAGCTCAAGTAATACAGATCAAATTATCAATAGAGTTACAATACAAGAATACAATCAGTTGCCTAACAAAGATACTGCAGGAAAACCTAGTCAGTATATGATAGATAGACAATACACGCCAGTCATTTACTTTTGGTCAGTACCTAATACATCTACATATTCTTTAGTTTATTGGGCTATGAACCAATTAGAAGATGTAACATTATCTAACCAAGATGCAGACATACCTTATAGATGGAACGACACAATATGTGCTGGGTTAGCTTCTAAACTAGCTATGAAATATGCACCAGAGAAATTTCAGTTACTAAATGAGATGTATGAAAGGTCTTTTAACTTTGCGGCATCAAGTGACAATGATGGAGTTAGCTTGAGGGTTCAGCCAACTGCGTTGAATATGACATAATGGCAAAATTAGCTAGTGGTAAAAAATCTGTAGCTATAAGCGATAGAAGTGGTTTTAAGATTAAATACACTGATCTTAAGACGACTTGGGATGGTTTGCGAGTTGAACCTAGCGAATGGGAACCGAAGCACCCACAATTAACGCCAGCCAAAAATGTTGTAGATGCTACTGCATTATTCCAACCAAGACCAGACAATGATCCTGAAAATGTAGATATATATTTTGGTTATTCACAAAACATATTTGCATCTAGGGTTGAGCGTTCACAAACTGGCGTTGGGATAAAAGGTCAAGGTGCAATTGGTTATTTAGGCTTAATAATTAATGCAACTAAAACAGTATCTGGTGTGTCAGGTAATGGAAATATAGGAAATGCAACATTATTTATCACTCTTGATGTATCAGTAACTGGTGTGAATGGAACTGGTGCAACTGGCACTGAAGCATTCGAGCTAGAGAAAAACCCAAGTGGAGAAGCTGGGGTAGGAGCAATTGGAACGTCTATACCAGAATCTGAGATTACTGAAAGTGGAGTTGCTGGAACTGGTGCTATAGGAACTGAAACACCAGTATCAGAAATAAATGAAGTTGGAGTTGCTGGAACTGGATCAGTTGGATTTACTAACGAGACTGGCAATGGTAATGTACAATTACAAGTCACTGGATTAAGTGGTTTAGGTGCGACTGGCAATATAGGTGAAGAAGTTGGTGTATCTGAAGCTATCGAAACTGGATTGGCTGGAACAGGAGCTATAGGCACATTTACTTTATCAGTAAACGAAGGATGGGGTGAAAATGCTTGGAGCGAAGGATCATGGGGTGAATAAATGAATTACACAAGCTTAGTATCAAACATACAAAACTTTATGGAAGACGACAGTACAGAATTTCAAAATTCCATTCCTGATATTATAACGCAAGCTGAATCTATGATATTTAGTAGATTGCCTAGCTTGCCTTGTTATAGACAAAAGCAATCTGGTAACCTTGTAATAGGTACTGCAGAGTATGCAGTCGCCAACGCTAGAATGATTAGGCAAGTCTCTGTAACTAAAGCAGATAGTGACGTAATATACTTAAACCATAGAATAGATTCATATCTTAGAGATTATGTGCCAAATGCATCTACACAAGGTACACCTTTTATGTACGCCACAAAAGATGCAGACACAACTGGCGTTACAATTTTACTGGGCCCAGTACCTTCAGCAACACTTGCATATGAGGTAGATTTTGTGGGTCTAGAAACAGGATTGTCAACATCCAACGCTAATAATTGGATAGGAGACAATGCAGAGCAAGTTTTATTGTCAGCTTGCCTATATGAAAGTTCCTCTTTTCTAAAGGCACCCGATAGTGTAAACTTGTATAAAGCACAATTTGATGAAGCAATAGCCTTGTTTCAACAAGAAATGCAACGTAATTATACAGCAGAATACGAAGGAGGTATTTAACAAATGGCTATAACACAAGCAATGGCGACTTCTTTTAAGTCAGAAATATTGCAGGAAGGTCACAATCTAGCGTCAGACACTATAAAGATAGCTCTTTACACAAGTTCTGCAACAATAGATGCGACCACAACTGCATATAGTGCAACTAACGAGGTGAGTGGAACTGGATACACTGCAGGTGGTGTTACATTGACAACTCAAACTGTAGCAACTGCAAATGCATCAGCTTCAGGTGGAACTGCATACTTTGATGCTGATGATCCAGAGTGGACAAGTGCAAGTTTTACTGCTGCAGGAGCATTAATCTACAATTCTACTAACGCTGATAAAGCAATAGCAGTCTTGAACTTTGGTGGCGATTTTACAGTTTCAAGTGGTACATTCAGAATTGTTTTTCCAGCAGCAGGGACTACAGCAATAGTAAGGATAGACTAAAATGGCAAGCACATATGTTAATGATCTTAGGTTAAATGAGCTAGGAACTGGCGATGCAGCAGGAACTTGGGGCACAATAACAAACACCAATCTAGAATTGATTGGCGAAGGACTTAGCTATGGTACAGAAGACTGCTTTACAAGTGATGCAGACGACACTGCGACAATAGCAGATGGGGCAACTGACCCTGCTAGAGCGATGTATTTTAAGGTTACATCTTCAGCGACACTTACTGCGACAAGAACATTAACAATCGCACCAAATACTGTATCCAGACTTCAATATATAGAAAACGCCACTACTGGTGATCAGTCTATTAATATATCGCAAGGAAGTGGCTCTAATGTTACTATACCAAGTGGACAAACCAAAGCAGTATATATGGATGGTGCAGGAGCAACCGCTGCTGTTGTTGATGCTTTTTCTTTACTAAACCTAAATTTAGCTGACAATGTGAAGCTTAATTTTGGTACTGGCGATGACCTACAGATTTATCACACTGGTACTGAAAGTATTATTAGTGATGGAGGTACAGGAAATCTTAAAATTTATGGAGAGAACTTAGAGCTTCAAGCAACATCAACTGGCGAAACATATTTTAATGCTATCGCAAATGGTGCAGTTACACTTTATTACGACAATTCACCAAAACTCGCCACCAACTCAACAGGCATTGACGTAACAGGTAACGCCACATTTGCTGATGATGGCAAAGCTATCTTTGGTGCAGATTCTGACTTACAGATTTATCACAATGGAATTGATTCATATATAGATAATAATAGCCCTAATCATTTATATATACGAAATGCTAAAGATGACCACGATGTCTTTATACAATCAGACGATGGTTCAGGAGGTTTGGCTACATATTTTCTAGCAGATGGTTCTACTGGAGAAGCTCAACTTTTTCATTATGGTTCACAAAAACTAAACACTACCTCAACTGGCATATCAGTAACTGGTACTGCACTAGCAACTACAGACACAGACACAACTAATACTGGTAATGTTACGCTAGACTTTGGAGCTAATCAAAACTTTGTGTTGACATTAACTGGAAACGTAACACTTGACAATCCAACAACAGAGCAAGTAGGTCAGTCTGGATTTATAACATTTATACAAGATGCAACTGGTGGCAGAACAGTATCTTTAGGAACAGATTATGAAACAGCAGGTGGTGCAGGATTGACTTTATCTAGTACAGCAAGTGCCACAGATGTAGTGCCTTATATAGTGGTCGCATCAGGTCGTATATTGTTAGGCACACCACAATTAGCTTTTAGTTAGGAGCGATAATGCCTTTTGGTTCTTCACAATGGATGTACAATAGTGGTGCTGATTTTTACAATGGTGTAGCTACTCAGTCATTGCGATTTGATGATGGCAGTAGTGCTTATTTAACTAGAACACCAAGTGCAGGGGATAGGGGTACTTGGACTTGGAGTGCTTGGATTAAAATGAGTAATATTAGTATACTTGAGGGTCTTTTTGGTGCAGGTACTGCTTCAAATAATTGGACTAACATTCTTTTTAATAATGATGTTCTTATTTTTAAAGCTGAAGATAGTGGTACTGTAAGGGCAGATGTTCAAACTGAAGCATTGTTTCGTGACCCATCTGCTTGGTATCACATTGTTGTAATTTTAGATGTAACAGAAGTTTCTTCATCAGATAGGGTAAAAATTTATGTAAATGGAACTTTACAAAGTTTAACAACAAATACAGCACCATCAGCAACATCTGGTCATTATAAAATTAATGCAAATATAGGTCATTCAGTTGGAGCAAGATATTTAGCATCCCCTACAAGTTTTTTTGATGGTTATATGGCAGAGGTTAATTTTCTAGATGGCATAGCAATAGGCGATAGTGATACTGATGGATATTTAGATGAATTTGGAGAGCTAAAGAACGGAGTATGGATACCTAAAGCATATACTGGCTCATATGGCACTAATGGTTTTAGATTAGCTTTTGATTCTGGGGACTTAAATGATGGTGTTAGTCCAATAACAGACCCTTATGGAAGTGCTACAGATGTTCCAGTAGATGGTTTAGC
>Ga0222716_10001327_pt1 | contig 20721 bp, 17 predicted proteins | sample C33_13DmetaG_FD_165044 | JGI IMG/M metagenome (GOLD analysis project Ga0222716, IMG submission 165044) | Estuarine water microbial communities from San Francisco Bay, California, United States - C33_13D | ecosystem: Environmental > Aquatic > Marine > Unclassified | place: USA: California... | reverse complement strand
TTCTGTACAAGAGGGTTTGCGACGACGTAGTGAAGTGCTTGCAGGTAATTCCTAACGACTCGGTATTGTATAGGGTCTACGAGAAGTCCATCGGTGAAAGGTCGATGGAGATTCTGCATAGCTTTAATGAGTTACCTATGTACAATTTTGGTGTAAGGGTGACGCAGGAAATGTCTGATGACGATAGAGTATTCCTTGAGCAAAACGTACAAGCTACCCTCGCTCAAAAAGAGATAGACCTTGAGGATGCTATGGCTGTTCGTCAGGTAAAGGATATTGACCAAGCTCAAAGACTTCTTGCTGTGAGGAGAAAGAGAAGACTCTCGGAACTTCAGTCGCAACAGCAGCAAAACATTCAACTGCAAGCTCAAGCTAACGCTCAAGCGCAACAACAGGCTATGCAGATAGAAGCTCAAAAGATGCAGATGCAGGCTCAGCTAGAAGCTCAAAAGATTCAACTCAAAGGTCAGGTAGAAGTCCAAGTGGCTTCTGCTCTTCATGCCATGAGAAAGGAACTTGAAATTATAAGGGCTGAATCTAGCCTAGGATTCAAGGCTGATGAGAAAGAGTTCAGAGAAAAGATTGAGGTGCTCAAGGAGGACCGTAAGGATGAGCGTGTAGCTAAGCAGGCTATGGAGCAATCAAAGTTGATTTCTCAAAGACAAGGATTGCGGGGGGAGCTAGAAGGAACTAGCTCTGCCGGTAATCAAGATGTAATTAATGAGCTTTTCGGAAATGGCTAACGTAATCAATTTAGACACAGCACAAAGAGTAGACATCACCTGCAGAAAGGGTGATACGTTCTTGCTTGACTTGGACACCACTAACTCATCTGGAACCGCTCTCGATATGAGTGGGCATACATTTAAGTTTGAGGTAAGAACTAGCGACACATCGACGGGTGGTGAAGCCGCTGATGATTTGATTCTAACTACCGAGGACACTGATAACTCAGAAGGGAAGCAGATTACATATACCGCCGACGATAGCGGCAATCTTCAATTTACTGTATCCGCTACCAATATGTCCGGTGTTGATTCAGGACTATACGTGTACGACATTCAAGCAACAGTGGGTGGTGTGGTTACCACTTGGTTGTACGGAACTTTCAAAATCAATGAGGACGTTAGCATATAATGGAGATTCAATTTTCACTGAGCAAAGGTCCAGCTATATCCTTAGTAAGGGGTAATACTACTGGAGTATCGTTCGCGGTAAGCAAAGGCATTTCCGCGACAGTATCTCCTGTTGCCACAATCTCAGTAACTACAATCTCCGATGTCAACATCACCAATGTTCAGGATGATGACATTCTTCAGTATAATGCTTCCAGCGGGTTTTGGGAAAATGTACCTCTCGAACATATCCCTGATGACAATAACGTAACCCAGCAAGTAAAGAACGTGTCTGGTGGTCAGCTCTTAAAGGGAACTCCAGTCCACGCTGTTACTGACGCTTCACCACAAGGTCAGCTCGCTTACGTTATTGCGGCACGTGCAGACACTGCCTCTGCTATGCCAGCTACGTTTGTTTTGAATGAAGACTTAAACGATGAGGCTGAGGGCGAAGCTCTTGTCGTTGGGTTGATTTCTGGAATTGATACATCTGCTTTTACCGCAGGTGATGTAGTCTATGTTGGGGAGACAGGCGGTTATACAAACGTAAAGCCGACCGGAACGAACCTCATTCAGAACCTAGGTGTAGTCATCAAGTCGCATGCTAGCAGTGGAAGCGGTATAGTGTATGGTTCAGGAAGGAGTAACGATGTTCCCAATCTCCCGGACGGTAAGTTCTTTATTGGTTCTTCTACCAATACACAGGCATCAGTATACACACTCCCAACATCTGACGGAACTTCAGGTCAAGCCTTAATCACAGATGGTTCTGGCTCTGTTACTTTTGGTGACGTAGCCTCTCAGGATTTTCTAGGTGAGGCTATTGAGGTGTTCTTGCCTGACGGGGGAAACTTTGGTAAGTTCTCTCATACCGACACCATCGCAATTGGCGACGGAACGAAGACCGCTCTTGATATCATTAGGGAGGCGCTGATTCAATTAGGTGAGATACAGGCACCTTCAATATCTGCTAACCCGAGTAACGTGGGTTTTAGCGACACGCCAATCACCAACGCGACGGCTCAGATTACAGCCACGGTAACAAACCCAAACGTATCCCAAGGCTCCACCATTACCTTCAAGTTCTATAAAAAGATTGGTAGCGGCTCCTTCTCTCTTATCCACACAGAGACAGGGGTTACAGGCTCAACTGCAAGTTATACGCACAGCGAGCTTTACAGTTTTGCTTTTGCTTCAGAGAACCCAACTAACGAACACATCACTTGGAAGGTCAGCGCTGAAGAACCAGACAATGGTCAAGGTGAGGTATTTAGTTCTGAGATTACTTACAACCCTGCATACACACCGCCTAGGTTACTTAATGTAAGCAACACCAATGGCATCAGCCTGCAGCGAGCTACAAATGCTACGGCCACAGTTTCTAGTGACGAAACAGATTTCAATCGACAGTTATATAATGGGGAGAGCAATCTAAAGTTTAAGGTAGAAGTTGAGACTTCAGGAGTTGGCTTGGATAGCTACGCAGTTCTAGATGCTAGCAATAGCTTGGTCGGAAGCGTGGTAGATATATCAGGCGAGTCATTAGATAGTAACGGAAGAACCGGAACGTTTACAATTAACATCGATGACGGTGATGTTGCTATCGGTGACTCCAATACTTATAAAGTAAAAGTGTGGGATAATGTTAGGCCATATACCACCATCAACTCCCCTCACTGTGACTTCGAGTCATCGGTATACGTGGTAAACAGGGTTCCTGTTAGAATGATTATGAGCTCGACCGGGCTTACGGCTTCGAGTTCTGATTCTGATTTTCAGAACATGTACGATGGCGTTACGTCTAATAACGGAATCTCCAGCTACCCAGAGGTGATTACTTCTACTGGGGATTTAGTTGATGGCAACACATCTCAGCTCAGCGTATCCATGATTGTGCCAAACACTCAGGCTGTCAATGATTACGTGTATGTATTCGTACCCTCTTATTATTTCTCTGATGGTAGTGGTGGCTATCAGGACTTGACTGGCGGAGGAAACCTTAATCAAGATTTCTTTGAGGACTATGGAGGCAATAACTACACACAACGAATAGAAGAACCACCACAGACTACAGGCGACTTCTGGCTCCTAAAAGAAGGGCTGGACTTGCAGATTCAATTTGGAACTGCGAGCAATAAAATTCCATTTCATGTATTGAGGTTGTACACGGCATTAGCCAACGTTGGCCTCAGAGGTACTTATTACTTACTAAGAAATACGGAGTCTTGATATGCCAGAGTTTAACGGCCCCTTATCGCATTCATCAGATTCAGCAAAGCTGCTTGAGTTAGCTCTCCAGCAGACTAGGGGTATTGGTATATTCAATACCGTATCCGAAAGGAATAGTCTGTCCGAGGCGAATCGCTCGTCTCCATACTTGGCTTATATGTGTAACGACGATACGTTGTACGTATACGATGGTCCGCGTCAATCTGTTGTCGGGCTTGAAGACAAGTATCAGTTAGTAGATAATAGTGATTGGCAAAATACAAGCAACTGGACTGCGGTAGGTGGTAGCGGTTCTGGATTAGAAAACGTAGTTGAAGACACGACTCCTCAGTTAGGTGGCGACCTAGATGTTAACGGACAGTCTATTGTCTCTACGAGTAATCAGGATATTATCTTTACACCAAATGGTACCGGTCATGTTAACCTCGACGGTGTCGTAGAATTTAAACGATTCCCCGTAGCTACCCCTCCAACTGCTTTTGCGGGGGGTATGTATGCCGACGAAGATGATAATATTTATTTTGGGGTAACCTGAAACTCTGTATCTTAGCAACGAAATTCTAAGCAAAAAATCATGGCAGATTGGAAAAGAGTCTTACTTGAGACTGACATATCTACAGGCGGTGTAGCTGATAATGAAACAGGCCTTGTTACGGGTAACGACGTATTTGATTACATCGACGCTCAAAACTTTGGAACCGGCGACATTACCGCTGTAATAGCCGGAGACGGTTTAACTGGAGGCGCTAGCAGCGGAAGTGCTACTCTTAACGTTATTGGTGGTGATGGTATCACTTCCACCCCCAACGAAGTTGAGGTCACTGTCGATGATGTGACAATTGAGTTATCCGCCACAGACGGAAGTGGAGCGGTTAGAGCTAAGACAGCGGCTATCGCAGATGGAGGTACGGCGCTCGCTACGGCTGACCAGATTCATGCTTTCGTTACTGGATTTGGGTATACGACGAACGTAGGTACTGTCACTTCAGTTTCTTCAGCCACGACAGCCCAGCTGACTGTTGCTGATGGCACGTCAACCCCAACACTCACAATTGTGACTGGTGCGGTTGCAAACGGAGGCACAGCGCTCGCAACGGGTGACCAGATTTATGACTTCGTAACTGGATTTGGTTATACAACCAATATCGGAGACATCACTTCAGTAACCGCTGGAACCGGCTTGACTGGAGGCGGTACAAGTGGGGGTGTAACGCTAAATGTATCTGGTCTTACTGTGAGTGAGTTTGATGCAGCGGCTATCACTACATCAGCTGAAACGTTCGCAGACAACGACACTACGTTGATGACTTCCGCTGCAATTCTTGACCTTATTCAAGCAGAGTCAGGCGATATCACCGAGGTGTTAGCTGGTGACAACTTGACCGGAGGCGGTTCAAGCGGAAGCGTTACAATAGACCTAGACCAAGACTTGCTTGCCATGATATCCATGAGTGGTGTCAATGCCGCTACTACTGGTGATATTAACTTGGCCGGTGGCGACCTTACATTCACTTCAGGTCTCAGTACGGGTACTGCAATTGGTGGTGACATCTTCTTCAAAGCATCAAATCCCGGAGCGTCATCTGGTATGACTCAGAACGCTGCTGTAGATGTAATGAAGATTGCTGCGGCAACAACCAATAACGGTGACCCAGTAGTTACAATTTATGGTGACCTTGTTGTAAACGGAGCAACGTCTTCAGTTGATGTTCAGACTTTGACTGTTGAAGACAAGACAATCTTGGTAGCAGATGGGGCTGCTACAGCTGCGAATGCTACTTCATCTGGTCTCATTGTAGACACCACCGCCACCGCAGCTAACAGAGCGAACTTCCTTTGGAAGGATAGCAGTGCAGGTGTTGCTGGATGGGAGTTTAAGGATGACGGCGCTCCCGGTTCGTACCCAAGCATGGGTGTCGCAGCATTGACCAAAGGGACTGCTGACCCAACATCCGTCATCATGCCTACTGGTGCGCTTTTCTACAATACCGGCGGTTCAGGAACTAAAGGCCTATACTTGTATATCGATTAATAATGCCTATTCTTGGTAAGGGCAGGGATGTCGGTGGGGTTACCACTGACACCCTGACCCAACAAGAGTTAACGTTTATTCTTAAGGTATTGCATGATTGCAAGTTTGACGGGAAGGACGTACTTTTGTTGGCAGATGTAGTACAGAAGCTACAAAATCAGTTGAAGTCTAAATAAACCATAAACATCATTTAAATGAAATTAGAGCTTAACGAGCTTTACATCGTAAAGACGTCAATAGAAAACCAAACCATCAAGGCTGCTGACGCTATGGTAGTGAGCGACCTGTTATTGAAAATCAACAAGGAGTTTGAAAGACTCCAGAAGATTGAACAAAAGAAGCAGCCAGCCGAGGCTATGGAGGTTGCTAAGTAAACCAGCAATCCATGGCAACTTGGAAAAAAGTACTTACAGAAGAGGACGGCAACCTAGCCACTAGTGATTTAACATCAACTAGTACTACTAGGGTTTTCAAGTTCGCGTCCGGAAACTCTGGTTTGTTTTTTCAGAGCAATGCGGGAGATACCGTATTTGGTATGTTCACTTTTACAAACGGGTTTAGCACGACCTCTCTTTATGGAGGTATGCAAATCGTTGAAGACTCCTCCGGTCAGCAAGCATGCCTTAAGCTGTTCTCAAGTAATGTAAGTAGTGATTACGTTTGCTTGATGGCAAACTCGTCTGCGACTGCAGACCAGAATCTTTTCTTCCCTGCGGGACTACCATCAGCTAATCAGGTTCTGCAGGTCAACTCTGTATCCGGCTCAGATGTAAACCTTGAGTGGGCTTCCGCTAGTGGTGGTGTCACCATTAACAACAATACGGACAACTACCTCCTTACGGCTTCAGGTACAGCCAACACAGTTAACGGTGAGGGAAACCTTACGTTTGATGGCAGTGTGATGGAGGTGTCGGGAAAAATAGAGTATCAGCCAGAGGCAAACGTTAGATACGGGGAGTATTATGACGGTTCAGACGTTGGTCCGTACTTGGGCTCATCTGGAAATAGTGCAGGAGACCTAATGGGTTTTACTAAGGCTGGCTCCGTTACAGCATTCAAGGTTCACACTATGTCGGCGGCGGCGGGTGCCCCAGAATTGCTGGATGCTTCTAGTTCGTCTACTAACATAAACCAAATTGCAGGTATTACAGTTATTACAGCATCCGCGACTCCAGGAAGCAGAGATTTTTATGTCCGAGGTATGGTTACGATTCCTCAGTCTGCTGTGAACGGAACATTCAGCAGTAGCTATGGAGACCCTCTTTATCTGGACCCATCTAGTGCTGGCGTTTTAACGCTAACTCCACCAACTACATCAAGTACATATAGACGGCAGATGGGCTATCTTATAAACGCTGTAACCATATCGTCAGTGAATCACTACATCATTTGGTTTGACCCATCTCCAGAGTATGTCAAGATTGTGTAATTTGATGACCGGACATGCCAGACATTTCAGAATACTCAGGATTATCAATGGCTAACATAGCTTCTATATCAGGTCTTGACGTTCCGGCTGGAGGCCGAAGCGTAGGAGCTGGAACCTACATGTTTGGGGACGCTGTAAACACTTGGGTGTACAACCTTGTTGGCGTTGATTCGGACTTAGGTCCAGAGCAGTATTCACTCACAAGTTCAACCGCACACACCTTTGATAAGGTGGTTTCAAATTACTACTTTAACTTTTGGGCCCTAAAAGGCGACGGAACGTTGTGGATGCTTAACAGGAGTGGTAGCTACAACAGCTATGGAACTCAAACAACGTGGACTCAATTTGGTACCGATACTGACTGGGAGGATATTGCTGGGGGTAGGTTTGAGTTTGCCGCAATAAAAAACGGGGAGTATTATCACTTGGGTTATAACTACTATCAGCAGGCCGGAAATGGAACCAACACGAACACAACCAGCTGGACTAAAGTAGGGACCGCAACAAACTGGACTAGAGTAGAAAGGGGAGAAAACTTCACCATCATTATGAATGATAGCGGAGAAGTTTATGTGGCTGGTCGCAACGCTAGTTATCGAACTGGACAAGGAACAACTAGCGGTAACACATCAACACTTACAAAGCTTACTGGCGTGACTAATGCAATAGACATATCAGCTGGGTTTGACGGAGGTGGAGCGATTACTGAAGCAACAGCGGGTGATGGGTATGGCAGTCTTTACGTCTGGGGATACAACAATGGCAATAGCTTAGGCAAGTCGGGTTCGACAACGACCCCAATAATTACAACAATTGCTGGTGGTGGCACATTGAACGATGTGGTTTCTGTTGGTCTTGGGAGGTATACAGGTCATATCGTAACCGATAACGGATATCTGTATAGAGCTGGATATGCCAACAGCAATGTCCAGTGGGATGAGACTGGCTCAAAGACTTCTGGGTGGGATAGAGATGGTACTTACACTGGATTCACTAAGGTTTACGGGGCTGGAGCTAGGTCTGGTTATGGGGCTGCATTTGTCAAGGACGGTAAGACATACGTAACAGGACACACTGCTGCAAACATTACTGAAGGCGAACTAATATTAGAGGGCGCGTCAAGAACGGCTATTGAGGATTTGAGCATGTTTGATGGGCTTACCATTAATAGAGTAATCCCAGTAGAAGGTCAGCAGTCGAATATGGTTTTAGTTTCAGTATCATGACGTATTATATCGAAGTTGACGAAAGCATTGAGCTTCCGATTGTCTGGAATGATGACAGAGTAGCTCAGTACATAACCTTCTGCACAGCTGAATCTGAGTTTGAGGAGTGCGAGTTAATCGACGGGGTTAGCTATGCTACATACGAAACATTGAATGTGGGTCCAGAGGGTTATGAGATTACCATCATTGAACCTGACGGAGCTATTTGCCTTCACGTTATACCGGAGGGTGAGTACGGAATTCACGAGACTCATATTAGCCTCAGGTCTTCTGAACTACCAGTAAAATAAACATTCACAACATGTTGCTATATTTGTAGTATGTCTAAGGCTGCAGAGAAAGCAAAGAGGTTAGGATTCGCTGGTGTAAACAAGCCGAAGTTAACCAAAGGTCATGGCACCAAAAAAGCTGCCGTGGTAAGCACTATTGGTCCCGGCCAAGAGGATGGGGTTCTCATTCGATTTGGCGACCAGAGCATGGGCAACAACTACAGCAGCGAAGCCCGTTCAGCATTTAGGAGCAGGCACGCAAAGAACATTGATAGAAAAGGCAGTGCAGCGTATTGGGCTAATAGGTTTCTCTGGGCGGCAGGTGGCCACAAGAAGGACCCCCCTAAGGGACAAAAAAAGAAATTTAGTTAATCATGAATGATAATTTAAAAACTGTGATGGCAGATGCTGGGTTTGCGCTCAGTGATGAAATGCCTACACAAGAACCTACAGACAATGCTGTGGACCAAACCGTTGCAGACACTACTGATGTGCCTGTACAGAATGAAACTCCTGTTGAACAGACTACTCCTGAAAACATCCAGATGGATGCTCAGCCTGAAGCTCAACCTTCAGAGCCTGCTCAAGAGGAAGTAACCAACACGAATGATATCAATCCTGAGGTAGATATCGATTCAGAGGTTTTGAATTACCTGAGCGAAAAGCTTGGAACTCAAGTCTCTGATTACGATTACTTGTCTCAGATGATTTCAAATAAACCCGTAGAAATCGACGAGCGCGTAGCAGCGATTAACGACTTCGTTAAGAAGACGGGACGTAGCCCAGAAGACTGGTACAAGTATCAGCAGTTGAACCCAACCGAAATGGATGACGTGACTGCTATCAGAAACCAGATGGTTATTGAGCACGATAATCTGTCCATGGATGAGATTAACATGCTGGTTAATAACAAGTACAAACTGGATGCGGACCGATACGACGAAAGCGAAGTTGCCCTTGCAAAGCTGCAGCTTAAGATGGACGCGGAATCAGCACGTAAGACAATCTCTGAGCTTAGAGACGGGTATCAATTGCCAGTCAACGAGCGAGGAGAAACTGAAGTGCAAACTCCCATTACCGATGAATGGATTCAATCCATGACTGCTGAGGTAAATGACTTTGACGGACTTATCTTCCAGTTACCTTCAGGTGAGAACTTCACCTACGGAATCAAAGATGAGTACAGAAAATCTCTCATCAGCAAGAACTCTCGTCTTGAAGAATACTTTGATGACTATGTGAATGAGGGTGGTAGTTGGAACTTTGAAAAGCTTAATGCTCACAGAGCTTTGGTGGATAACATCGATAGCATTGTGAAGTCGGTATACCAACAAGGGTTAAGTGACGGACAACGTAAGGTTGTTCAGAACGCAGCCAACATTAGCAACGAGCCTACTAAAAGAGACACTACACCCCAATCAAATAGTCTTGACGAGCAGATTTTGAAAGCATTCGGAGGAGGGAGCTCTTTATCTTTTAAATTCTAAAAATTAGGAACTAATGGCTATTACAGTCTCTCAACCAACGGGTAACTCCGATGGATTTACTCCCAAAGGGGTTAAGAACAGCTTGTTCAACTTGGCTGACCCCACCAAGTACACTTCTCTCTATGACTTCATCAACGAAGTTAACGCACCTGACGTTCGAGCTCAGCTCGTTAAGCAATATGGTGACCAAGGTATCACCGGCTTCTTGAAGTTGACCGGTGCTGTAAACGCAGCCGGAACTGCTGACCAAGTTCAGTACTTCGAAGAAGCTCGTTTGCACCAAGGTCAAGCAGTTACAACTGGTTTTGCATCAGCAAGTACTGGTGACATCACTGTAACTGCTGCCGGTAGCGATAACGCCACAGCAATGGTTGCTAGAGTTGGTGACATCCTGCTTAACCCAGCTGACGGTGAGCGCTTGTATGTTACAGCTGCTTCTGGTACTACAGTATCCGTTGCTAGTCTTAGCGGAAATGCATCTGCTGTTGCCGATGGTGTGGTTTTGCCAATCGTAGGTAACATGTTCGCTCAGGGTACAGACCAGCCCGGTAATTTCTTGCAGTCTAACGTTGTTAAGAGAACCAACGACTACGCCATCGTTAAGGAGGTGTACGAGGTTAGCGGTTCTCAAGCAACCAACATCGGCTACATCGACCTCGGTGGTGGCGACTACAGATGGTACATCAAGTCTGAGGCAGACACTCGTCAGCGCTTCTTGGACAAGCGTGAGATGACCATGTTGCTCGGCGAGAAGACATCTGCTGTCACTGGAGTTGCTGGTACTGAAGGATACTTCGCTGCTATTGAAGACAGAGGTATCGTTACTTCTGACATCATCGACGCTTTGGATGACCTCGATGTTATCGTAAAGCAGATGGACAAGAACGGCGCTCCTGCAGAGTACGCTATCTACGCTAACAGCAACCAATTCCTCAAGCTCGACGATGCTATCGCTGGTATCGAGTCTGGTAACGGTGGTCTGATGGCTGCATACGGTGCGTTCAACAACGACAAGGACATGGCTTTGAACTTGGGCTTCAAGTCGTTCAGCCGTGGTGGTTACACGTTCCACAAGCACGCATGGAAATTGTTGAATGACCCAACTCTCTTGGGACAAACTTCAATCGGACAGCAGGTTGCTTCTGGCGTTATGATTCCAATCGCTAACGTTGTTGACCCAAAGTCTGGCAACAGAGCTCCTGCACTGGAGATGAACTACAAGGCTACTAACGGCTACAGCCGTGAAATGGAGCACTGGGTAACTGGTGGTGGTGTCCTCGGATTCACCAACGATACTCAGGACTTGGCTAAGTTCAACTACCGCTCTGAGTGCTGCTTGGTCACTCGTGCTGCTAACCAGCACGTTTTGATTAAGGCGACTGCATAATTCTGATACGTAATGCGGGGGAGGGAATGGCTCTCCCCTTCATTACTTTCCTTTTAATTAAATCCGATTCAATATGCCACAGGCAACTAAAAGGTCACCGGGTAGACCTCCACAAACAGCACCCGAAACAACGTCTAAAAAGAAAGTAGCTAAGGTCAAAAGACAGCTACCAGATGGAACCAGAGTCCCAAAGGTTTACCAGATGGTTGGTAACAAAGGGGGAATCTTTTTCAAGCTTAGATGTAAGAACGTTAATATTTTCGATGAGGAAAAGAAAACGGTGAGACAGATTAGATATTGTCCCGGAGAGCCTTCAATCTATGTTGATGAGCAATCCCAAATTTCAAAGCTTGAACACGTAGTATTCGAGAATAAGATTTTGTCTGTACCATACGACAAGCCAAATCTTCAACAGTTCTTGGACTTACACCCAGACAACAAGGTTAACGGTGGTAGTGTATTTGAGCTGGCGAATGATGAGAAAAAATCAGAGCTCGCGCTTGAGGCAGAGTTTGCTACGACTGATGCTATCTCACTCATCAAATCCAAATCGATTGATGACTTGCTACCGGTAGCCATGGCACTAAACATCAATACGAATCAGTCAGACCTATCAATTAAGAGGGCGCTGGTTCAGGCGGCTAAGCGTAACGCATCGCAATTCATGGGACTTATCGACAGCCCTATGGTAATGGCTAGAACTACAGTCGCACAATCATTTGATTTTCAAATTATTGAACAGCGAAGTGGAGCTGTGGTGTGGTTTGATACTGGAAAGTTGATAGTTTCTGTGCCTGTAGGACAGGATAAAATAGAAGTTATGACTAGATTTGTAATGACTGATAAGGGTTCAAGTGTCCTATCTGAGCTGGAACGCCAGCTGGATGACATTGCTTAACTGTCTATCGTACTCTAACTAGGGAGAGGGGGCAACACGCCCCCTTTCTTTTTCTGTATATTTGCTGTAGATTCCCTAACTATGGCAAGCGTTCGAGAGGTTTACAATGCACTGAAAGACATCGCAAATAAGGACCAGCGAGGTTTTGTCACACCCACTGAGTTTAACTCCTTTGCTCCTATTGCTCAGGCAAATGTCTTCAACGCTATTTTTAAGCGCATGATGACTGCTAACGCTATGCGCAAACGCGGCGTAGATGGCGGTAGGGACAAGTCTGAGACGAAGCAACTCAAGGAGGATATGTCAATGTTCTCTAAGACATCCAATGCGATTACAAGAACGTTAAACGCTCACTTCGAAAAGCCAGACGACCTAGCTAAAATCATTAGTGTTAAGACCGACGGTAGCCTGTTGCTGGGGACTAACACTTCTGTCACCGTTCCAGTTGAGTATGATGAGGAAAAGATTGAGTACATACTTAATAGTAACCTTAGCGCCCCAACTGAAACATCCCCGGTAGCCTTTCTTGACGACGAGATTGAAGTCTACCCACAAAGCATAAAGAAGATTCGGGTGAGATACTACAAGCAGCCGGAGGGTATCAATCCAACCACGGGTGCAAGGACAGCGTCTATGCCTAAGTTCGGGTTCACCACAAACAACAACAAAGAAACATACGATGCTTCTACAAGTGTTGACTTTGAACTGCCTGAGCACTACACCCCAGAGATTATAGAGGAGATGGCTAGGTTGATTGGTGTTAATCTGCGTGACACTAATATCTACACCTACGCAGAAAGTCAATCTCAAAAGCGATAATAGATGGCAAGGAACCTAGTAACCATAGACCAAGTAATCAATGACTTTGTTCTTACGCTTGACTCTGACGACTACGTTAGCAACGTGTCTGATGTAGTGATTAGAAACTTTGCTCTCAGAGGAATCCGAGAAATGGGGTTTGATATGCTGAAGCGTGTTCGCTCTCTTAAGCTGTCAGTTGCCTCTAACGATACTGTGGCTTTGCCAGACGATTTTGTAAGCTTGGTAAAGATTGGTGTGGTTAAAGAGGATGGGTTAGTCTATGTTTTTGGTGAGAACAAGAACATCAACTACTCTCAGAAGTATGACGCTGACGCAGCTGGAAACTTTATTGATTCAGACGGAGATGGTGTTTACGATAGGGTTGAATCCAAGACAGGTGCAACGGGAACCGGAATCTTTGGGGATGATGATTACGTTGTATTCAGTAACTACATCTACCAGAATAACGTCGGTCAGATTTATGGGCTAGGCGGTGGATTCTACGAAGGGCAATACAGACTAAACCTAGACCAAAATAGAATCGAGCTTTCAGGTGTCACTGAAGATGAAGTTGTAATCGAGTACATTGCTGATGAGGCTAGGTCGGTTGACCCAACAATTCAGGTCGAGGCTGAAGAGGCTCTTAGAATGTACATTTACTACAAACTGATTGAGCGCAAGTCTAGCGTACCTATGGGTGAGAAGGCTAGAGCACGGCAAGAATATTACAACGAGCGCCGTAAGGCAAACGCACGGTTGAAGGCATTCAGTGCTGAAGAAGCATTGAAGACTATCAGAAAGAACTTCAAGCAATCACCTAAGTACTAATGGCTATAGATAAGCTTGTACCTCAGTACCTCAACAAGGATGAAGATGAGAGGTTAGTTAAGCCGTTTGAAATGACAGACGCGCTCAACATTCGCGTGTCCCATGAGGATGGTGGCGACCAAGGGATTGTAAAAAATATTGAAGGGACTGAAGCTGTGCCAGCCGCAACCACTGCTGATGCTATCCCAAGCTCTGGAGATAATAGGGTTATCGGAGTTGTACCATGTGAAGCAGGTAAGTGCATCTACTTCTTTTTGTACAACTCTGAATTGAACCACGGTATTTACCGTTACGACTCAGTGAATGACAACTACGTAAAGCTTTACGAAGACTCTGTTCTCAATTTTGAGCGCGACGGATTTGTCAAGGGCGACGTTGTTATTAATCAGTTTCAGGAGCACTTGCTGTACTTTACCGATAACAGGAATGAGCCGAGGAAGGTGAACGCAACGCGCCTGTTATTCGGAGGCTACAACAGCATAATGACTACTGGTACTGACACTCAAAAGAACAAGTACCTAACGGTTTGCAAGCAACCCCCACAAGAAGTCATCACTTGGGCGTTTCAGACAAATAATTATATCAAGGCAAACAACCTAAAGGAAAATTGTTTTCAGTTTGCATATCAGTATGTGTACGATGACGGCGAGGTAAGCGCTATATCGGCTTACTCTAGCTTGGCGGTAAGCAATACCAATCTGGCATATAACTCCGCCTCTATCAACTACTTGGAATCGTACAACAACGAGTTGCTTCTGACAGTAGCAAACTCTGATGGTCCGGTCACTAAGATTCGGGTGTTCGCACGCAGGAATAATGACGGAGCGTTCCAGAAGATTAAAGAACTTGACAACAGCCCAGCTCAGGAGCAGCAGTCGTTCGTGTTCCGCAATGACAAGGTATACTCCTACGTGTCCGCAGAGGAATCAAACAAGCTGTACGATGCTGTGCCTAGGGCTGCTATGGCTCAGACGGTATCGAACGGTAGGTTGATTTACGGGAATTACATCGAGGGATTCGACAACCTCGTCAAGACAGACGTATACAACTACCCTGTCTACCATCCAAATATTCAGGCAAGTGCTTCTATTGACTTTGAAGTAGTGGATAATTTACCTATGAACGAAACCCTGACGGCAGTTATTAACGGAAATACAAATCAGTGGTGGGAATTTTATCAAGCGCTTGAAGGTGGGTATGCTTTTCTCAACTATGCGGGAGACGACCCTGACCCAGAAGTGTTTACTGCGGCTAGATACGCAGACGCAACAACAAACGGCGTGTCAATTGAAATTGACTTGTCAGAATTTCCAGCCGGAGGTATAGACTTTGACGGTGTTTGCTCATACGACATTTCTGTAAACTGCGATAGGCTTGGGTTTATGTCAGACAAGGACAGCAGTGCATCGGACACTAGGTTGACTGTGAATGCATCTACGTATGATGATAACGGAGATGAGATTCACAATCAAGACTTGTATATACTTGACCCCGGAAGCTATCATTCTGGAGTTGGTTCTTTAAGGTTGATGTCGCCATGTCAGTTTGTTCATCAGTTTCCCGCTGGAAGCTACAACTCCCTCAATGAATTCGCTGACGACCTAGTTCAGCAGATAAACAGCAGTGCTCCCATAGCTTCTGTTGGTCTTGCCCCGACTGAAGTAAACTACGAAACATCCGAAGGAGCAACGGCCTTGTTGTCCCCTGTTACTGGTCAGGTTGGGACGGATAATGCAAGCAAGAACAAGCTGGTGGCTTGGATGAGCGGAGTGGGCAACTTTAAGATGATTGCCCAGTACATAGAGTCTGAGCAAAAAATTGTGTGCAAGATTAGGTGTGTGGGAGTTGAACTAATAGCAGACGCTGTCATAGCTCCTTATTTATTTGACGATGCAGACGTGCTTGGAAACGACTTTGTTGATGGGTCTCCGAATGCCACAAACCCGGATTATCAAGGAGGCTATCCATTCACTGTTTTAGGTCAGCATACTAAATTTTTGTATCAAGGCAATCAGGTATCTGCCGTGATAACCTCTCAAGAAAACGGAAGTGGTTATAGGATGAGTGACTATAGTATAGGGGATGGGGCTATTCGCTCATACTGGGAGAACTTCTCTCTCAGCTCATCTTCAATCGACCTAACAGCTACAGACGGAGAGGCAGTGACATCATTCAAAGCTGGCGCTACTCACGACTTCGGTATCGTCTACTACGACGATAGAAACAGACCATGTGGAGTTCAACCAATTAGCGAGAATTACGTAAAGCATTTTGGAGAGGACCGACAAGGTAACAATGGCCGGACGGAGATTGATTTTCGTGTCCTGCATGAACCGCCTACTTGGGCTAAGAAGTGGGCTGCTGTTTACTCGAAGAATACGAGCTACGAAAAGATTATTCAAGTCGTAGTCAACGAAGCAGCAACTGGCAAGCAGACTGAGTTTGTCGATATTCGCTCTAACGATGGAGAAGGAACTAGGCCGATTATTCAAGGCTTGGACGATGGAATTAACGGTCAGATTTTCATATCAATGAGGGGTCTAGAAGGCAAGGCCAATTCCTATCGTGACTTCAAGGGTGCGAAGATATCGTATGAGTTTAATGAAGGAGACATCCTTCGTGTGCTTCAGTATGAGGACCAAAACCAAACCGTGCAAAGACCTCTTCACGAGTTTGTGATTACATCGTACAAATACTACAGTGACGACGACCAGAACCCCATACTATTAAGTGATAATAGTCAGGAATCTGATGAAACAAACTACAGAAGGACTGGTTGGTTCTTGACGGTAAGAGATAACAATGTGTCAGGGTTTTCCAGAAGTGACGTTCTATTGGCAAAAGACTTTTTCAGTCAGAACTGTTTGGTTGAGATATGCAGACCAAAGAAATATGACACAGAAGATTCAAGAATTTATTATGAAGTAAAGAAGCAGTATGACATTATTGAAGTCGGAGGTGTTAGGACTCATGCTGGCGATAGGTCTAACAGCACCTCTCCGATATTCTCAATCAATGTAACTGGCCCTACCACATTCATATCAAATCAAAGGCTGTACCTAGGCGATAAGATAATCACGTCAGCCTCTTCAGTATTCGTTGCTGGAATAAGGCCATTAAGTAGCGGGAGCTATTCATACAGCGTGTTTAGTGGCGCGCCATTTAGCCAGTCTGACATATCTGAAGCCAACTCTATTTCATGCTCTATCGACACTACCGTTGGAAGCAGTAACAGCATTCACAAAGGAGTCGTGACCCTAACTCAAGGCGACGTGTATTTAAGGATAAGAGAGCAGCTAAGCAACCCTGAGACAGACTATAATCCTAATGACAACACAAGCATTACATATCGTTACAATCCAACCATTCCTGATAACCAACTGTATAGAAAGTGGCTGGTAGAAGATGAATCTGTGAGCGACTTCTTCGATTCTAAGGCCATCAGCATCGGAAGACCTTTCATCGAAACGCCAGACCAGAAGGAGATTAAGAGGCATACAGCTATCACGTACAGCGCACCATTTGCTTCTGATTCTTCAGTTCTCAACCTGTCTTCATTCAACCCAGTGTTGTATCCATATAAAGATTACAACTCTAAGCACGGAGCTGTTTGCTTCTTGGTTGACAGGGGTGATGGCATCCTAGTGATGCAGGAGAAAAAGATTAGCGCAACTCCAATCGGCAGACAGCTTATAGAAGCTGCGGGCGATGGAATGTTGGTGACGAGCACAAACGTGCTTGGAAATGAAACATATTTTGCGGGTTCATTCGGTCCGGGATTAAACCCAGAGTCCATCGTAGACAGGTTCGGGATTGTCTATTTCTGCGACATGGATGCAGGTAAGGTATTCTCTATATCGAGCAATGGTATAGAGCCTATCAGTGACAAGAGCATGTCCTCATTCTTTGAGGATTTGTTTGCAGAGCTATTGCTTAGAGACTCCATACCAAAAATCCCTTGTGGCCTAGACCCCGAAAATGACGAGTACATTGTCACGACAGAAGCTCAAGATGTTAATGACATTATTGTTGACGGTGATGCGATAGGTGATGTGCCTAAACCACCAGCGGACGCAAGGGTAGCGAATCCTTCTGGTAAGGTAAAGCCGGTTTATGGGAGTAGCAATATGTTGACTTGGGATAAGGATTACATTAAGTGGAATGACACCAATATCACCTCCGAGTCATACCTACCAGAGTGGGATAGCTTGGGTGGGTCAATCATGTTCATTGACAAACTTACAGAGCGGGGTTCAGTGTTTGTTGACCCAAGCCAAAGCCAAGGAACAGAAACCTTTAAGATTGATATACTAACATCAGACTTGGCGTATCGTGGAGTTGGCTTAATTAACCCTGCAGACGGGTCAATATCATTCCCCTCGACGTTGATTAAGTTCGGTATACTCGCTGATTCATCCGTTTCCATATCGGTTACTGATGGGGTAGACGACGACGGGAATACCGTTGCGTATGGAACAAAGAAGGGATATTGGTTAAGCCTTTATTCCTTTAACCCAGAGATGTACGCCAACCTTCATAACCGCTTCTTCTCATTTGAGGAGGGGCAGATGTATAGGCACAACGTAAATAACACGAACAACAATTTTTACGGTACTCAGTACAACTCCAAATTGACAATGGTCTCTAGGATTAATCCTTCCATGATAAAGGTCTATGACGCTATTAGCTTGGAGGGAAACGATAACTGGTCAGCAACCATATCAAACTCAACCCAGACGACGGATGTCACTGAACCTATGTTTGAAACCAAGGAGGGTCTGCGGTACTCTGTTATCCCAAAGGATACATCTTCTGCTGTTTCTGATTCCTCTGGCTCAAACATTGTTGTGCTTGGTGAAGTAACCTCACTATCTGGCACGGCTCTTAATCAGGTGGGATTTGACGGGAGGATTAGTAATTTGCCGTTTGGGATTGGCGACGAAATAAGAATACTCGGCAGCTCGTCAACCAGTCCAACAGGACTGACCGTCGCTGAGGTATTAGACAGAAAGACAATTAAGACTAGCTCCTCTGCTATCGGGCTGTTTGGTCAAACGTTAATCGCGGTGTCTAACAGCGTAATCAACGGAGACCACATTAGAGACTACTATGCCAAGGTAGAATTAACGAACGATAATACTGATGATGTTGAGTTATATGCCGTAAACTTATCACTCACTCCATCACCACTACATAACGAACAAGAGAAATAATGCCGGAGAACGAGAATGCTTTTACAGAAGACCAAATTGCTGGAATCGCTGGAGCCGCTGGAGGATTGGCTGGCATCATTGCCGGCGCAACAGGAAGAAAAGCCATCAAAGCTGATATCCAATCTGCAAAACAAAACGTGGAGGATATCAAGGCCACTCAACCGTCTATTACTACACCATCTGCGTATTACGATGCAGTGAAGAACGCCTATGACCAGCGACTCATGCAGATGAGAACGCAAGACATTAACAGGTCTTTAGCCACTACAGCGCAAGCGGCTCAGCAGTATGGCTCTAGAGGCTTAGGTGCTGTGATGCAGGCTCAGCAAGCGGCTCAACAGCAAATGAGGGCAGAGGCAGCTACTCAACAGCAAGCTCAGACTCAGGCTTTGGGTAATCTTGGTCAGGCTCAGCAGTTCACGCAGCAAATGCAAGACGCTCAGTACGGTAGAAATTTAGAATACGCTTACGACGAGAAAGCAATGGCCGAGGCTAGGTTGGCTCAAAAGCAACAGCAATTAGCGCAAGGAGTAGCTGGGTTTATTGAGGGTGGCGCGAAGCTCGCAATGGGGTTTATGGAGGAAGGGGGTGAGGTTCAGAAGACCCCGGGTGAATTCAATCATGACACCAACGAAATGTATGTGGTTGATGAGGGCGGAAGAGATGTGGGAATTGCGCTGACTGGGGGCGAGTATGTAATTGCCCCAAAGGACGCTAAGAAACTCAAGCAATTGGCGGGTAGCGGAAAGACATCCCTGCATAGATTTGTAAACAAGCTCGTTACTAGATTCGAAAAAGAAGACGACAATGGCTGAAGAAGGAATCAGATTTAAAACAGGATACGTAGGTCCTGCTTTTGACTTTGCTCAAGCGGGCAGAAATATCGGCATGCAGATTGTTGCTGATGTGGAAAGGAAAAGGGAGCGCGAAAGAAGGGACAGAATAGAGAGAGACCAGCAGTATGGCTTCACAAAAGCTATGCAGGAATCTGTTGACGGAAAGCTCAACAACATGTACAGGGAAGGGGCTCAGTTACTCCTCAATGACATGCAAGAGAAGTCAAGCGCTGCCCTTGTTTCTGGAGAGCCATCAGCTATAGCTGCCGCTAATGCAGCTAAACAAGAGTACATGACTTACACCAATATAGCTTCAGCCAAGAGTGCGCAGAATAACCAAATTAGGGCCAATATAGTCGCCGGAAACATTAAAGGATTGGCAGGAACTCAAGAGGAAGCTCTCGCTGATTTTATCGAATACGACAAAGCCGATGTTAGATTTGACGAGAATGGCAGGCTAGTAGTCGCAGACAAAAAAACAGGAGAGCTTAAATACTGGGCTGAGTCATTTTTATCGGATGTAAATGATTTGTATATCCCACCCATGATGTGGGAGGGAACTAACTACATGCCGGAGAACATGGGTAAGGATATTTATGATAGTCTGTTAGCTCAACAGGCAGAGGTTCTTCAGGTTAGAGATGAGAATGGATTTGCTATAGGCAACTTGGATTCAGAGACAGCTTATCAAATGATTAATGATGAGCTTCAATCTAGAATGAGTCTCAGGGGTCCAGAAATGCTTGAGGCTATGCAAGCTATAGGATACAAAGTATTGCGTGCCCCGGGGAAAACTGAGCTTAGTGAGAGCGACATTGACGAAGCAACCAAATTCTACACTGAGCAGGAGTTGTTTAACACAGTACTTCCAGATGGAAGAAATATTGCCAGCGGAAGTCTGAACGATAGAGGTGAATGGGTGTTCGATGTGAGTGACGAGGAAGTCAAGGGCTCAGGAATGGACATGGAGG
>Ga0222716_10001322_pt1 | contig 20755 bp, 50 predicted proteins | sample C33_13DmetaG_FD_165044 | JGI IMG/M metagenome (GOLD analysis project Ga0222716, IMG submission 165044) | Estuarine water microbial communities from San Francisco Bay, California, United States - C33_13D | ecosystem: Environmental > Aquatic > Marine > Unclassified | place: USA: California... | reverse complement strand
AAAGCTCTTTACTTCATTGCTAGTAAACTTACCTTTAAGGTCGAGAACAGGATCATCAAATAGTCCCCATACATGAATTGAAAGATATTTTCGTGTAATACCAGCGCAGTCTCTAATAACATAATAAGCAGCTTTCTTTTTTATCTCTACTCCTGTATCAGGATTATCAGCAGCGCGCGCAGCTGGACCATAGAGCTTAGCGATTCGCTCTGTTGAGTTTTCTAGTATAACTTCTTCGAACATACATTTATTTAGTTGATTTTAATGATATAGCCTATAAAATAATATAAATGAAAAATAAGTGGGTTATATTTATTGCTGTAGTAGTTGTTGGTTTTTTAGCTGTACCGTTTGTATTTAATAGAGGTCCGGTATTTACCGGGAAACAATACGATAGCGAAGAAATAACATGCAATATATTTGTTCACCCACCTACCTTTCGCGATAAAGAGGGTAACTTAATTACTGGGCATACTGTAAGGTACCATCCAAATGGTGATGTATATTCTAAAGCTCAAATGAAAGATGGAGTAATGCATGGACCGTTTATATCTTTCTGGGATAATGGTCAAGTTCAGATGTCTCTATTCTGGGATGAGGGTACTCGTTACAAGAAAATGCGTGCTTGGGACCGCGACGGTAAGCGTTTAAAAGGAACTGGAGAAGAGCAGATGCAACAAATTTATAAGCTTGATGCAGCCCTTAATATGCAATTGGAGAGTCTCGATTTAAAGGAGATTACTTTCTAAACAGTTGCCATAAAAAGGAACTGTGATATAATAATAGTATGAAGAAGAGGTTTCCAAAAAAGCCCTTTGATTTTGGTAAATTTGTTATTGAGTACCGAGATAATAAAGGCGGTATGTTACGATTCCTAAAGGAACGTATCGATAATATAGATGATGCCAATGCAGCTCAAGAGAAGCTTCTTCAAGATGGCTATTACGAACCAGTTATTAAAAAAATAGGATGATATTATTACACCCGTCGGCTAGTGTTAAGAAAGATACAGGAATTAATTTTAATGTTTTCGAATCGTTACTAACTAATATGTTAGAACATAATCATAAGAAATATCTAAATCTATCTGTAACTATTCATAAAAGTAGAGTAAGAGGTACTTCATTTTGTACCCCTGTCTCTATTAAAGATTATAAAATAGAACTAGATACAGCAAAGGCTAATAGGAGATATATATTTGGATCTCTCTTACATGAGATTAGACATTGTATTCAGAATAACCTATTTAACTTCTGGAATACAGCAAGCCTTAAGACGTGGAAATCTTATTACTTCTCAAAGGAAGAAATAGACGCTCGTAAGATGGAGAGACTGACAACGCAGTTCATAAAATACTACGATTCATTTATGAAAATGGAAGAGCAATTTAAGGACCTGAAACTCAGTAAGATTTGTTAGTATGAGTTGTGAGATATATATTACATTATCTGGATACTTACCCTACCGAAGACGGTAAAGATGGTATATTTGTGCATATAGAATATAAATTTAATCAATATGAAGAACCATACGTTGAACATTTCAAGCTTTGTAATATAATAAATGGAGAGATAGGTCAGGAAATAGATACTAACCCAGTGTTAAAAATGTCTATAGTAATGAAGCTATTACCATTAATGTCTAAATAATAAAAATAAAAAATGAGAGGAAAAATAGATAATTTCGATTTTGTACTAGAAGAAGAAACTAACAGGATATTTGTATATCAGAAGAATAACGATACCCCTGTTAGTTATATTATCGTTAATGATAATATAAGCGAGAAAGACTTCCATTACGAGATTATGGACTTTGTTGCTAAAAGCAAAAATAACTGAGATACTTTCATAGACCTTAACTAATATCCATAAATATTAGTACGTTTGTCTTATGGAACCAGAAAAATCGATCCTAAAAGAGTTTTTAGCAGGAGGGTGGATTATCGTTCTTCTTGGAACAGCCACTATGTTCGCGCGTATACTAGTTGATAAGGAAAAGAGTACTATAAGAGATGCTCTTAAGAAAATAGTATCAGCTGCTATATTAACTACTGTTATATGGTCATTTATACGAGACATGCCTATGGCAGACCTACATAGAGCTCTAATATATGGTGTAGTTGGTGCTATTTCTCCAGAAATCTTGCAAGGTGTCGTTAAATTAGGTAAAGCCTTTGCAAATAATCCTTTTAGATTTCTTAAGAAAGGTAATTGATTTACTTTAGTTGACTATTAAATTATTGTATAGTCCGGAGTAGCTCAGCGGTAGAGCGGGTGGCTGTTAACCACTAGGTCGTAGGTTCGAACCCTACCTCCGGAGCCATTTTTAAGTTGCATGTATGCTTTTGTAGGATACAATAATGGTGATATGTTAAAAACTATTTTATTAACTACGTTGGCCGCAGTTGGTTTTGTATCTGCGGGTATTGAATCAGAAATTGCGGTATGTGAAGAAGCACCGATTACAGCTAGCCGGTTAAGCTTTATACCTCCAATTGAGGTATTTTCAACTTATAGGGATACTGACGTTTGGCGAGGAGCTAAATTTGGAGAAAATGATAAAGTTACCGGATTGGCTACTGGTTATGATTTTGACTTTGCACGTTTAGAAGCTTCATTCTCATATGCTGATAACTCTGAACTGAATAACACCAACCTATCTGTTGGTTTAGTTCGCAATTTCTCTTTAGAGGGAGTAGGAGAGTTTACAGCTGGAGTTGCCTATAAGCGCTATACAGGTGGAACAGATCTAGCTGGTGATGTAACTAGTGAAATTGGTGTTTCTTTAGCTAAGGAGTTCTCTTTTGCTGATGTTGTAGCTACTCAGTACTTTGCTACTGAAGGTAACGGTTTAGGTTACTTTGAGCTTACAGCTAAACGCTCCGTTGATCCTTTCTTTTTTGTAGAGGATAATGAAGTGTTAATTGATGTAACTGCTACTGTTGGTTATAGCTTTGAAGAGTCAGAATTTACACATACTCAGATTACTGCTAGTAAAGATTATGATTTAAATAGCTACATCGGTGAAGTAACTCTCACACCATTTGTCTCCTTTGTTGATGTTGCATCAGATACGGCTGGTACTATTTATGCAGGTTCAGATAACGAGACTCTTGCCGGAATTTCTTTTAGTAAGTTCTTTTAAATTAAACTAATATAGCTCAACCCTCTGTGGATTATTCTGCAGAGGGTTTTTTATGTTACCTCTATTAGTTTAGATATTATAATTAGAGTATCAAAGGTAGTTAAAAAAGAGAAAAGGAACTCTAGTACAATTATAGAGTAATGAAGATTGTATATTGTGCTTGTGGTTGCCTTGTTAGACCGGCTCGTGTAGAAGCAGGCTTTAGTAATTGTATTAGATGTGCTTATGAGAATCCTGTAGAGCCTCCTAAGGGACGTATGGTTTATACTGGTAAGGTTGGTGCAGAGATTGAGATTATGTCTGCTGAGACTTGGCGAGAGAATAAGGATAGGTTCTGCCCTAAGGGCGCTCGTAGTGCTGTTAAGAATTTTAGTAAGAATGTCTGCGCGTAAGGAGCTCTAATATAATTAGGTATGGCAGCTAGAAAAGATAAGCAAGGTCGTAGAATGATTAGTGGTCATTACGTTAGAGATGCGTTTTTCTTTATGCAGGACTTGCAAGAGGCTCTACTGATGAATGATGTGAGAGACTTCTCTCAGACTGATGCTCGTTACGCTCAGCGTCTTGTTGAGGAGCTTGATGAGATGAGACCTTTAATTCAGACGCTTGCTAATAACTTAGAGGCTAACTCTCCTGCAGATATAATTACTAATTGGAAGGACTTATAAGTTGATAAGGAGTATACATATATTAATATAAGTTATGGCATTCAGCAATATAAACGTCGCGAAGAACGACGTAACAGGTAAGTTTATTAAGTCAGATCCTCCTAATGAGTTGTATCTTAGTAACTATGATAAAGCATTCGCGAAAAAAACACCAAGCGATTGGGCCAAAGATATTGATATAGAGATTACCTCTGATAGTACAGAGGTAATAACCTATAAAAAGTTTAAAGAAGATTTTAATGTTGAAGAGAAATAATTTTAATCTATAAATGAACAACACGGTAGAATTATTAGGTTACTATGGAAGTGATGAAGTTATAGCATGCAGCGCTTGGACTTCAACCAGTAGGGAGTTAGATGAAAAGAAAAAGCAAAGAATTCCGAAACTTATCAACATGCTTTGGAGCAATGGACACGAGACCCCTTTTGAAAAAGGCAGCGTCCATTTCCTTGTTAATTGTGATATTGCCAGTCATATTCATTTACTTAAGCATAGATTATCTTCGCTCAATGCTGAGTCGGCACGATACAAAGAACTAAAAGAAGACAAATACTTTATTCCAGACGATTGGGATGCTCACTGGCAAACAAAATTAGCAGACTTTGTACAGACAGGTAACATATTATATCACCAATGTATTGATGCTCTAGAACCCAGCTTGGGTAGAGTTCGCGCGAAGGAGAGTGCAAGATTCTTTAAAACTTACAATAGTCAGATTCAGGCAGATGTTACTTTTAACATGAGATCTTTCGCGAACTTTATCAAGCTTCGTAAGAGTGAACATGCCCAAAAAGAAATTAGAGATCTTGCAGCTGAAATGCTCGAGCTTGTAGAAAATATAGAAGATAAGCCTTTCAAAGCTACTTTTGATGCGTGGAGAGCAGAAGGAACTATCGTATAATATTGGTATGCAGCCAACGAGAGAGGATTTAATTGAAATGGGCTACCTCAAGCCTGGAGATACCCTTACTAAAGTTCCTAAACGGGAGCGGAGAGCGTTTCTAACATCTGTAGATTTAGATTATGCATCAAGACATGGGCTTACTCATACTGAAATGAGAGACTTCAAAGAAGAGATGATCATAGAAGAAGAGATTCTCAAGCTTCATTACGATATGGTCGAGAAGCATGATGCGAAACCTCATTTCGCGTGGTAGATCCATAAGGAACTCCGATATAATTATATTGTAAGCACGACAATTATGAACTTAGGAATCAATTCAACTAAATTTACGAAAGTATCTGAGATTACTATCCCGGATATTTACTTCAAGCGGATGTCAACAGGTATTGTTGAGTTCGATGAGATCTTCGGTAAGGGTATCTTACCTGGATCTGCAGCGACTGTAACTGCGCAGGCAGGATGTGGTAAGACTACTCTACTCCTTCAGATGTTAGAGAGTCTCTCGAAGAATGGTTACGCGACTGGATACGCTTCTGGAGAAGAGAATACATTTCAGTTAGCTTTTACTTGTAAGCGTCTTGAAGTTAAGAACGTAAGCATTGCTAACGAGACTGATATCGATGTTCTTGCTAATGCTATGAACGATCTAGATATTCTAGTGATCGATTCGTTTCAGGCTCTTACGACTAGTAAGAGGATGAATAGCAGAGAGCTTGAGAAGTACGCTGTATCTACTCTATGTAAGAAGGCTAAGGATGCTGAGTGCGCTCTTGTATTTGTAATGCATCTTACTAAGGGAGGTAAGCTGAAAGGCTCTACTCTAGTTCCTCATTCGGTCGACGTTAATATTATGCTGAGTCATGATACTGATAGCGATGACGATACTGCTCGTATTATCTCTACTTACAAGAATCGTTTCGGATCTACTGTCGATATTGAGGCTACTATCGGACGTAAGGGGTTCGAGATGATTGGTAAGAAGTCTAAGGAGAAAGTATTATCGAAAGCTGGTCGTAAGAAGAAGCTGCATAAGGGTATTATGGCTATGGACCCTCCAACAATTTCAGAAGAAGGTATTATGTCAAAGTTTAACTTAACCAAGGGGCAGGCTTATGTTGCTCTTAGAGAGCTCGTTAACTCTGGTAAGTTGGTTAAGTTCGGAAGAGGTAAGACTGCTGTCTGGAAGAAAACAATAACAACTATAATCAATGCTTAGAGAGATTAAACACATATTGGGTAGAGGAGACATTCTTATTGTCGAATTTACAAAGAAGAACGGAGAGAAGAGAAAGATGAAGTGTACTACTAGCTTGGATAGAATTCCAGATAGTGAACATCCTCAAGAGGGTAGTACATTTACCTATAATACAGAGAAGTCTTTACGCGTGTATGATATTGAAGCAGAGGGTTGGCGCTCATTTAGAGTCGACTCTGTAGATGCTATCGAGTCAGCTGCATTCGCTAAGGAACTCTGATATAATTAATATGATGACAGAGAATCAAAGGTTGAATCGAATTAAGTATCTTCATGAATATATTGATGGGTGGGTTGCGCATTATAATCGCAAAGCTCCTAAAGACAAATATGAAGAGTTAGAAAACTTAGAGAATCATCTACCTGTACGATCGGAGAAAGAGCCGATGGTAGCAGAACTAGCTGACGTTATTATTGATCAATGGAATGATCGCGAGTTAGATAGCAAAGATGAAACTGTTGATGAAACTGCTTATTGGTTCTTTGAAAATCTTAAAACAAAAACTCTAAATCGAATCGCAGATATAACTTATGTCAACGGATAACAAATCAAACTTCGGGAGAGATTACTTCCTAGAATCTGTAGATGAGTCTACGTTAAAAGATAAATCTAGCGATGTTAGAGTAGAAGTAGATCAATTAGAAGAGCTAAGAAGATTAGGTCTCATAGTTGATGATAAAAAAGGCGCTCATAGCTCAACTGGATAGAGCAACGCACTTCTAATGCGTAGGTTGCAGGTTCAAGTCCTGCTGAGCGTACCATAAAAATACTGGATAAAGCTAACAAATAATATAAAATAACATATGGAATTAAAATACAATTCTCAATTAGGGCAAGATAGGTGGGTTTGTGAAACTCTTAAGTTTTTAAAAAACGGTGTATGGGTAGATGTCGGATGTGGCATGCCAGATGATATTAACAATACTTATGTATTAGAAAAAGAGTTAGGATGGAGAGGTATATCTATTGATAACAATCCTAAATTAACAGATCAATGGGGATCCGCAGGTAGGGATGTTAAAATGGTTTATACTACTGACGCTATAGCTTTAGATTATAAAAAGTTATTTGAAGAAAACGATATGCCTAAAGTCATTGATTATTTAACTGTAGATCTCGAACCACCTACACTTACTCTGGAAGCGTTATTTAAAATACCTTTTGATGATTATAAATTTAAGTGCATAACTTATGAAACAGATAGGTATAGAAATTTTGATACTGTTGAACCATCTAGAGAATTTATACAATCTAAGGGATATAAATTAGTTAAAGAGGTAAATAGTCAAGATGATTATTGGGTACATCCTGATCTAGTCTAGAGCTTCAAAGGAACTTCCTTATAATATTATTATGACAAACAAGAAAGAGAGTATACCAGAAGAAGTATTCGATTACTGTATCGATAACAAAGTGTCGATTGAAGAAGGGTTAAAAGTATTCATTGAAAAGAAGCTAGATACGGTCGAGACTGGTTTAGCTGATTTAAAGGACGATGTAACCAATGCTATTGACAACGTAAACATGAAAATATCCAACAAGGATATTGATGATGTAGAAAATTTTCTCGATTTTCTTAACCAACAATTACAAGATAATGATTAAACTACTTAAGAGTGTATTTAAAAGAAGAGGAGAACCTAAGTTCGCGAAATGTCTTAACAACCGAACATGGCTTGATAGGCAAGTAGATGATGCTCTATATAAGAGAAATACATTGGCGAGAGGTGTAGGTTCAAATAACAACTTACCAATTGTAGAAGAAGAAGCTGGCTTTATCATTAAACCATCCGATAATTGGTATGACAAATATTATGACAATGAAAAGTAAACTAACAGCAATTGTAATCTCAGCTCTAACGCTCACTGCTACTGCAAGTGATCATCACGATGAGAAGAAAGGACCGAAAGCTAAACCTGCGAAGGCTGAAGGTAAGCGTAAGCTACCTCCACATATGGCTAAGTTCGATAAGAATAAAGATGGCAAACTTTGTGAAGCAGAACGTAAAGTTGCGGCAGCATTTCGCGAAATGCTTCTCAAGAAATTTGATAAAGACGGAGATGGCAAATTAAACTCAGAAGAGCGAAAAGCAGCGATTAAAGCTACTGAAGCTATGAAAGCTAAGGCAGAGCGTCGTAAGAACGCTAAGAAGTCTAAAGGTGAGGGCAAACTTCCTAAGGGAGCGAAAGGCAAGAAGAAGCCTACTCCTAAAAAGTAACAACAACGACCTGAGTACGTCTTTAAACTACTCATTTTTCTCTTAGGGTAGCATAAAGGAGAGGGCAACCTAAATACTCTTATGAGTGATGATGATTGTAAAAAGAAAGTAGTTTGCGCCCTTCAACGTACCTTTGCTAATATATCATGGCTTAGGTGGTTAATTCCAAAAAAAAGAGTTTGCCAAACGTCATGCTGCTCTGGATCATCTCCATCTTCTACTGTTGGTAGTTGCTCTTATTCATCGTCAAGCTCGTCCTGTAGTTACGAGCCATCACCAAGCCCGACTCCTGTATACAGCTGCTGCCCATCGTCAAGTTGCTCTACAGTTACTTCCTCTCCATCGCCGAGCGTTACGCCATCAGTATCAGTAAGCGTTACACCAAGTATATCACCAAGTGCTTCATCATATGTCTCTACAGTAAGTCTGTCTGATCATTTGACTAAACAAATTGATAACTTGCTAGATGAGTCGATGAGTATAGAAGTTAATGGTAAGGTATTCATCTCTCAGGATCATGCAACTCGCGGGTATATGAGAAACGAAGATTTGTGGTGTGCAAACTTGGACCTTACAGGACTATCTCCTTGGAATAGTAGCGGAGGTCACAAGAAAGCAGGTACTCTAATAACTCCAAGACACGTTATAGGCGCTGCTCATTATGAGTATTCTGTAGGTACAGTAGTTAGATTTGTAGAGAAAGATGCCGGAACGGTGCATGACCGTACTGTGGTAGGAAAGGTCCGACATCCTAAATGTAAGAACTACAATCCAGATTTAACAATTTATACCTTAGACAGTGATCTCCCCTCAACTATAAAACCCTACTCTGTATTGCCTAGCGATTACAGTAAGTACTTTGATAATATATACAAGAGCAAGATACCTTGTATTGGATTTGATCAAGAGGAAAAAGCTCTTATTATAGATTGGGCTAACGGCGGACGGATGAGAACGCCTACAGATTCAAAAAGACTTATTTTCAATGAGAGTAAGATTAAAGGTGATAGTGGCAATCCAGCATTTTTAATCTTCCAAGGAGAGCCGGTGCTTGTAACTGTTTGGACATTTGGAGGTGCAGGAGCTGGTACTCCTATCGCGAATTATATTTCAGACATTAACGGAATGATTGCGACCGCTGACAAGCAAGCAGGAGTGAAAACTAACTATACGGTTACAGAAGCAGATTTATCTCTGGTCGGAAGTCCTCTAGTAGTTACACCATCACCAACTCCGATGAGTTCTTCTTCTGCTACTTGCTGGACTCCAAGCTCTACATCTTGTACTTGTTGCACTCCAAGCTCAACACCTTATAGCTGTTGTCCATCATCAAGCTGTTCAACAGTTACTTGCTGCTCCTCTCCAAGCCCTACACCTTATAGCTGTTGCCCATCATCGAGTTGCTCTATAGTTACTTGCTGCTCCTCTCCAAGCCCTACACCTTATAGCTGTTGCCCATCATCGAGTTGCTCTATAGTTACTTGCTGCTCCTCTTCGAGCCCAACACCAAATAGTAGTTGCGTGCCATTTACAAAGGACAAGGTATGGGTAAACACTCCAAAGATGCCTCACCCATGGCCGAAGTTTAAATATCTAGAAGGTAATATACCTGGCAACCTTACGAAGACTCGAACACAAGGCATCGATAAGTCAGGAAAGATTCACTCCTTAGGATATAAGACAGCTCTAGTATTAGAGACAGATACTAAGAAGGATACCATTGTTAGAAAGTCATGTGATGAAATGGGATTCATCGGTACAGTTGATGCTAAAAATGGTTATACTTATTACCTACCCGCATATTCTACTTTCATCCCAAAGTTAAATAGAGAGACGGGAGAATTAACTTTCGATAAGAAGTTTACAGGAGTTCCTCAGATTAGATCTGGAGCGGAAGGAAAGAACGGTATTATTTATATGCCTACCTATACCAGAACTCTAAAGATAGTTACTCTAGATACCAAAACAGGCGAAGTTAACACAATTACACCTGAAAAACCTTCTAGAAGCGGTATAGGAGGTTGCAACCACATTTGGGGAGCAGCTACAGATAAAAAAGGTGAGATTTATATGCCTCAAGTATTAGGTACTAGTGTTGCTAAGATTGATAAGAATGGTATCTTTAAGTATCTAGAAGGCCCTCCTGTTACATCTGGCGTGTCTGGATGGACACATAAGTATATTGGTGCTATCTACGTTAAGGCAGTTGATAAGGTCTTCTGCTTACCTCGTCAAGGAAAGAGAATTTTAGTTATTAATTGTGAGGATGATAGTTATGTAGAGCTTAATTTGCCTGAAGACTACTTGAAAGTAGCTCACAAGTCAAAGAACTTCCATGGGTACCTCGCTCCTGATGGTTGGTTATACAGTACGTTTTGGGCTGATACTATATGCTTCCGTATTAATCCTAAGACAAATGAGATTCAATGGAGAGATTACAAAGAGGAGTTTAAGGATGGCCATACATCAGTAAAAGAAGGTTCCGGTATTATGAGCTTAGGAACTGGCTACTCTACTTCTGCCTTAGTAAAAGGTAAAAATGCATTTTTAGGCCTTGCAGGTACGACAAGAGCCATTAAACTAGAATTCAAATGAAGCGATATAAGCAGGTTCACTTAATATGTTACGATAGGGGTTTTAAATATGAGACTGTTCCAAATACACCTGAATTTCATGATGATAAAACAGCTAAAGATTACTTTAATTTAAATGAATCAAGAATTACCTGCGGAAACGTGTACGATGATCCAATAGTGATCATAAGAAGAGAAATAAATAGTGTCACTGTAAAGGAACTCTGATATAATTAAAGAGAAGAAGAAAGACGTTATGGGATTTTTTAAAGAAATTACAACACTAGATGAAGTACCTCAATTTGAGGTAGAGAAGGTAGCACTCAGAGATGTAAATGGAAATAGTATTCCTAAAGCGTATTCTCTACAAAGAGTTGACAACAGTCAGCATCTTGGAATTGTCAAAGAAGGTTACAGACCTATTCAGATTGAAGAAATGCTAAATGTTATTCACGATGCATCATCGGTCATCGGAGATATTGAGCATACCGGATATGCTGAATCGAAAGCAGGACGTAAAATGGTAATTCGTTCTCGTCTCCTACATGACATTGATATGGATGGTGATGTTATTCAGCCTCATTTCTATACTGTTATCGATAATACCGGAATGGGCTCTAATAAAAATCTACCTTCTACTATTAGGGTAACTTGTGATAACGCTATGCATATTATTAGTGCTGATCAATCGCTAGGTAAGATTGATGGTGTAAGGCATGCCGATACTTTTAATGAGAAGATTCAAGCAATGGTTAATCAGATTAAGTCTAATGTAACAAATACTATTCAATTCGCCGGCGATGCGCGTATGCTTAGAAGTCAGAAGTTTGATCGTAATCAAATGACTAAGCTGGTGCAGACCTTGATTCCTGTAGAAGAAGAAGAGTCCGTCAAGAGGCAGACTAAGCGAGAGAAGATTGTAGATCTCTTTTCTAACGGGAGAGGTAATTCTGGCGAAAGTAAATGGGATGCTCTCAATGCTGTTACAGAGTTTGAGACTCATACTGGTAAGCAAACAACAGATAAGTTTATTAGATCGTTTAGTAAGAATACTCTCTCAGCAAGGACCCACAATCTACTTGTAGCGTAATGGAAGAACAAATTAAAGATATTAAAGACGTTAGAGATCGAATACAAATATTGCGAATAGAGCAAGATCGGTTATATGAAGATCTAATTGAAAGAATTGATATACCTCATGAGGCTCTAGAAGACGCAATAGAAGATTATGTGGTAAAAAATCATAGATTCCGTATGTATGATATTAAAGAAGAACTTACCAAGACTAATTTATGAAAAACCTAACAATTATTACAATAGCAACCCTACTGATTGTATCATGTACCTCTTCTCCTTGTTGAGGAAAGACTACAGATACAGTCGTGAGCTGTAAGCAAGAACCAAGTAAGTATCCTACCCATTGGGGTGCTCCTCCTGAAATTCAGACAATGGATTATCGTAAACTTCCTACTCCTTTCGGATTCGGTTCTAGTACACTAGCTAAGTGGATTGAGACTAAACAATCAATTGACGCTGCACGTGAGGACCTTATCCAAATGGTCAAAGAAAATAATAAGTAATGGATGAGGAAGAGCAGACTATAGTATTAAAGTTAGATAGTAAAGAGCGGCTTATTTTTAAGCAAGTAATTGATACTGATCTAGGATCCATACGAGAATGGTATTATAGTTACGATCATAAAGGTGATAGAGTTGAAGAGAAATATATCGAAGAGATGATTCCTGTAGATTATACCGAACATATCTAATGAAAAAACTATTTGCTAAACTTAAAGCGCGTACAAAGCGTAAAGAACATTATGCTGAAGAGTTGAAAAAATCTAACCAGATTATAATTGATCTTTCCTTTAAGATTAAAAAATTAGAGAGTGATAAAAGAAAACTAAAAAGAATTATAAAAAATTTAACCCTAACTTAAATGCCAGAACCAAAAGAATCAAAGTCAAATAGACATTTTATCTATTCATTAATTAAATCATTCGTGCGTATTCTAGGATGCATACCTGCATTGATACCAGGTATCTCAGCTGAGACTGGTATCTTTTGCTTAGCCATTTTGTTTATGGCAGCAGAATGTCTCGGAATTGCAGAAGAAGTTTAGGAACTCTGTTATAATTAGATTATGAAATACGATATTGTTTTCGCAACAGACCAAGCTTATACAGCAGCTAAGACCATTTTAACACCTCATTTTGCATGTAGATTCAATAATCTTGATGATAGGCGAATCGAATTCTACTTCGAGAATAGGAGAGATACAGCGGTCAAGATGCTATTTGATGTGAAAGCTGTTGCAGAAGAAGATATGAAGCTTGTGAGCTAGACTTTCATTACCTTACTAAAGGTTTAAGACTTGATTAAATACTGGCATGAGCCTTATAAATTTAATCAAGTCTTTCTTTGTCAAGAAAAAGACAGAGTTTGATGGTAGTGCGATGGTAGAAAGAGATGGGAGGGGTAACGTAATTAAACGAACGTTCCTCTCTGGTTTTGTAGTTAGACACCACTACGACCTTCTTAATAGAGAGATTGCAATGATTACCTCAAATGGATACAGAGAGGATAAAGTATATTATGGTGTATCCAACAAAGTAAAACAAGTATCCTGCCGTCGAGGTAAGAGGTCTTGGATAGAGCATTTTTCGAACGAAGGTAAAAAAGAGATCGAGTACCTCGACTCTGAGGTATAATTTAAAGGAACTCTCTTATAATTAGAGTATGAAAGAAAAAGATAGAGAGTTCTTTGAAAACGTTACTATTGTTTGTTTTGTATTATGGGTGTTAATCCTTACAGGTTTTGGAATTTATCACTTGATTTTTTAGAATTAAATTTATAATAAAGCTATGCGATCGACAATTTTTGCTTCCGTTATTGCAATCTTAGGTATTCCTACATATTATATGCCAAGATCTACACATGAATTTATATATGAAGAAATAGAAGTACCTGTTGTAGTTAAAGAGTATGTAATGGTTCCATATGAAGTGCCTCTTATTATTGAAGTTCCTCGATACATAGAAGAGCCGGTTAAAGTTAGGCCTAAATTCGAAGAAAAGAAACCAGTTGATTGGGATCGAGTAATGATGGAAGGTGTTAAGTATTTTGAAGGTTATAAGAGTAAAAAGTATTATTGCTGCGCCGGAGTCGCTACTATTGGATATGGGTGTACTGATAAAACCATTGTAAATAAGGGCTCATTGAGCAAAGCTAGCGCAGATCGTATTTTATCAGAAGAGATTAAAAACGTGAGAGCGCGTGTTAGACAAGCGGTGACAGTCGATCTTACAGAGAATCAGCTGAACGCTCTAACATCTTTTACTTTTAATTGTGGTGTAACTAATTTAAATAATTTAATAACTGGTGATAATAGATTAAACAGCGGTAACTATAAGAGTGTTGAGAAAATACTACCTATGTATCGTAAGGCTGGAGGAGAAGTTCGCGAAGGACTTGAGAAGAGAAGAGCTTGGGAACTTAGTCTTTGGAGAGGGGAAACAAATTTAACTCATTAGATGTCTACTGAATTAGCATTAATTTTAATGTTAGGAGCATGCGTAGTGTTTCTTGTGGACTGCTATCTTAGAAAATAGGAACTCTAATATAATTAGATATGAGCAACCGAGAGTTAAAAATCGCAGGATTGATTATACTGGCTTATCTCGCGCTTAAATTATCAGGCGATATATTAAGCGCAATTAGCGATATTATATTTGCAGATCATTTTTAAATTATGCTCCAGTAGCTCAGCTTGGTGAGAGCGCATGCCTTATAAGCGTGAGGTCGCGGGTTCGATTCCCGCCTGGAGTACTTAAAACATTCTTTTATTAAAGGAACTTAGATATAATTAGGTATGAAAAATAGAGACCTATTCGATACTATTATGTTTATCATTTTATCTGGAAGCTTCCTTTCAATTATCTCATGGATCCTTATCGATATGGCAAAGGAACTCTAATATAATTAAATAGAGGGGCGGAACTGGTATCGACAGAACAAAGTTCTGGATTCGGGTTCGACTCCCGACTGCTCCACCAAATCTTACGTGATTAATAAATAATAACATGAAAGCCATATTGATACTACTAGCATGCTGTTTAATTAGTTGTGAAGGGGGTTATAGTTCGTATAGTTATCAAACTGTTCCATCAACAACAGTAAGAACATATAGAAGCTATACCCCACCATATCATTACTATACCCCTACACGTAGAGTATATTATCCGGTACCGGTAACGCGCTATCAATATAGAACTCCTCGTTATCATAGCGTCCGTTCTAAAAGTTATCAAACGAAATGCCGATAGGAACTCTCCTATAATAATATTATGGGAACGGAAAACTTAAAAATGAAAGCGAATAAAAAGCAAGATCTCGAAAGAGCTGTTGAATTAGCTTACGATTCTACTAAATTTACTAGAGGTTGTAGTGAAGAAGAAATACTAAGTAAGTTAGATGAATATGATCTTTTAGTAGATAAGCTTGTTGAATTAACAAATGGAAAAGGTAGTGCTTACTATACTGACCCTATGCAAGCAGATGATTATAAAGTTCTATTAGGAAAGTCAGCAATTGGAATGACATATAATGAAATGGCAGAAGAAATGGGAGCTACTTTTATAGATGGTCTTTGCGGAGAAAGAAGGTAAAGGAACTCTTATATAATAAGATTGTCAAGTGAGTATAAACACGGTTAAGCGATAGAATAAGACGTTAAATAATGAACTATTGTGGGAATAAGGGTGCCCTCAGAGAAAGACCCTAAATTTTAGGAACTATATTATAATTAGGTATGAACGAAAAGCTTTTTAAAACAGCTGCAGCAGAAGACGATATCAATATTGATAAGGTAGTTAAGTACATTCATCAATACATTAAGTTTAACGCTAATAACGATAAAGTATCTTATCAAGCATCTATGGATGATACATTCGATTGGATTGTAGAGAAAGTTAACAAAGAACACGAAAAGGAACTCTCTTATAATTAGATATGGACAGAAAGCTTTATAAACAATTTGCAGCTAAAGACACCTTCGACATTGTACGAGTAGTTGAGTACATTCACCAATACATTAAGTTTACCTCTAAAGTAGATAATGTATCGCATCAAATTGCTATGGATAAAACATTTGATTGGATTGTAGAAAGAGTTAATGCAGAGCACGAAAAGGAACTCTCCTATAATAATAGTATGGAAGATGATGTTACTTTAACTGAACGATTCAAGAACTTTACCTCTAAAGTATCACGAGCAGAACTAGGATATAGGGATGTAAGTATAGATAAATTAAGATTAGAACTTAACTCTCTCGACAAGAAGCTCGAGAAACTTTCAACCAACGACGAAGAACATAACGTAAACGATTATCTTTAAAAAATACGGCCCGATCATCTAATTGGTAAGACCTTCTATATAAAACCCAAATCAGTGAAGTGCACTTTGCTGTGATGCGCGCTCATGAGCGTCTATAGAGGGAATGCAGGTTCAAATCCTGCTCGGGCCAGCTCCTAGCAAATAACGAGGCGTCTTAATCTTCACGCCTACAACCCGAAAGGGAGAGGCTAGGTGGGAGTATATAAAATATGAAAAATTACAAGCGAACAACTAAGCCTAAATTTAAAAAGAGGGGTGAGATAGTTTTAAGAATCTCAGAGTTAGCGGAGGAGATAAGAGGGGGAGAAGAGAATAGGCTTGAAGAGTATAATAAGGTTGTTAAGGAGTATGCTGATATTACTCGACAGCAAGCTCCAGCAGAAGAGACCGATCCTATAATGTGGGATCAATTATGTGAGGATTGGGGTACAGTTCCTACTGAAACTATACAATATGGAGGAAAGAGAGCGATTAATTACCTAGAGATGACTAAATTTATGAGAGGTTATTGGAGATAAAGGAACTCTAATATAATTAGGTATGAAAGAGCTTGAAAATGATGTTAAACAACTAGAAGAGGAAGTAAGTTCTCTTGTTGATCAGGTTATTGCCCTTAAAGCAGAGTTAGAGTCTCATGAGAGACTTATTGTTAAAAAGGAAAAGACCATTGCTGAAGTTCAGGAACTGCGTTGGGCTCAAGACCAGACCATTGCTGAACTTCATGCATGGAGCAAGAAACTAGAAGAAGATCAAGTCAAAAAGGATAAGACGATCGCTGATCTCCATTCATTATTAGTAGCAACAAAATGAACCAAATGGTTAAATCGCGGTATGGAGCTTATAGACTCTTCTTCTGTGAAGATTCTAAATGGTTTGTAGACCTTAAAGAAACTCACTTCGTAAGATTTATTGGAGGGGAGGATAAAATAGAGGCAATCGATCCTGAGGGTGGTCCATATATATCTATAGGAGATAAGCTTAGTAGTATATCTACCTTCCTTCCTGATACTACAATCTCTAAGCTTGATAGAATTAAACCTGGAGTCTATCAATTAACTTAGTAAACATATGAAGTTAATATTATTAACTCTTGGAGTCTTATTAGGCTTAACATCAGCAGTAGTTGGAGAGACAAGATACACTTCAATAATATCCGGCGTGTCTATTGGAAAAGGTAGAGTTCATGTTAGGGAGACATTAACAAAAACATTTAAAGCATACCAAATTCGTATCAAAGAGGGAAAGGACCCTAAGCCTATTAGATGGGCTACAATTCCAGACTATGTGATCGTAACGTTTACATCTAAAAATGATAAGATTCTAAGATCGCATGTAGAGAAAGCAATAAAAGCTCCTCCTGAATCTAAAGAGCGTTATCTAGTATGGAGGTTAGAGAAAGCGAAGTAGGGAACTCCGATATAATTAGGTATGAACAATAAGGTGACTAAGAGCGAAGTAGCTGAAGAGCTTTGTGTTATTATGGAGCGCTTAAACAATAGAGTTAAGTTATTATCTACTCTTGACGACTATGATGAATGTTGTGGTTATGGAGATCTAGAAGATCAATTGATTACTATTACTCATCATACGAAAGAGTTGACTGCTGCTTTTGGTCGTGCACGAGATATTGCTGAAGATGCTTAAGGAACTCAGATATAATTAGGTATGGAAGAAATAATCAGAACGTTAGCTGCTACTTTAGATCAACTTAAAAATCAGCGCGCAGATGAATTCACTAATCATAAGCGCGCTGCTAATCAAGCAAGTATGGCCTGTAATATCATAGAGGAAATGCATGATGAACTTAGGAAACTTGAAGAAGAATGCGATTCATTCGATCGTTGGAAAGAATATACAAAAGTAAAAGTATGAAAGAAGAAAAAGAAATCTGCTATCCTTTCGCCTACGGAAAACTTAATGCTTGTCTTGATTGGCTGGCGAGTGGTGTAGAAATGGATTGTATTCGCGAGGGCGTTACGGTTAATGATAAGGTTATCGAGCTGCTTAAGAAACGAATTGTGAAGATTCAGAAGGCAGCTGCTGAAGACTCCTACGACAAACACTAAGGAACTTAGATATAATTAGGTATGGAAGATAATAAATTTGAATCTCATCAATGGATCAAAGATACTATTGGGGATATTGTTGAAGGGAACTTCTGCGATCAAGAGCATGCAAGAGAGTCATTAGATAGTATTATTGTTGATCTTATTAGTTTAAGAGAATCATTACCAGCAATTGAAGCTTATATGAAGGCCGATCTTCTCTAGTAGGGAACTCTGCTATAATTAGGTATGAAAGAAGAACTTGAACCTCAGACTAAATGGGAGTTCTATACATTTAATCAATTAGCAGAGATTGCTGAAGATGATGATGTTAATATTAATGGCTTCGATAGTCTTAAAGAGTATCTAGATAGTAGAAGTAATGAGCTTGAATACAAATATCTCGGAAACGATCAGTTCGACGTTCTGTTTGCGTAAGGAACTCCGATATAATTAGGTATGATCAAAGAGCTTAAAGCGAGACACGGGGGCCCATATGATAGAGGTAGTGCTGATAGATATTACTGCAGACCCTTCTCTCCTCATTACTTTAAGGGAGACACATACAATTCAAATAAAGTAGAAAGAAAAGATATGACTGCTGAACAGATAAAGGAATATAAAGAAGGTTATGGAATCTCTAATCTAGAATCGCTTGCTTGGTACCTTTAGGAACAACGATATAATAATGGTAAGGAAACGAACAAAAAACAATAGTTTCTAGAAGAAAAACCAGAATATACCGTAGAAGTAACAGTTATGATCCTTATAGCAGTAGCAGCAGTAATTATATTAGTATTACTAAAGAACAACGAGTTATAAGGGTTATACCTAAAGATCACACTAGTGAAGGTACTAGAAGATAGAAGGAAATACAGGAATAGAAGGAACTCTGCGATAATATAAGAGAACAACGGGGAAATAGTTTTCCTAATAGAATAAAAACCTTAATAGACTAAGCAAACTAAATGAGAAGACTCTGGCGAATCTGGTGCAAGACAATGGGAGAGAAGATCTCTACATCTTCAGAAGAATCAGATATAGCCGCACTAATCAGAACATTCTGGTGGTTGGTGCATATTACGACATGTGGCTTCATTATAGCCAATACCATTAGACATTGGTAAGAACAATTTAAAAGGAACTCTCGTATAATTAGAGAGAAGACGAAGAACAAAAACAAACAAAAAACTAGACTATGAACAACAAAAAAGACAGCAGCTGGATTAATAACCGTAACGCAACTAAGAACCCTAAAGTATTCAACGCGACATTCTATCGTGACGAGTGCGGAGAGCTTCATATGGTAGGCGGTCAATCACTTGTACTCAATCGTAAGACTGATGTATGGGAGAAGGTTAATACTCGAGCATTTGGCCGATTGGTTAACAAGAATGGTGTTAAGTTCCGCTAAAGGAACTATCGTATAATTAAGGCGAGCGCCAGCAGCTGTGATGAACCACGCTGGCTTAATGCGGAGATAAAGCGTAGCTCGTCATTAACGATAAAAGGAACATCATTATAATCAGAGTATGAAAGACAGTACAGCGCCAAAAGCCACCATCAGATCGATCAACCTAAAGGATGCAGCGATCTTTAAACCAGGAAAGTCCAAGAACTGGACTATCAAGACACCAACACAACGTAAGGCTAAGGCTACTAAGTGGTCATGGTCGAACGAATACTAACCTAACGAAATAGTGATCATCATGGAATTATTTGCCTTTTACGTAGAAAAACTTACTCTACTAAATATGCTAGCTATTCCTCAGATCGTCGCTATACTATATATAACAGCTCGCGTGGCGGAATTGGTAGACGCTGTGGATTTAAAATCCATTGACCCTAGGTCGTGCCGGTTCGATCCCGGCCGTGAGTACCATCTTAATAACGCGCTTGTAGCTCAGCGGTTAGAGCAGGGGTCTCATAAACCCTTGGCCGTGGGTTCGATTCCCACCGGGCGCACCATTTGGAACAACGATATAATTAAAGTATGAACAAGGTAGATAAGATGATGAAAGCTCACGCAGAGGCGAAAGAGCTCATGAAAAAAGAAGATCTAACATATGATGAGGCATTTGCCATTACGTGGGACGCATTACCACCTGATCCAGAACCTGAAAAGCGCCCCACTGTACGGACTACTCAATTGATGCGATAGCTCGCCCCAGGTTGAAGAAAAGGAACCCTAATATAATAAGGTATGAGAGAAATTAAGACATTAAAGTTCGTTTCAGTTCAAGATACAAAAATTGATGTAGATGTATTTGATGATGTGTATGGTGGATGGACAGGAAATCATGTAACTGGACAGTATATTGGAGTAGACACTCTAGAGCAGATATCAGATTATGTGTTAGATATGCAGGAGGATATGGAGGAAGGATCGATTGTAGATGAAGAGTGGTTAGAGAAAGTTCAGAAGATAGAGAAAGAATTTAAAGATTTACATAATCTAGATAAAGACCTACACATATTATTTGACTTTTAAAATACTTAATAGTTCCTTATAAAGAGGAACTCACCGCAGCGGCAACTTTCTTTCATACCC
>Ga0222716_10001319_pt1 | contig 20768 bp, 18 predicted proteins | sample C33_13DmetaG_FD_165044 | JGI IMG/M metagenome (GOLD analysis project Ga0222716, IMG submission 165044) | Estuarine water microbial communities from San Francisco Bay, California, United States - C33_13D | ecosystem: Environmental > Aquatic > Marine > Unclassified | place: USA: California... | reverse complement strand
AATAACATATCCTGAACTTGTAGAAGTACCAGACAATCCTGCTGGTAGAGAACCACTTTCTAAAGTATATGTGATGTCGCCGCCGGATTCTGGATCCGCAGCTGCAATAGTAATATCTGACCAACTCCCGGAACTTGCTGAATATAAACTTCCAGCAGAAGTCGAAAATACAGGTTGTCCATCAATTGTTAATGCGTCTGCTAATGTTCCTGCAAGACCAGATGAGTTAACAATTTTAATATCAAATGGTTCATTTGCGTTTGTTAAATTTGCTGTATTTTTTGCAACAACTAAAGTAACTTGTGTTGCACTATCTCTTGTAGTCGTATCAGGAGAAATTTCTACACCACCGTCTGTAATAATTTTAGCAGTTACACTTGTTGAGAAACCTGAACCTGTAACTACGATTGTATAGTTTCCTGTGCTATCGCCAGATAAAACATCAGAAGGTGAAATACTTGAAACAGCTGGTGGAGCGTCAATAGATTTCCATGCCGTACCATCATAATACTCCAACAAATTTGTTGTGGTATTAAATCTTAAATGTCCTTGTTCTTCAATACTTCTTTCGTTTGTAGAACCAGTTGATATACCTTTTCTTTTTGCCATAATCCTATTTATCTACCTTATGCCGGCAGCTCCCTAATATCAATTTTATCGTTGGCTGAAGGAGCCGTTGTTAGTGTCAAAGTTGTACCTGAAACTGTATAGTCTGTTCCTGGTAATAATACTAAACCTTCGTTCATTACTAATAAATTATCTTCTGATACACCACTTGAAACTGTGAAAGTTGTTGTTGAACCGTCACCTGTATAATCTCTTTGTGTTGTGGCCTTGACAATATTACTTGTTTCAATCCACTTAACTTGTTGTGCTGATAAATCATACACTAAAAATCTGTCGTCTGAGGCCGCTCTTGCAGCTAATTCTGTAAAAGAAGTAAATGATGCTTGACCTACTACAGCGCCATCATATGCAATTCCTAAGTAAATTAAAAATACATTTTCACTTGCACCAGGAGCTTCTGTGAATACGATTTGTGTACCGCCACTTCCTAGTGTATATGCTGAGTTAGGTTCCTGAAGTACACCAGCAACGGAAATTAAAATTGAACTTGTAGAAGCAACTGTATAATCTAAAGTGAAAGTAGTCGTACTACCATCAGCAGTCAATGACTGTCTTTCAAATGCTCCGTATGTTGGTTCTCTTCCTAAATATGCCATTTAATCTTTCCTAATATTGTACGATTACAATTCCCTTACCACCATCGCCGCCGTCATCAGAATTTGGTCCTGAGGTTGAACCTCCTCCGCCACCGCCGCCACGGTTAGCCGTGCCTGGTTCGCCTGTTCCACCAGCTGTAGGATGTCCATCACCGCCGCCTCCTTGGCCGCCTACTGCAAAACCTTGGAAACCAGTTTCGCCTGAACCTCCGCCGCCGCCGGCATAATAAACACTTGTGCCTGAAATATTGTATGCTTTACCGATACCGCCGTCGCCACATGTACTAGCACCTGGACTTCCAGGTTCACCAGCTGCGCCACCGCCACCGCCTCCGCCGCCTACATAACCAGCAGGACCACTATTACCATCACCACCATTAGTTCCAAATCCGTATGTGCCTGAATCTCCTGGTTGAGTTGGTTGAATACCTTGGCCAATTTTGCCAGTAAGTCCAGATTCTCCTCTAGCGCCACCACCTGAACCACCTGGAGCTCCAGGTTGTGTCATACCTCGGCCGCCTGAACCACCGCCGCCACCTTTGGCAGTCAATGTTCCAAATACTGAGTCACTACCAACTGTAGCAGGATTATTTACTGCATTTTGAGCTAGGTCATATCCACCACCTGATGCACCATTACCTACTGTGACTGTAACTGTTCCTCCTGGAGTTACCGGGAATGCTGGTCTGTAAATTAGACCGCCAGAACCACCGCCTCCACCACCAGAACCTCCACCGCCGCCGCCACCGGCAACGACTAGAACATTTACTGAAGTTAACCCACTTGGTACTGAGAAAGTACCTGAAGATGTAAATGAATCAGTTACTGGTGCTTTAATTGTAATAGAAAATTCTCTATCAGCTGTGTTTGAATTAACATCAGCAGCTCTGATTGTAAATGTAGATGTAGTATCTGAACCTACGGCACTTGGTGTGCCAGAAATTACATAACCTGAACTTTGTGATGCACCTGACATACCTGCTGGCAATGAACCTGTTTCTAAAGTATATGTGATGTCGCCACCTGATTCGGGGTCAGCTGCAGCTGCTGTATAAGTAGCACCTGAGGCTCTAGCTGCATCAAAAACTGTGGCCAAAGAACCTGATGCTGTTGACCAGGCTGGCTGAGCGTCAATTGTAATTTGTTGATTTAATGATGATTGTAAACCAGAACCAGCAGTAACTCTAACACCAAAACTTTCATCTTCATTTGATAAACTTGATTTTGCAATTGTACCTGTAATCTGCGTATCTGAATCTATAGTTTGACTATCAAAAGAAACTTCTGTAGCATTATCTGATTTTATTAATTTTGCTGTTGCACCTGTAAAACCTGAACCTGTAATGACAATAGTATAGTTACCTGTGCCGTCACCAGATGTTAAATTGGTTGGTGATACACTTGAAATTGTAGGGAAGTTTAAGAAATTTGTTTGAGTAACTTTTTTAAGAACACCAGCAGATGTATCGTAAATTAAAATTTGGTCTCCTGTAGCTGCCCCTTCTCCTAAGGCAGTTTTATTTGTAATAATACCAGGACCTACAACATTTTGTGATTCGATAGCTTTTAAACTGTCATCGCTAGCATCATAAATTAAAAACTCATCCGTATCCGCAGCTTCTGAGCCTAGATTCGTTTGGTCTTTAATTGAGCCTTTGTCTAACCCGCCTTTACCTACTCTTGTTAATGCCATTTTGTTCTCTCTTTATTACTATTTATCTTCTGCCTTTGGTAAACTAGCAATTTTCTTAGCCAGTCTATTAACAAAATCATCTAAGTAATCAAGGTCAGCAGAAAATCCGATATGTGGTATTCTTATTTTATTACCCTCACTATCGGTTGTTTGTCTAAACCCTTGCATTGATTGACCAAGTCTTTCGTCTTTTGTCAATTGATGCCATACTGTATCTTCGACTTTCATCATTGGTACTGTTACCAATTGAAATCTCTCTTTTATTTCAGCTACGACCATATTTGTTGGAATTCCTGGTCTTTGCTCTAACAAATTTATAACTTCTTCTACTACCGACTTATCTCTATCAGTAATATCGCCGTAGTCAAATAAAGGTTCAATATCTTTATCAGCTTCTACATTCGATTTAATTTTACTCATTGTATATTCACTCCTTAGTTTGAATAATTAATTAATTATATTTAGTATGAAACAATTACAATTCCTTTACCGCCTGAGCCGGCAAGTCCTGGTCCTGGAGATTGATTATCTCCGCCGCCGCCACCGCCGCCTCTATTAGCCGTACCTGATTGTGCATTACCGCTACTTTGTTGATTACCATTACCGCCGCCGCCGTTTCCGCCGGTGCCACCACCTTGTGCTGCTGGTTGAGCGTCTTCTCCTCCACCGCCGCCGCCGGCATAATAAACACTTGTGCCTGAAATATTGTATGCTTTACCTACACCACCATCTCCGCCTAATGTGGGTGACCCCTGTCTGGATTCACCAGCTGCACCTGCACCACCGCCGCCGCCTGCTGGGTCAGCATTACTATTCGAACCTTGGCCACCTGGATTACCGAATCCGTATGTGCCTGAATCTCCTGGTTGAGTTGGTTGTGTAGCTGTACCATGTGAGTTGTTAGGATAACCACCAGCACGGCCTCCACCTGAACCTCCTGGAGAACCTTGATTTGGTCCTGCATCACCAGTGTTGAAAGCTCCGCCTGAACCACCGCCTTTAGCCGTTAATGTGCCAAATACTGTATCTTGTCCATTACTTACTTGAGTACCTGCTGAATTACTAGCTGTGGAACCATCGCCTACTGTGACTGTAACTGTTCCTCCTGGAGTTACTGGGAATGCTGGTCTATAGATAAGACCACCTGCACCTCCGCCACCTCCGCCTTGTTGGTCACCGTATCCGCCAGCACCACCACCACCGACAACTAACACATCAACGGTCGTAAGTCCACTCGGTACGCTAAATGTTCCAGATGATGTAAATGATTCAACTGTAGGAGCATTAACAGTAATACTAAATGCTCTATCACTTGTGTTTGAATTAACATCAGCTGCTCGAATTGTGAAATTAGATGTAGTATTTGAAACTACAGCAGTAGCTGTGCCAGAAATTACATAACCTGAACTTGTGGATGAACCAGATAATCCTGCTGGTAGAGAACCACTTTCTAAAGTATAAACTACATCGCCGCCTGATTCGGGGTCAGCAGCTGCCATTGTGAAAGATACTCCACTTCTAGCAGAATCAAAAACACCACCTAAGCTGCCTGATGCTGTTGACCATATTGGTTGAGAATCTATATCAATTTGTCCTGTTAATGATGATTGTAAACCTGTAGCTGCGGTAACTCTAACACCATAAGGTGTGTTTGCTTCTGTTAATGAAGATTTTGCAATAACTAAAGTAATTTGCGTATCTGAATCAACTGTAGAAGTGTCTGCACTTACTGGAGCCCCTCCTGTTGTTACAAATGAACCTGTTGCGCCAGTAAAACCTGTACCTGTAATGACAATAGTATAGTTACCTGTTCCATCACCGGATGATAAACTTGTAGGACTAACGGATGAAATACTAGGAAAGTTTAATAAATTTGTTTGAGTAACTTTTTTAAGAACACCAGCAGATGTATCGTAAATAAGAATTAAATCGTCTATAGCCGCACCTGCTCCTAGAGCATCTTTGCCTGTAATAAGTGTTTCATTCGGTGTAACATTTGCTGCTTGAATTTTTTTAAGAGAACCTGTAGAAGCATCATGGATTAAATATGTGTCTGTATCAGCAGCCTGTTCCGCCAATTCAACTTGGCCTGTGATTGCGTCAACATTTAATTTACCAGATGTAATAGCATTATCGGCAACGGAAGAAAATTCGCCTTGTACTGTACCTGGATTTAAGATAACAATTGCATGACCATTTGTTGGTGCGCTTGTGAAAGTAACTCTTTTGTATTCGTTTGAACCATCTACACCTAATGTATAATCATCACCAGGAATTTGTCGAACATCATTTACGAATACTTGTAAATCATTTTGGCCTGCTTCAGCCATAGCAAATTGCATATCAAAAGCGACTGTAGAACCATCACCTGTAAAAGTGTCTTTGTCGGTAAATGTTCTAAAAGCTGTACCTGGTTTATTTGCAATATAAGGCATTCTTTATAACTCTCTCTTTAACTATATTTATTATACATCTTCAAGTATGGATAATGTAGCATCTAAAGAAGTTGCTGTTCCACAACTTACTCTAATTACATCTCCTGTAGTACCATTATTTTGTAATACAATCTTGTTACCTGCCATAACTTCTAAAGCTGAACCAGCAGGAACTGTTGCGTCTTTTACAATGTAAGTATCTGTTCCATCGTAACCATCTAAAAATATGCTAGCTGTAACACCTGTAGTTGTTTTATTTGCTAAAGTGATACCGATAACTATACTTTCTAAGGCAGATGAACCAGCACCAGCAGGAGTAGTGTACAATGCGTCTGCACTAGCTTCGGTGCTAGTTGTTGCACTACTGACTTGAAATCTTTTAAAATCGTTTGCCATTTTGGTCTCTTCCTATTATTTATACTTCTATTTATACTATTTATAATATTATCCTAAGGCAATTGATTGAGCAATTGCAAAAGGTCGAGTAGCCACTCTTACAGAATTTTCTGTAATTATAGCACTTTCAGTTGTTCCAGTAGCCGTGATATTTACAGCACTTGAAATTGACCCACTATTAATAGATAAAGTGCCATCTGTTATAGTGGTTGACGAAACACTTGTTAGTCCACTTATTGTACTATTTAGTGCTACTGTTAAAGTATCAGTTGCTGATACTGTAGCAGTAATGTTTGAACCTGATGAAATTCTGAATACATCACCTGAATTAACTTGTTGAGTTGTAGATGTATCGTCAGCAATAGTAAAGGCCGTTGTTACTGCACTATTAATTTCATTGATAGCCGCAACAATATTGGAAGTATCAGTAGTATTTAAACCACTAATATCACCAACATCTGTTCCTAAAGAATTAAAGGTCGTTCTAAATTCTTCAAGTGTATTTGTTACTGCTACGCTTCTGATTGCCATTACTTGTTACCTAAGTCCTTTAATAATTTTTTAATTTCAAATAATTCTGCTTTTAAATTATTTATTTCTTTACAAGCGTTTCTTATTTGGTCACCTTGTTTTTCTCTTGCTTTTATTCTTTTCATATAAAGTTGATATTCAGATATATTTGTATTTACAATACCGTTTGAATATGTATCTCTAACTAAATCAGTATAACCTTCTACTTTTAGTTTAGTCATAACTTTATATTGCTAAAGCAATTCCTCTTAAATCTTGTATTACAGGCGGATATGCTGAGTTTGTGCCTTTCATTACTACTTTAATTTGAAAAGCAGTAAAGTCATGGATGCCTGTTGCACTATATTTGTATTCTTTAAATGTAGCTGCATCTTCAGCTGGAATAACTGTAGTATCTTCGCTACCGTCTGTGTTAAATGGAATCCAATTCAAGTCGTCAATATTTCTGACTTCTTCGGATGATGACACACGATAGTAAACTCTTACACTTGAAGTTGAACGAACATTTTGTGTTAATCTAACTTCTAATGATGTTGAATCATTTTCTAAAGTAATTGGTCTTGTACAGTAAATAGCTGCTGTTGAAGAACCTGTTGCTTGTTCATCATCTACAAAGTTTGGTGTATTTCCACTTGAGGGATTATTTAATCTGTTTTGTACAGTAATTGCACTCATTCTTTGAGTATCTAAAACTGGTGAAAGTTTAGTATTTGATGTATTAAATTCTAAAGTAACAAATAATGATTTACTTCCACTCATTTCGTTTGTTTCATTAATTGTACTTGCTACCATTTGAGGAGCAGTAAAGTAAATATTATCATTTGCAATAACTGTTTGTGCATTTGTCGAACTTGTTAAACTAAATTCTGATTCAGAACCATGAATTGATTTACCTGTTGTCGGTCTAATCTTATATGCAATAGTTGTTTCTGGTACTGTCATAGTTGCTAAGTTTAAGTCTAACACATCATAAACTCTATTCTGTGTAGCTGCAACACTTGAACCGCCAACATCACCACTAGCTGTTGCTGTGCCACTTGAAGTAACTTCATAACTATCTAAAGTTATATTTGAAATACTTGTGTATGTTCCGTTAATTTCTGAAGCATCAAGGCCGTTGTATGTGCCTGAAGCAATACCAGAAATTGTTACATTATTATCTGCACCGTGCATACCGTGGTTTGGATGTGTAATTCTAATTGTAGAAGAACCATTTGTTGTTCTAATTGGATTAGTTGCAAGTGTTCTTGTAGGTAAGTCATCATTTGTTAATGTAACTGTACCTGTAACATTTTGGAACTCACATCTTTTTAATTTAAATTTAATATCTTCGTTTTGGTCAGCAGACCATGTAGTACCGTTTTGTGATTTAAATAATACACCGGCATATGGTTGTTCTGATATTGTTCTATCAGAATTAATTTGTGTTTCACCCATTCTTGCCACCCAAGCATTATAGTTTGTTGAGTTAGCCAACACAACAAGAGCATATTCAACATTTTCTTGTATGTAAACAGGACTCTTAAATGTAAATGTTGTTGCAGCTGATGAATCTTCACTAACTGTTACAGTATCAGGATTAATTGAAACTTCTGAGAATGGTAAAATTTTCGTTGAAGGATAACCATTTACAACTTCACGGATTTGTACAGTAATCGGTACATTATCATCTTTTGTTTTGAAATATAAATCAACTGAAGATACAAATACACCACCACTATCATCAATTAAGAATGTTTGTGCAAGAGGATCCCACCAACCAACTTGTCTGTTAGTTTCTCTTGTAGATGTTCTTGTAATTTGTCTGTTATCAGTTGTACTTTCTCTAACAAGTCTTGGTTCTCTTGTTGATAAAATAGTTTCTTGTTGAGTTTCTAATAAACCTCTTGCTGTGTAGTCTGCTTCACCTGAAGTTTCTACATCTGAAGCTCTACTATCTGAAGCAGAACTTGTTAATCTGAATACTCTTGTACCTGTTCTCCATCTTGGATTTGCATCAACATTTGGGTCAGGTATTGCAAAAGTACCTGTTAAAGCACCGTTAGCATCTGTGACTAAGTTACCGCCTAATGAACCGCCATCTGGTGTAACATACGCTGTTACATCAATGTTATCAAAGAATGGATAAACTCTTGTGTTCGGTTTAAATCTTGTACCTTCAAAAGTAATTGTTCTACTTCTAATAAAAGGAATAAATGCAACATTAATAATTCTGTCGCCAATTGAATTTCTTACAGTTTGAGGTACTAAAACATTTCTTACACCTGTTCTAGTTTGTTGTACTAATTGGCCAGTCGTAACTTCTTGTCTTTGTAAAACTCGTCTTGGAACACCAAAAGCAAAAGTACCTTCTCTTACAGGACCACCAAGACTTCTTACATCTAATTCTCTTGGACGGCCTGTCCACATATCTTGCCATTCATTCCAAACAGTACCAATTTCAATACTTTGTAAGTTTGGATTGCCTGCAATCATTGTATCAAAAGCACCTTGATTGTTTAATACTAATTCAGGAGCTCTTTCTGTTTCTTTCCATTCATCACCAGGAGGTGTTAATTCAATTGTACCTACCCATGTGAATACATTGAAAGGGTTAACATTGATTGCTTTACTAGCAAATGGTTGGTCAACCAAAGTTTCTTCTGTATATGGTAATGTTAATAAGTCACCGGTCTTTTGATAATTTGCAGCTGTTCTATCAGCGGCCACAATTGCTGTGCCGTCATCATCTCTTTCAATTAATTGTACTGCATCTTCTTTAAATGTTGGTCTTAAATGTCCTTCTGCCATATCCATAGCAGCTTTGTAATCTAAATTGCCCACATCACCAATGCCGTGACCTGTGAAGTTATCAACAATAAATCCGTTTTTAAATCTATCGAAGCCATCAGCATCTTGTATCTGTAAAGATTGTGCTGATTGTTCTAACATATTTAATTGAGTGTAATACTCGACATTTTCTAATCTCTTTTCTAATTTACCAATATCTCTCATTGTGTATCTTTTATTATCAATGATTGATATTTCTACATGGTCAGTTGATAAAGTATAACTTTCTAACTGTAATGTGAATAGGTGCATTGCACCATCTAAATTTTTAGGAACTTGTGGATTAAGTGATGAAGCACCTTTAACAACTCTAAAGACACCATCTTTATCTAAGAATACTTTATCAATTCTTGGTAAATAATATTCAAAGTCAGCAGATACATCTGAATTAAATTTAATTACATCTATTGTTGAAGCACCTGTGCCATCAAAACTTCTGTCTTGGCCACCTGAATTAATAGTTGAAGCATCATCAACTCTTGGTCTAAAATCTAATACATCTCTTAACTGATAAATTTGACCTGTAGTATCTGAAGTATAACTTGGAATATCTTCATAATTAATAACACCTGAATATGAATCGACATCAAAATAATCACCTGAACCGTGTGAGAAGTAATCAAAGTCAACTAATAAACGGCCTGTTGGTGTAATCGCACCATCTTTTAATTTTAATCTACCAATGTCATAGAAGTTATCTCTTTGACCGTTATCTAAATTAAATCTACTTGTAATATCTGTATCACTTGCTGTTGCAGCTGTTGAGAAATCAGCAGACATATAAACTGCGTTGATTTGGTAAACATCTGCCTTACCTAAACCAATTGTACCACTTTCAATCGTTGTTTGGTCTGAAATAGCAACTGTAGAATTAGAGTTTAATGTTTTTGTTTTTGAACCTGCAACTGAACGGTCAACTGTTGCTAAAATTTTAACTTTATGTCCTTGATAGTTTGCACCAAAGTCAAGTGTTAAAGTTTTACCTACTGGAGAACCGCCAAGTGTGAATATTGCATCGCCTTCATGGTTGTTACCTGATAAACTTAAAACATCACCAACTGCACCAGAACCACCAGCACCAGTTGACATAATAGAAACTGAGAAATCTTTTTCTAATAAAGATGTAAATGTTTCATTAGTACCAGCAGTAATTGTTACATCACCGTTTGATGATAATGTACCTGTGAAGTGTCTTCTTACTGCAAAGTTTGTATCTGTAACACCTGAATTATTAGTTGTTTTAAGTGTTTTAATTGTTTTGTATGGTAACTTAAATAAAGAAATATTTTTATTTGAATCTTGTACTTTTGCTCTTCTTCTTACAACAATTGTTTTAGTCGAAGCTGCCGCTGTGACACTTGAAAGTGTTAAACTTGTATTTGAAATAATTGCTTCAACAATTTTAGTTTCTGTATTACCACTATCGTTAGTAAATGAAATTGAATCACCAATATTTAAATCATCTGTAAATCTTGTACCGATACCTGTAACATCAGCAGAACCTGAACCTACATCAATAACACCTACGATTTGTAAATTTTGTCCGTAAGTTGCATCTAAAGCCGCATCAGCAGTATATGATGGTGAACCTGCCATACCAACTTGTTTGATACTTGGTAAATCAAATGTTCTAACACCTGGCAAACCAACTGCATCTGTTTGAATTGTTGCTGTGTTAGATGAAGTACCGCCTGTGATTGTTTCGCCAGCTGTAAATGCACCGTTAACACTTGATACAATAACAATACCATGTCTTACAACACCACCTGAAGTATAAGAAGTTACATTGGCAATTGTTGTGCCGTCACTTTCATATAATTCAAAAGTATTTGTTGCTGGATTTCTTACAGTAAATACTGTTGCATCTGTAATTGCTGATGAATCAACTTGGAAACCTGCGTTTTCAATTGTAATTTGTTGGCCTTCTTTTAAACCATGGCCGTTTGCTGTTACAGTTGAAACAACACCTGGATTATCTGTGTTTGAAATAGCTGTGATTGCAACACTTGTTGTAGTTGAAATAGATTCAACAATACCAGCTGCACCTGAAGTACCACCTGTTACAACTTCGCCTGTTGTAAATGATTGGTCAGTTGTAATATTTAAATGATTGAATAAGTTAATATCAAATAGATAATGTTTGTAAACTGCACCTGTTAAAGCGCCACTAGCAAAAGTATTCGATACTGCTGTTCCTGAATTTAATTCAAAACCTCTGGACTTTGCACGGCCAATTGTGTTGATACTTGCACCTGAACCTGTGTTTTCTGTGCCTCTACTTGATGTTGCTTCAGAATAAAGATTTACTCTTTTAAATGCCTCAACATCACCTGATACGAAACCAACATCTGGTGAACCATAAACATTTGTAACATTGATATAGTTACCTACATTAAATCTTGTGTTAAAATTGTTTTGTGTTTCAAAATCTCTTGCTTTGTCAATATCAACATATGTTGTACCAACAGTTTCAATTTCATAACCTTTAACATATGCTTTACCTGGAGAAATACCAGCTGCAATTTTACTTTCAACACCACCATTACCTGAAGTGTAAATACCTCTATTATTTCCAGCAATTAAGTGTTCTCTTAAATCTAAATCAAAACCTCTAACTGTATAATCACCTGATTCGTCAAATGTTCTTCTAGCTAAAGTATCTTCTAATACGGCATATTCAGTTGTTCTAACTCTATTTTGAATGATACCATTTTTTAATCTTAATAATTCTACAAAGTTTTGGTCTTCTGTACTTGTTAAAGTTTTCTTTGCAAGTGTTAAATTAATTTTAAATCTGTGAGCGCCAGGAGCGTTAACATTAGAAGAACCAGCCGCATTATCATTTAAACTTGTGTCATCATTTGGAGTTACAAAAGATTCTGTAACTTCTAAACCAACTCTATAAGATGGTGAATTTGTATATTTGTCTAATACGATAATTTGTTCTGAAACTTGAACATGAAAGCCATTAATGTAGTAAACACCTTCGCCAATATATGTTGATGAACCTGTTGCTGTTGTATCTACTGTTACAGTAGCCGCTGTTGAATCTGCAAGTATACAATTTAATGTTTCGCCGTCTGTAAATGCGACTGTGGCATTATCTGTACCTGAATTTGTGTATTTTACGAAAAGAGTATCCGGGTCAGTACCGTCTGTAGCGGCAACACCGACAACATTTGCTGTTACGCCTGAAGTTGCGCCTGTGACAACTAAACCATCATAGTTTGTAATTGAAGATGCCGACTTTGCTGATAGTTTTACAGCATAGTAATTTAAATCATAAGAAATTTGGCCAGGAATGACCATTGCACCTTGCTTAAAGATGTGGTCAGATAATCTTTCAATCTGATTCTGTAAAATCGTTTGTGATTGTGTTAACTCTCTCGCCTGTACTGCAAATGATGGTCTATAAAGAACTCTATGGAACTTTTTAGATTCAGCATAATCATCATAATAAGGCGTGAGGTTAAAGTCAGTTGGACTTGGCATCTATTTCCCTCTTAAAATTCAATAATCAATTTAACATTTTCTGTTTGGTCTGAAGCTCTAGTAATTGGCGCTCTGTTTTCAATATAGATAACATCACCTGCGTCTGCGTCAATTTCAGAACTTGCATAACCTGAAGTAAATGACACACTATCAGTTGTGCCAGTTGTTGAAGAAGGTACACCAGTTGAACCTGAAGATTGTCCTGTGATTGTATTTGTACTTGAAAAAGCCGTTAAATCACCATTACTATCTACACCCTCATCATTAAATCTAGTTTGTAAGTAATATAAAATATTATTTACGGTATCGTGTTCAATTACTTTACCTACAGCACCTGTTGTTGCTTGATTAATTTCTTCGTCTTTTGTAAATGTTCCTGAGTTACTTGCTAATAGAACTGCTTTTGTGCCTCTTAATGTTGTAGAAGTTGAAGCAGAACCACCTGATTCGATATTTCGAATAATTGCAACTCGTCTAAAGTCGTTTTCTACTGTAAAGTCACCAGAGTTTGAAGATTCATCACCCTCAAAGTTGGTGTTTGTCATTACATAGTAACCACCTAATTGTTGTACTGCATTAAAACCGTGGCCACCTTTTGGTTCAATAATACAATCTAATTCTGCACCTGTAATACCTGTACCGCCAGCTGCAATAATGTCAGCCGCTGTAATATAAGCATAAGTGTAACCTGAACCTACATTTGTTACTGTCACCGCTGTGATTGCACCAGATGAAATTGTTACTGAAACTGTTCCTGAAGAACCATCACCTCTAATCGGTACACTTGTATGTGTTCCGTCTGTACCACCTGAACCAGCAGATTTAATTGTTACAATATTAATTGCACCATCTGTTGCAGCTGCTGAAACTGTACTATCAGTTGCAACGGCCATAAAGTCAGTTGATAAAAAGTTAACTTGTTGTGATGCTGATAATGAGTACATATATTTCCACTTGTAACCATCACCTGTTGTTAAAATAGATGTAGATGTGCCAGTTGGTTCTACAGTTGAAGATGAGTTACTATTATTATCTAAACATTTGTACACATTATTGTTACTGTTTAACACATAAAAAGTTGAATCATATAGAGTAGATGCACCACTATTGGAAGTTTGAGTAGTTGTTGTGCCAGTTATTCTATTTCCATAGTCGTGTCTGTACATATCATAAGTTGTGCCTGTAGTCCAGTTTCTTCTTGGAATACAATATGATACATCTGAAGCTGTAATTCTTTTTGCAGCCAATAAGTCGTCAAAATAGTAGAATTCGTCTTTGACTGAATCGACTGGTGTTAATGGAGAAGTGTCAGAACCTTCGTTTTCTGTTCTACTATCACCTCTTGTCTTTGTGCCATAGGCCTGTGGTCGGCCGATAGCCATATGATACACAGTAGCTGCAGCTTCATTGAAAGATTCAACAAACTGTTCAGCATTGTGTATTCTAAATTTGTTAGTAATTATCGCTGGCATAACTTCCTCTTTTTAATTCTAATTATATTTATACAAGTTTTTAGTAACTAATGGAGATTTCCGTAGGATGTGTAATATAAGTTTTTAAATCGTCCACTTCCAAGTCTTGGAATTGAACAACCTCACCGTCAAGTGATGTATTTTGTAATCCTATTAATCTCATATCTCCCCAATTGACCAATTTCATTGGTGTTATATATGTGGTTACTGTACTATCTGCTCCAGCAGCTGCTGTTTGAGTATATGTATGATTGCCGCCGTATGGATTAGTAGAACTAAAAATTGTATCAATATTTAATGACTTCATACGAGGTCCACAATATGCGTAACCGAATTTTTGGTCAGAACCTCTAACATTAATAAAGATGTCTGCTGGTTGTCTTATTAACTTTATTTTACGAGTTAATGTTAAATCTCTTGTATTTGGTGTAAAGTGTTCACTTGTACTATCATCAAAATCAGGATCCACGCCTAATTCTGGATTTGCTCTTAATGTTGTACCATCATCTGTTGTTCCTAATCTTCTACCAAAGATAGTAGAGAATAGTGTTGCAATAACACCATAGATTGGACTTTCTTCAATACCAGAAACAATACCTTCAACTGGTGAAGTTATTTGAGCACTAATTTGACTTTCAATATTAACTTGACCTGTAAAATAGAAACCTGCTGTGTGCATAGTCTTTTTGAAACTATCTCGCCAGTCATTAATTGTTCGGCCAACTTTAATTACATACGAGAAGTCTTGGTAATATAAACTGTCTTGTATTCTCATTGCATCTTCAGAAATCCATCCATCTTGGTTTACAAAAGTACCAGCTGTATCTGCAACTGCTGTAACTGTAACACTTGAAGTCGCACCATCAACTTTTGCAATTGTAGCTGATGCACCATTACTAAATGTAATTTCTCTATCAACTTCAAAAGTACCTGAAGCACTTATAACTTTAACAATTTGCAAATCAGAATTAAAAGAACTTACTGTTGCTGTAATACTTGAACTAGAACTATCTAATGATGTCGCTGTTGTATCTGCAACAATCGAACCTGAAACATCTTTAACTAAAATGTATGTTGGTAATGTTAAAGTAGGTGGTGTAGGAGATTGTTGATACTCAGCCCCCGATTCTACAATTTTTAATCCTTGAACTTTACCAATTTCATCACCATAAGCAATAACTGAAGCATCTGCACCACTTGTACTTGTAATTGTGATTGTAGGTAAAGTTGTATAGTTTGAACCTGCATTAACGATACGAATGTCTGTAATATCGCCGACACCTGTTCCACTTTCTTGGACTAATTTATTTCCTGTATAGTTATCACCTTTTACAGTTTCATCTTCTAAAACAATATGGTCATCTTCTGTTGAAGTTGATACTTCTTGTGTAAAACCACCATTAACCACGGCTACTTCAGCCGAAGCCGCACCACCATTTGTATTTGCGTTATTGAAAACTAAACTGTCACCAATTTCATAACCTGTACCTGCATTATCAATAATAAAATCTGTAATACCACCATTACCAATTGCATCTACTTGAATGATTGAGCCTGTTCCACCACCTATAATTGTTACACTATCATTTACATTATATAAACTACCGTCATTTGAAATTGTAATTGTTCCAGGAATACCTGTTGTCGTCAATTTAATAAATGTATCATCAATACCTAAAGCTGTACCTCTTATAACTTCACTTGTTTGAAAAGTACCATTAATACTATCATCATTTAAAATAAATTCTGTAACTAAATTTTCACCAATTTGAAATTGTTGTACACTTTCTACAATAGCAGTCGCACTTGAAGTTTCGCCTGTGATTGTTCTACCTACTAATTCTGTAGGGTCACCAGATTGATTAGATGATTGTATTGCTCTTAAAACTTTATTTGTTGTCCATTTACCATCAGAAACACGCAACATATTTTCTCTAGGATAAACTGTTTCTGAAGTTAAACCAAATAACAATCTAAAGAACATTTGGTGGCCTCTTGCCGTACCCTTTGCTCTGTAAACTGATTTAATATTTTTAATTAATTTTCTTTTATCAACATTGTCACCTAAAGTTTCAGGTAATGTATTTAAAAATTCATTTCTAAATTTTGTTAAGAAGTTAGAAATTACTTTGTCAGGATCCCTAAAGTTTAATAAGTCTTGTATGTTGTTTACGGGATTTGGTCTGTAATCATCAACAATAGCATGAGCGTTTGATGATGCACCAATAATAGCTTCACCGATAATAAATTTGTCTTGTGCAGCTATGTAAAGCTTGCCATTATCAATGTCTTCGGTTAAAATGGTGGATGTTGCACCAGATGATTGACCTGTTATGGTTTCTCCTCTAGTAAATTTTCCATAAGTTGTATTCTCTAAAAGAATTTTATCACCAGAATCTAACTGTGTTCTATCTGTATCAATTCTGGATGCGTCAATTAATAATGAAGATTGACTTGCTTCAATTTCTGTTTCTAAACGAATACCATCTGTCTGTTCAACACTTGTCACGGCCAATTCTGCCGATTCCATAAATGTGTAATATGCTTTTAGAAATTCTAAAAATTTAGGGTGGTCAGAAACGACAAACTCTGGCGCCTGACTGTTTAGAAGATTGGATATTTTATCAGTAAACTTGGCCATCTGATATTATCCTATGTTCCATAACTAGATGATGTTGTATATCCTACACCTGCGTCAGCAGAACCGCCAACAAATGTATCCGCTTCTACTGTGATTGATGAGTTAGCTGTATCAATGTTTATGATTTGGTCTCTAACTGGAATAATATCGTTTGAGTTTGGTTGTACTGTTAATTCAATAACAGTTGATGCACTACCTCTAATATTTTCGATTGATGCAATGTTTAATGAATTAATTGTAATTTGGCCTGTTGTGTAATCAATTGTACCTTGTGTATTATTTGCATAAACACGAACTGCACCATTTAAACTGTATCGTCTAACATTTCCTTGGCCGTCATCATCTAAAAAGAATATTGTTGATGTATCACCATTGATTTTAAAACCAGAAGAAACTAAAATACCACCTTGTTCTGCTTTGTGACCAGAATGTGGATTATATAAACCATTTCTAAAGTAAACATCATATCTTGTAGATGTGCCAATAGTTGGTGTAAATGTTTTTCTAATTCTTAATGTAGTAATATTAGAAACAATACTTGTATCTGTGTTATCAATTAAACCTGTCACTTTTGAGTATCTGAATACACCATCAAACTGATTTAAAGTATCTGTATTATAATTTGTTAAAGTTGTGATGATATTTGATTTTAAAGTATCAGCTGTTTTTGTAGTTGTCTTATCATTATATTTTACAGTTGAAGTTAAAAGAATTGTTGTTGTTTCAGGATCCACAATTTCTGGTCTAACTGAAACCACATTATATCTTTTTAATTGTGTCTTAATACTTTCTTTAGTTGTCGTTGTTAAAGTTGAACCTGAAATAGGATTGATTGCAATTTTAATAACACCGTATTGTGGTGTTTCATCATCTTCTCCACCCCATGCACTAACTGATTGTGCATTTGGATAAATTGATTTGACAATTGTTTCGTAATCTGAAGTTGTTACGGCTCTGTCTTGTGTACCATAATTTAATGGTGCATTATATCTAATAGATTCTTTTGTTTGTGATTCTGCACCGTTAGCTGCGTTTGATGTAACTGCAATTGTAACATCTGAATTGCCATCAATATCACCTGAAAGTGTAAATGAACTTGCACCGTTGGCTTCTGTTTTATTTGTAACAACATATTCTAAGATAACAATATTACCATCATTTAAAGATTTACCTAAAACTCCATCACCAAAGTAAACTTCAAATTTATTATCTTCAGCTTCTTGTGAAAAATAAACTGTAGATGTATCTGATAATTCAGAATAACCAGATGCTAAAGAGTAAACAGTTGTTGTTGTATCTGATACTGAATTTTGAATTGAAACTTTTAAAGTAGATGTATCTGCTTGAGCACTTGGTATCAAAAATCTTTGGTCAGGATCCGAGGTGTCAACTGTATATTTAAAAGTAACTAAAGTACCTTCGTAAATGTTTACACTTGAAAAATTATAAACACCTGAACTTGGTTGAATTGTGTAAGATTGATTTGTTACAAACTCATAACTTGTGCCATCAACTGTTGTGGTAAAAGTTGTGCCTTTGTCCATTGTAATTGATGATGTGCCTGGTGTTACGCCGTTTACTGTAATAGATAAATTTGCTATTGGTGCTCTGCAAGAGTTTGGTGTGTAACCTAACATCTTAGCTAATGAAACAATATTTTTTCTTATATCTGCACTATCTAAGTACATTTCATTAGCCAACATATTGGCGTTAAATCCTAGGTAGTGGGTGTTATAGGCAAGAATATCTAAAAGAACGGCAAAACCAGAACCTTCAAAATTATAGTCCTGAAATTCTGATTGACCTTGTAAAAAAGTTTTTAGATTTGCTTTGACATTATCAAAGTCGAATTCTGATACTGTAAGTTTGTTTGACGCCATTTATTTACCTAATTCTTTGTAATGTAGTTGTGACAGAAACGGGATTTGGTAGATTTAAAACATAAAAATTAACTTGAACATCAATTGCGTTTCTATCAGGTTGTTCGTTAACTGCGATACCAGAAACTCTTGCTCTTGGTTCGTAGTTGTCTAAAACTTCTTGTACTTTTCTTCTAATAAAAATACCTGTTAATGGTGTATAGTTTTCAAATAATAATTCCCTAACACCACAACCTAATTCTGGATGAAAAGGCCTTTCATAGAAGTTTGTATTGATTAAGTTTCTAACACTTCTTTTAACTGCGTCAACATCTTCAATCTTAACCACATCATTCGTTACTGGATGACGAGTGAAATCTAAGTCTAAGTCTTTATAAGTCCTTACACTTTTTTTACTTTTATTTGTGCTTGAAGCGTCATAACTTGCCATAACGGTAATATTTATACACCTTTTAGGAATTAACCTGCAAAAACATTTGAAGAACCACTAATCATGGCTCCGGCATCTGCACTATCACCTATACGACCAACAGGTATACTATTAATTCGAACTGTGCTTGAACCAGCATTTAAAAAACGAACATGAGGTGGACATGGTGGTATTGGTGGTGCTGGGTGTGATACAGTTGGGGCTCCAACTACGATAGCATTAATACCATTTACTTTAACAGTACCATCAGTATTAGATGAAGCTATTGTAGTAACACCTGTACAAGCATGACCTGTTGATAGTGAATCTCCTACTCTACAAACTGCTGGCATTTAAGCCCTCGCTGCCTCTAATTTTGCTTTTTTAGCAAGTCTTTTCTTTTCTTGTTCCATTGATTGTCTTATTTTTCTACCCATTGGTATTTTTACAGATTGAGTTACTTGCTTACCTCGTTTACTGATATACTCTACACTTATTAAATTATCTTTGTAATTTGATTGAACTGACATTACAGCTTTCTTCAAACTAATCGCTTCTTTTTCGTTTTCTTCGCCGGCTTCGTTCCAGAATAGGAACTTTCTCATTTTTGGCATAAACCCTTTCTATGCGCCGTTAAAACCTGCTTTTTGTTCTGATTCTTTAACCGTATCACAACGACAGTTTTTACAACACTCTATTTGAACTTGATTTCCGTCTCCGTCTGTATGATTTTGAATACAATAACTTCCACAATGACAATCATGCCCACAATTGTTACAATTTGACATTTTAACCTCTTTTTCCTATTTATCTCAAAAATTACAGCCTGCTTTGACTGCTCTCAATTCAGTTTCACTCAAATTTTCCTTGTTCTGTAGTGCTGATTCGCCGATTCGCTCTAAATCTGGCTTAATTTCACAATTTTTGCGTATTCCTGAGCAGGAAATCACAAAAAAGAACATTAGTAGAACAAAATATTTCATAATCCCTTGATTTTACTCGCTTTTTTTATCATTTTTTTTGAAAAAAGTGCTTGACTTCTCTATTTATATAGTATAGGATAAGAGTATAAGTTAATTAATGAAAGGAAACACTATGAAAACACTAATTTCTTCAATTTTAATCGTAACAGGTATCATTTTAGCAGCCGGTTCTGCTGGTGATTGTGACGGAAAGTGTATGGAATACGCAAATTCACTATCTGAAATGATAATGTACGGTTTTATTGGCATATCTTTGATGGCTTTAGGCACATTTTTGTTAATTTCTGAAAAAAATTCATAAAAAAGTGAAAAAAGTTGTTGCCAAACACAAAAATTTGATTTATACTAACACCATAAACTAAAAAAGGAAAACACTATGACAATACAAGTAACAAAATCTGCAAAAACTCTGGAAGAGGGTGTGCAAAATCTAATTGAAGGTTCAAAACTTGACTATGCAAAATGGACTCAAAAAGGCCGTGAAGAAGGTTCAAGTTACTTTGACGAAACTTTAGCAAACTTTGAAAAAAACTGTTCTGTAAAACCTGGACAAAATTACATTAAAGTAATCCGTGACAATTCTGTTCACGCTTTTGTAATCAAAAAACTTACTGCAAAAACTGAAGCAATGGGTTTTAAGATTGGTGACATTTTGAAACCTGCCGGATGGCAAGCGCCTGCTTTGAACAAAGCTCGAGGCAATGTACTTGAAGGCAATTTTTATATTAACTGGACAGGTCCTTTGTACTTGTCCTAATTGAAGGAGAACTATATTATGAAATAT
>Ga0222716_10001317_pt1 | contig 20798 bp, 15 predicted proteins | sample C33_13DmetaG_FD_165044 | JGI IMG/M metagenome (GOLD analysis project Ga0222716, IMG submission 165044) | Estuarine water microbial communities from San Francisco Bay, California, United States - C33_13D | ecosystem: Environmental > Aquatic > Marine > Unclassified | place: USA: California... | reverse complement strand
ATGATTATGCAATTGCAGCTCAAGGAGAGACTGTTGTTGTAGCATATTTTGGTGGTTGGGATGATTCAGTTATTTTAAAATCTACTGACAATGGAAATACATGGACTCCTACTGTATATTTAGATTTTCCAGTTGATGGCTATGTAACTGATTCTGGTCTTGATTTAGATGGAGATGCTGTTATGGATACTCTTTACACTACAGATGGTGCTGGTACAGTTCTTCTTGATAATAATGGAATGGCTCATGTGTTTTTTGGTAATATGAGAGTATTAGATGCTGATTTATCTGATGGAAACACATCATATTTTGGTGGTACAAGTGGAATTATTTATTGGAATGAGAATATGGGAGCTGATGATTATGCAAATAATCCTATGGTTGACCCGTCTTTATGGTATACAAATCTTCCTCAAATGATTGCCTCAGCTCAAGATTTGGATGGAGATGGATTACTAAATTATGTTGACTTTCCATTATATTACCTTTCGGTTGACTGTATGCCAAGTGCTGGAATAGATAATCTAGGAAATATTTTTGTTTCTTATTCATCATTAATGGAAAACATTGATAATGGTTCTCAGAACTTTAGACACGTTCACGCAGTTAAAAGTACTGATGGTGGAACTACTTGGAGCTCACCAAAAGATATTACACCTTGGGATGCCTGGGGTGGAGCTCAAGAATGTGTTTTTGCAAGAATGGATAGAAATGTAGATGATAAAATACGATTGATATATCAGAAAGATTTTGAGCCTGGCCTTGCTGTTAGAGGAGATGAAGATATTATTGATATGAACTATATTCAATACTTAGAAGTAGATACTTTTGAATTAAGTAGTACTTCTACAAGCATAGATAATAGTTATCTGGACTTAAAATTCTCAATTTATCCAAACCCAGCAAATAATATTTTAACTTTAGATTTTACATCTAAAAATAATGATAAATCAGTTCTAAGTATAACAAATATCATTGGCGAGAAAATTAAAGAATTCCAAATAAATACTGTTTCAGGAATTAATACTTTAAATTTAAATTTAGAAGGAATTAATAATGGAGTCTACTTTATTAACTTTATTGATAACTCAAGCAAATCAACTAAAAAGTTTGTAATATCTAGATAAAAATCAAAATATAATTGATAAAAAAACCGGATAATTTCCGGTTTTTTTATTTTAAATCATTTAATAAATTTACTCTGGAAAGTTGATGATTAATAAAACCCTCAGCATAAGCGCATGAGGTTTGCCTTCCTAAATCTTTAGCTCTATACTCAATGCTATCAAAAAATGCTTTGGAAGAAATAATAGTTTTTGTTTCCTTAGAATTAGGGTCAAAGAATTGAGATTTATATTCTTTAATAGCAGAAATTTTTTTATCAAAGTATTCTGAAATATCTACAACAAAATCTGGTGACAAATTATTAAATTGAATATAATGATAAATAGCTTTAGGTCTCCAAATTTCTTGATTGGTATTGATTTTCTCAAGTCCAGATAAGAAACATGCGTCAATAGTTAATTGAGATGCTCTTGCGTGATCAGGATGGCGATCTGACGGAGCATTTGCTAATACAATTTCAGGTTTGTATTTTCTTATTTTTTTTATGAGTGCTATTTTATGCTCTTCATCATTTAAAAAGAATCCATCCTTAAAATTTAGATTTTCTCTAGCGGAAAGTCCCATTACCTTACTGGCTGAATCGGCTTCTTCAAGTCTAATTTTAGCATTTCCCCTAGTTCCTAAATCTCCAGTAGTTAGATCAATAATTCCAACTTTAAAATTATTTTCTACATGTTTAATTATTGTACCTCCACAACCTAATTCAATGTCATCAGGATGAGCACCAAAAGCCAAGATATCTAATTTCATTAGTAGTAACGTTTGAATTTATTCCTTGCTAATATAGCTGTTATAAAGGTTATAACAATTAAATAATAAACAAATGATGGTATAGGCATTGGATCTCCAGCAGCATATGAATGTAAGCCAGAGAGATAATAATTGACACCAAAATAAGTCATTATAATCGACCAAATTGCAACTAATGTAGCCAGGTTAAATGTGTAAAAACTTGAAAGAGCTGGAATTAAGCGCATATGCAAAACAAAAGCATAAATTAAAACACTAACAAGAGCCCAAGTTTCTTTTGGATCCCAACCCCAATATCTTCCCCAAGACTCATTTGCCCATACACCTCCTAAAAAAGTACCAATAGTTAACATAAATAAACCAATAGTAATTGATTTTTCATTTATTAGTGTTAACTCCTTTATCGTAACTAATAGTTTATTTTTGGTATTTTCATTAGTAAAAATAATTAACCATAAAGAAAAAAGTCCTAAAACAGCTCCAAGAGCTAAAAAGCCATAACTAGCTGTAATTATAGAAACATGAATCATTAGCCAGTATGAATTTAAAACGGGAACAATATTCGTTATTTCTGGATCTAACCAATTTAAATGAGCTACCATTAAAAACAAAGAAGTTACTAAAGTTGTTGCCGCTAAAGTTAATTTAGATCTTAAACTAAATATAATACCAGATAACATAGTTGCCCATGATATATATATCATGGATTCATAGCCATTACTCCATGGTGCATGACCAGAAATAACCCACCTTGCTGCCAGACCTAATGTCTGAACTAAAAAGCCTAGTATAATGAGAAAGAAAAAAAAATTCAGTAGTTTGTCTAAGGAATTATTTTTAAAAATTCTAATTATCAAAATAATCAAGAAAATAAATCCAATCATGAAATAATACATAAATAAATTAGAAAAAATATTTAATTTATTATACAATACCTCAAGTTCAACCTTATAATCTTTTGGGATTATTTTTTCTCCATACCGAATTTGGAATTTGGATATATATGAAACAACACTATCACATGTTGCCCAATTATTATCAGCTAATGCTCTGCTTAAAGAATTCATATACATTAACATAATATTTGTAACAAATAAGGAATCCTTATCTGAGAAAAAACTATTCTCCCGAGCGGTATACCAAGTATTATTTGAATCGTTGGCTAAAGGAAAGAAACGAAAAATATCTCCATTATAAATTGTAAAACATATATTAATTCTTTCATCTACTTTAATAATATCTTTATCATATTTATCTCTATCTATTGGTGTTTTAGAATTAACTCTATCAACCTCATCTTTCAAAATATAATCTCCATCTTCTGAGAAAAAAGATCTAAATGAAACTCTACTTTCTTCTGTTTGCAATAAAAGCTTTAATTTATCATGGCTAATCTTAATCATTGGAACATTGCTCCATAATTTAGGATTCTTCATCATTCCTACTACTATTTGTGTTGGGCTTTGTTCAGCAATCTTATTTTTACGTGCAATCTTTCTTAAAAACTCAGAACATATTGTGTTAACTGGTTTAATTCTACCTCCGTTATCTTGTATTAATAATTTTTCAAAATTCTGAATATGCTGAACGTTTATAGCATTAGCATTTAACAGGCTATCTAAGTTAGTTTCAGCATTAACATTTGTACTTAAAAATAATGTTGTAATAAGTAAAGCAGCTTTAGTTTTTATTTTATTTAGTTGCTTATTTAAAAATGCAAATCTAGTTTTTGAAGTGAAGAATACCATAATCATTCCTAAAGCTAATAGAAAATATCCTAAGTAACTGACTAATGTACCTAATAGGTCATGATTTACTGAAAGAATTGTACCTAATTCATCTTGATCATATGAAGATTGAAAAAAGCGATAACCCCTGTAATCCAAAACAGTATTCATGAAAATTCTATGGTCTTCATTTACTTTCCCGTCCTTAACTGTAACCTCAGCAGCAAAAGATGATGGACTCATTGATCCAGGATACCGTTCTAATTGAAAATCTCTCAATTTAATACTAAATGGTGTATAATAATTTTTAGATCCATATGAAATATTAAAATATAATCCACCCACTTTATGCTCTTCAAGTTTTGAAGTAAATCCTTTACCGCCATATAATATTACCTCTTTAGATTCTTCATTACAATTAATCTTAACTTTTAAAGCATCAGTACTACCATCACTCATAACATTAGATGAACTATAAATATCATTATTTCCATTTTCTATAATATCTTTCAATACAAAATTCAGCTCATTTACAGAGTATAAAGTTCTCTGAGATAAAACAAACTCTGTATTTGCAGAAAAACTATCACTGGATCGATCACTCATCTTCATGTACTGAACTTCAAATGGAGCTTTGCAATAAAGAATGCTATCTTTATAATAAATGTTAATTGCAAAATCAGACACATTGTTAAAAGCAAAAACATTGTTTTTAATCTTTCTTTGCTCATTAATTTTTAAATATTCAGATTGCATTCCATTATCACCCGGAACGACCAGATGTAGTGTTTTGACACCATTTTCAGATTGCAAGAAAGTATCTCTTACATTTGGAAGAAAATCAACATATTCTATAGAAACATCATTATCTAGAAAATCTAGCGGAATAGAAAAGTTATTATTACTAATAGCAGAAAGAAATAGTTTTTTATCATAATCTAATTGCAATTTTCTATTGTCAACTTTAACTTGAAGAAATATATCATCAGAAATAATTATATTTGATTCTTCTCCTTCTCTAATATGCATCATCCCTTCAAAACTATGATATCTTGTAATTGCAGATCCAATAAGAATAACAATGAATGCTAAGTGAAAAGTTAAAACAGCTAATTTTTCTTTTCTAAATAAATTATATCTCTTTAAATTATAGATAAGATTTATTAATAGCATAAAGAGAATTAATTCAAACCACCACTTTGAATAAATTAATGCCTTGGCTGTTACTCTTCCAAAGTCATTTTCTATAAAAGTAGCTACACCTATTACAGCAGCAAAAACAAGAAGAAGCAACGATGCTAATTTTACAGATAAAAAGAATTGAAAAAAGCGTTTTAGCATTATAAATTATTGAAATGCAAATTTACAATATGTTTAGTAATTTTGTTTTAATCTTTATCATATATCTTTAATAAAAAATTAGTGTCAGAAATAAAAAAAATACTGCTTGTTGGATCAGGAAATGTAGCTACTCACTTGGGCATAAATCTCAAAAGAAAAAACTATATAATCGAGCAAGTTTTTAGTCGTAATTTAGATAATGCAAAAGATTTAGCTCAAAAAATTGATTCTGATTATACAAATAACCCTAAAAAGATTGTTGAATCAGATCTTACAATAATTGCTATCAATGATGATTCAATAAAAGATGTGATTCATTTTCTTCCTAACACTCCTACAGTACATACATCTGGAAATACTAATATTAATATTCTAAAGAATAATTTTACAAACTATGGAGTTATATATCCGCTTCAATCTTTTAAAAAAGATATGGAATTAAGTTTAAATGATGTTCCTTTTTTAATAGAAGCTAATACGAAAGATTTTGAAAATAATTTGATAGAATTATGTTCTTGTTTTTCAGAACATACAATTCAAATTAACTCTTTAAAAAGAGAAAAAATACATATGGCCGCGGTATTTGCTTGTAATTTTTCTAACCACATGCAGGTAATTGCAAAAGAAATAATGGATGATGAAAAAATTAATTACAAACTACTAATTCCACTTATAAAAAAAACCTTTTCTAAATTTGAGGAAGACCCAAAGATAAAGCAGACTGGTCCAGCAATAAGAAAGGATATAAATGTTTTAGAAAATCATTTAAATCTAATTCAAAAAGACGGGCATAGAGAGATATATAAATTAATTAGTGATAGCATTATTAAAACGCATGACAACACTAATTAATTTTTTCAAACTTCTTAGACCACTTAACTTATTCATTTTAATATTAATTTGTGTTACTATAAAATTTGGTTTGATTAATCAATTTATAATTGAGCCTGCATTATCTGATTTTAATTTTTTCTTATTTCTTATTAGTACATTATTAGTTACATCAGCTGGGTATATTATAAATGATATCTATGATGAAAAGATTGACAAAATAAATAAAGATCATAAACGCATCATAAACAAAGGAATTAACTCAAAAAGTGCAATTATATACTATTTTCTATTTAATTTTTTGGCACTTTTAATTATAGTATATGTTGCTCTTACAATAGAAAAAATAATCTTTTCTCTTATTTTTTTATATTCTATTTTAATTTTGTGGAGATATTCAAAGCATCTTAAACATACCTTTCTAAGAGGTAATTTAGTGGTTAGTTGCTTAGTTGCTTTATCAATCTTAAATCTAGGTTTATTTGATATTGTTCCTGTAATTAATAATGAGAACTCTTCAAAAATAATTTTTTTAATAATTATGATTTATTCCTTATTTGCTTTCTTAATGACCTTTTCGAGAGAAATAATAAAAGACTTAGAGGATGCTGAAGGGGATAAAATATACGGAGCTAACACAATTGCATTAAGTCTCGGTATTCATAAATCTAAAAGAGTTATTAATTCTTTTAATCTAATAGTATTATTCTTAATTGCTTTTTGGCAATATTTTCAATTTAGTTTGTATCTTACTAGATTCGATACAATTAATAATGAACAAATAGAAATTTGGGGAACCAATAATTTCTCAATTGTTTATACAGTATTATTACAAATATGTTTAATGTATTTTATTTTCAAATGTTTTTTCGCAAAACAAAAAAGTGATTTTTCTTTTTTAAGTAAAATGTCAAAAATCATCATGTTGTTAGGAATATTTTCTATTCTTTTTTATACTATAACCTATTTATATTAATGCTTAAAAAATTTAAAAATTACAACTTTATTTTAGGATCTAATTCCCCAAGAAGAAAAGAAATTCTTAAAGAAATTGGATTAGAGTTTTCTATATATCCTTCAAATATTGATGAGAATTTTAATAAAGAAATTGAACTTAAAGATATACCGGTTTTTTTAGCTAAAAAAAAAGCTAATGCCCTTAAAAATAAATTAAAAGAGAATGATATACTTATTACAGCAGATACAATTGTAATACATAATAATGAATTACTCTCTAAACCAGAAAACACTTATCAAGCAAAGGAAATGTTAGAAAAACTTTCAGGTAAATCTCACAAAGTTATAACGGGAGTATGCCTATCAAACAAGAATAATAAATCCATTTTTTCATGCGAAACTATCGTGACTTTTAATGATCTAAATAAGTTTGAAATTGAATTCTATATCAATAAGTATAAACCATTTGACAAGGCAGGATCATATGGAATTCAAGAATGGATTGGTTTAATTGGAGTTAAAAAAATTGAAGGCTCATACACCAATGTTGTTGGGCTTCCTGCATCGATGGTATATACTGAGCTTAAAAAATTTATTTAGCTTTACTTTCTTATCTTTGTGAAAATTTTTTTGATGAAAAAAAATAATTTCTTCTTTATATTCTTACTCAGTATTATAATTACATCATTTTTCAGCTGTACACCTGTGAGTAAAATCACATATATGAACAATATAAACAATAAGGGCTGGGGCATCTCCCCTATTCCACCAAAGCATAAAATAGAGATTGGAGATATTTTAATGATTAAAGTAATTAGTCGTAATGAAGAATCAAATAAGTTATTTAATGTTGAAACAAACACTAACAATGCCAACACAACAACAACAGCTGCTAATCTTTACTTAAATGGATTTACGGTTAGCACAGATGGAAATATTGACCTTCCAAATGTTGGTACAGTAAATATTGTTAATCAAACTCTTGATGAAGCTAAAGAGACCATTGCCAATCTTGCAAAAGAATATATTATCGATCCATATGTAATAGTAAAACTAGCAAATTTTGAAGTAACCGTACTAGGGGAAGTTAATAACCCGGGGACATTTCCAGTATACAAAGAAAACCTGACTATTTTTGATGCTTTAGCTATGGCTGGAGATATAAATGATTATGGGAACTTGAAAAAAGTTAGAATTATTAGATCTAACAACAACAAGAAAAAAGTCTATTACTTTGACTTAACAGAGAGCAAAATTCTTCAATCAAATTTCTATTATTTAAATAATAAGGATTTAGTATATGTTCAACCATTAAAGTTCAAGGGACTCAAAAAATCACAATCTCAAATTTTGCTATCAAGTTTGACAACTTTTGCTGTTCTATTTAATGCTATCTTAAACTTTACCAGAGATTAATATTTATGAATAATGAGACAAATCAAATAAAGGAAGAAAAGGTTGATGTGAAAAATCTACTTTTTAGATATTATAATCATTGGTATTATTTTGTTATTTCAGTATTTTTCTTTGCACTAATTGCCTTTGCATATATAAGATATACAACTCCAATTTATAGCGTTTCAAGCACAATACTAATTAGAGATGATAATAATACTCAGTTGGGTGCAGAAAACATTTTAGAAGGAATGGAGCTTTTTAGTGGTAAAACTAATATAAATAACGAAATAGTTGTCTTAAAATCATTCTCATTAATAAACCAGGTAATTGATGAACTCGGCTTAGGAGTTTCTTATTATCAGCACGGCTTTCTTCAGAGTAACGAATTATTTCAAAATACTCCATTCATTGTTAAAATTGACTCTAATTTCAATCAAATTTCTAATAATGAATTTCGTATTCAAGTTATTGATGAAAAAACATTTAATTTAACTTCTTCAATTGACGACTTATACACATACAATCCAATAAATGATAGGGTTAACAAAAATATCATTGCTGATATTGATCTTGATCAAAACTTTATATTTGGACAGCAGATTAAATCAAAGTATTTTTCATTTAAATTAGAAAAAACAAAATCCTTTAATCTAGAAAAAATTAAAGAAAACAACAAAGATTTTTCTTTTAAGCTTCACCAAAGATCTAAACTAGTTTCCAATTACATAGAATCTGTATCAATCAACCCTATTAACAAGGAAACCTCTGTTCTCAAGTTAAAAATTAATGGTGAAAACCCTGGTAAAAGCATTAAATTTCTTAATAAGCTAAGTGAAAAATATATTGATAATGGACTGAATGATAAAAATAATATGGCCATTAACACTATCACATTTATTGACCATCAACTAAGCATCATAAAAGATTCATTAATAAAAATTGAAAATAATTTAGAAAGCTTCAAGAAAAAACATCCGAATATTGAGAATATCGAAGAAGAGTATGGAGCATTTTTTCAAAAACAGAAAATTGACAATCAATTATCAGAACTACAAGTCAAGATAAAATACTACACTTCATTACAAGAATATTTAACAATTAACAAACGAACAAAGAGTATTGTCTCACCAACATCATTGGGAATTAATAATCCAGAACTTAACACTCTAATAAATCAATTATTACAATTGACTGCTAGACAGAGTGATTTAGAACTTACTACCACTGAAAAAAATCCAACATATATTTCTTTACTTTCACAGATAAAAAGTACAAAAGAAATTTTAATTGAAAATTTAAAGAATCTTATAGCCACTTCTAAAATTTATGAAGAAGATTTATTAGCTAGAATAACTGACTATAGCTCTAGTATTAATAGATTACCTAAACATCAAAAAGAATACATCAACCTTAAAAGAGAGTTTTTATATAATGAGCAGACATTGGTTTATCTTCAAAACAAAAAATATGAAGCATCACTAGCAAAAGCCGGAACGGAATCAGATCATAAAGTTATTGATTATGCTAGATTAGAAAGTGAGATACCTGTTAGTCCTAAAAATTCTGTAGCATACTTTTTTTGTTTATTGTTAGGATTACTTTTGCCTATTATTTTCATTTCTTTAAAAGAGTTTTTTAATAATACTATCAGAAGTAAAAAAGACTTACAACAACACTCTAATATTCCTATTTTAGGTTTGATTGGACATAGTGATAAAATAAAAAGTTTAATTGTACCCAAAAATTCTAAATCTGTAATATCTGAATCATTCAGATCAATTAGAACAAATATTCAATATTTAGCAGTTGACAAGGAAAAGAAAGTTATTACAGTAAGTTCATCAATTGGTGGAGAGGGTAAAACTTTTTGTTCAATGAATTTAGCTTCTATATTTGCACTATCTGGACATAAAACTGTACTAATTGGGGCAGATCTTAGAAAACCTAAACTAGAACTTGAATTTAAGTCTGAAAATAAAAGTGGATTAAGTAATTATTTGATTAACAAATCTACTCTTGAAGAAGTCACAAATAAAACTGAAATTGAACATCTTGACATTATATTTTCTGGTCCTACTCCACCCAATCCAGCAGAATTATTAGACAGTAGTAAAATGAAAGATTTAATCAAGATGTTGAATAAAACATATGACTATGTTATTATTGATACACCACCAATTGGGTTGGTTACTGATGGGGTGATTTTAATGAAAAGTGCTGATATAAATCTTTATGTAGTTAGACATAACTATACTAAGTATCAAGCTTTGTCAGTTGTAAATTCTTTATATGATAATAATCAAATAAAAGATATTCATATTATAATCAATGATTATCAAGCCAACATAGGAAATTATGGATATGGATATGGATATGGATACGGGTATGGATATGGTGGTGGTTATGGATACTATGAAGAAGATAAAGAATCATAACAAAAAAGAGAATTATTAAATCTAACAAAGAAATACCATTTTTTCTTGCCTTATTCCCTCTACTAAGTTTAATAACTCTATTAGCCATAAATGTTTTATTGTATGGTGATGAATCCTTAAGTGGACCTAACCAAATTGCTTTATTACTTGCTACTTCCATAGCTGCATCTATTGGTGTTTATAATGGAAAAAGCTGGGGAAGTATTTTGAAAGGAATTAGTTCAAGTATATCTTCAACATCATCTGCGATTATCATTCTTTTATTAATTGGAGCATTAACTGGTACTTGGTTAATAAGTGGAATTGTGCCTGCAATGATATATTATGGATTAAAAATCTTAAACCCTGAAATTTTTCTTTTTGCATCTTGTATTATTTGCGCAATTGTTTCATTAGCATCTGGAAGCTCATGGTCAACAATTGCTACTATTGGTATTGCATTATTAGGAATAGGTAATGTTCTTGGTATTTCAGAAGGTTTAATTGCTGGATCAATAATATCAGGCGCTTACTTTGGAGATAAGTTATCTCCTTTATCTGACACAACTAATTTAGCTGCTGCAATGTCAGGAACAAATCTTTTTACTCATATAAAATATATGATGTATACGACAATTCCTTCATATACAATTACCTTATTTATTTTCTTTTTAATAGGGATTTCACTTGAAATTACTTCAAATCAAAATATAAATGAATTACTTCTTTCATTAGATTACACATTTAATATAAATCTATGGCTGTTTCTCGTTCCTCTAACAGTTATTATTTTAATTATAAAGAAAACACCTGCTATTCCCGCTTTATTAGCTGGAACACTACTAGGAGGAGCCTTTGCAATAATTTTTCAACCTCAACTAATCAATGAAATTTCTCAGGCTTCAATTATAAATATAAAAACATATTATTTAGTAATAATGAATGCAATGGCTAGTGAGATAAATATAGTTACTGATAATGACCTTATGAATAATCTTCTTAGTAGTAGTGGAATGAAGGGAATGCTTCCTACTGTTTGGTTAGTAATATGTGCAATGAGTTTTGGGGGAGCGATGCAAGAGTCTGGTTTATTAAAAAGAATAAGTAATCCTATAATGCTATATGCAAAAAAAACAGGTTCATTAATAGCGACCACATCTGCAACGTGTTTTTTCTTTAACATCACTACATCTGATCAATATTTAAGTATTGTTGTTCCAGGAAAAATGTTTGAAAAGACATTTAAAGATAAAGGATTAGCACCAGAAAATCTCAGTAGGACTCTTGAAGATAGTGGAACTGTTACTTCTGTTTTAATTCCTTGGAACACTTGCGGTGCAGCCCAGTCAGCTGTACTAGGAGTTGCTACACTAGCATATTTACCTTTCTGTTTTTTTAATTTAATAAGCCCAGTTATGACATTACTTTACGGCTATTTAAATATAAAAATTAAAAAAATTAATTAAATATTTCTTTTAGTCTTTTAATTGTAAAATCGATTTCTTCTTTAGTATTATACTTGCTGAAAGAAAATCTCACACCAATTCTGGTTTGATCCTTACATACTTTGTCTAAAACATAAGAGCCAGACATATGCCCAGCTGAACATGCACTTCCTCCGGAGCATGAAATACCCATTATATCTAAATTAAAAAGCAACATTTCAGACGAAGAATTTTTAGGAAAACTTACACTTAAGATTTTAAATAAACTGTTTTCATGATCAGTACAAGAGGCATTAAAACCAATATCATTTAAATTGTTCTTTAGTTCTTGAATCATATATTTCTTTAAATCTAAAATATATTTTTTATCTTCATTCATAGATGAAAAAGATATTTCCATAGCCTTCGCTAGTCCGGCAATAGAATGAACATTTTCTGTTCCAGCACGCATATTTCTTTCTTGAGATCCTCCTGAAATAAAAGGTTTTATTGTTATATTATCTCCTATATATATAAAACCAACTCCTTTTGGCCCATGAAATTTATGTGCAGATCCTGTAATAAAATCAACTTCTATTTCTTGTAAATCAATAGTATAATGAGCCATTGTTTGTACAGTATCTGAATGAAAAATAGCATTATACTTTTTACATATTAGTCCTATTTCTTTAATGGGTTGAATAGTTCCTATTTCATTATTTGCATGCATAATAGAAACAAAAGTTCTAGGATTATTTTGTAAAAGTTGATCTAAGTGGTTTAAATCAATTCTTCCATTCTCATCAATTTTAATGTATGATAATGAAATCAAGTTCTTTTTATTTAGTTCTTCTAATGGATAAAGAACTGCTTTATGAGATATTGATGATGTTATTGCATGAGTTATATTATTATCTAAAATACCACATCTAATTGCCATATTATCAGCTTCAGTACCACCCGAAGTGAAAAAAATATTTCCTGGAGAGGTATTTAATAAGTTTGCAACAGTTTTTCTAGATTTTTCGATAATTATTCTTGACTTTCTGCCACCATGATGAATAGATGAAGGATTTGCGTAGTCAGATTTCATCATATCTGATATTAAATCAATAACTTCTGGCGCCATAGCTGTTGTTGCAGCATTATCTAGATATACACGCATTACAATAATTCTTTAATTTGATTAATAAAGTCTTCGGCAAGTTTATTTGCTTTATCTAAAGTAATACTTTCTGAGTAGATTCTAATAATTGGTTCAGTATTAGATCTTCTAAGATGAACCCAACCATCATCAAAATCTATTTTTAGTCCATCAATTGTATTAATATTATTAGACATATATTTAGACTCTAAAGTGCTTAAAAGTTTTGAAATATCAACAGATAAATCTAAATCAATCTTATTTTTAGAAATGAAATAGTTAGGATAGGTTTCTCTCAGTGATTTACAACTAATCTCTTTTTCAGCTAAATTTGTTAGAAATAAAGCAATTCCTACAAGAGCATCTCTCCCATAATGTAATGCTGGATAAATTATACCTCCATTTCCTTCGCCACCAATAACAGCATTTTTCTTTTTCATTTGTTCAACAACATTTACCTCTCCAACAGCAGAAGCAAAATAATTGCCATTGTGATTATTAGTAACATCAGCTAATGCTCTTGTAGAAGAGAGATTAGAAACTGTATTTCCAGGAGTTTTTGACAATACATAATCAGCAACTGAAACTAGCGTATATTCTTCACCAAACATAGATCCATCTTCGCAAATTAAAGCAAGACGATCAACATCAGGATCAACTACAATACCTAGGTCTGCATTTGAATCAATAACTTTTTTTGATATTTCAGTTAAATTTTCTGGCAATGGTTCAGGATTGTGGGGAAATTCACCCGTTGGATTACAAAACAATTTAATACATTCAACACCAAGTTTTTCTAATAATTTTGGTATTAAAATACCACCTGTAGAATTAACGGCATCAAGTACAACCTTAAATTTCTTGGATTTAATAAGTTCAACATTAACTAATTCTAAATTTAATACGTCTTCAATATGTTTTTCATTGTGTGTACCGTCATATTTATAAGAGCCAATATTCTCAATTAATGAAAAATCAAACTCCTCTTCCTCAGCAAAATCTAGAATTTTTTCACCGTCAGCTGCAGAAATAAATTCTCCTCTATTATTTAGAAGTTTTAGCGCATTCCATTGTTTTGGATTATGACTAGCCGTAATTATTATTCCTCCTGCTGCAGATTCTTTTTCTACAGTAACTTCTACAGTAGGAGTAGTAGACAAACCAATATCAATTACGTTAAATCCACAACCAAGTAATGTTCCAGAAACTATATTTGACACCATTATTCCCGAAAGGCGAGCATCTCTACCAATAACTATTGTATTTGAAATACAATCTTGATCAAATATAAATTTTGCATATGCAGAAGTAAATCTAACAATATCAATTGGAGTTAAGGAATCACCAACAGCCCCACCAATTGTACCACGTATTCCAGAAATTGATTTTATTAATGTCATCTTATAATGTTTCGCTACAAATCTACATAAATTACAATATTGTTCAAGTGAGATTTCTATCTTTGTTTAAACTTATAATTACATGCTAGAATTTTTAAATAATATTCCAAAAAGACCTGAAAAGCCTAGAACAAAGGGTTTAACAATGATTATGGATAAAGGACTTAGTTTAAATGAAGCTGAAAATATGATAGTACTTAAAAGTGAACTTACAGATATTGTAAAACTTGGTTTTGGAACTAGCCTTTTAACAAGATATATTGATAAAAAAATTAGTCTTTATAAAGAAGCAGGCATAGATGTTTATACAGGTGGAACATTATTTGAAGCGTTTATAGTTAGAAATCAAATCGATGACTTTTATAGACTAATGGATAAATTAAAACTTGAAATGGTTGAGGTTTCAGATGGATGCATACAGATGGAACATGATAAAAAATGTGAACTAATTCATAAACTTGGTAAAGACTTTAAGGTTATTAGTGAAATTGGAAGTAAAGATGAATCACTAACTATTGAAGATGATAAATGGATTAGTTATATGAAAAAAGAATTAGAGGCTGGTAGTTGGAAAGTTATTGCTGAAGCACGAGAAGGAGGTAATGTAGGGATGTTTGAAACTAATGGAGATATAAAAGGTAAACTAATCAAAAATATCACAAAAGAAATTGATATTTCTAATATTTTATGGGAGGCTCCACTTAAAAAACAGCAAATATGGTTTATTAATGAATTTGGTGCAAATGTGAATTTAGGCAACATTTCCCCAAACTCTATAATTTCTCTTGAATGTTTAAGATTAGGTTTAAGGGGGGATACATTTAATAATTACATATAAATGAAAAATTATTTTATTCTTTTTTTAAAAGGAATTGCCATGGGAGTTGCAAATGTAATACCCGGAGTTTCAGGAGGTACGATTGCACTCATCACCGGTATTTATGAAAAACTTATAAACTCACTAAAATCTTTTGACACAACAGCTTTTAAACTAATTATAAAGTTTGATATTAAAGCCTTCACTAAACATACAAACCTTTACTTTTTAATTGCAGTATTTGGAGGTAGTATTGTTAGTGTTTTCAGTATTGCAAGCTTATTTAAGTTTTTATTTAATAATTATCCTTTGTATATCTGGTCATTCTTTTTTGGTTTAATTTTAATATCAATTCTGTTTGTTGGAAAAACAATAACAAAATGGAATAAGCAAAGTATTATCTCTTTAATTTTAGGAGTAATAATTGCTGTTTCATTCACTTATATCTCTCCAGCAAGTGAAAATAATAACCTACTTTTTGTATTCTTCTGTGGAATAATTGGAATTTCTGGGATGATGCTTCCAGGATTGTCAGGCTCATTTATCTTAATATTGCTTGGCAACTATGAGTTACTTCTAGTTAAAGCTGTAACTGATCTAAATATATTAATATTAAGCGTTTTCTTTGCTGGCTCTGTTTTTGGTGTTCTCTCTTTCTCTCATTTATTGTCGTGGTTATTAAAAAAATATAAGGATCAAACAATTGCATTACTAACTGGGTTTATAGCCGGCTCGTTAGCAATAATATGGCCTTGGAAGGAAGTAAGTAAATCAATAATTATATCAGGAAAAGAGAAAATTATTGAATATGATCTTTATTTTCCAACTGAAATAAACAATGAAAATTTTATAGCAACTTCAATGATTATACTTGGTGTAATAAGTGTGTATGCAATTGAAAAATATTCTGAAGTAAAATAGTTGTGAGATTTGGATTAATTGGAAAAAATTTAAATCATTCTTTTTCAAAAGATTTCTTTAAAAACAAATTTGAAATTTTAAAACTTAAAAATTATCAGTATCAAAATTTTGAGATTAATAATGTAAAGGAAATTATTAATATTATAAATAAAAATAATCTCAAAGGATTAAATATAACTATTCCATTTAAATCAGATACTCTCACAATTATTAATGATATAGATAAACACGCAAAAAAAATTGGCTCTATAAATACTTTAAGAATTTCAAATAGGAAGATTAAGGGATTCAATACAGATTATATTGGCTTTCAAAATAGCATACAGCCCTTAATCGGTGAAAGAAAAGAAGCACTTATATTAGGAAGTGGAGGGTCTAGCAAAGCTATACAATACGCACTAAAAAAATTAAATATAAATTATAAAATTGTTTCAAGAAGTGGAAATTTAAACTACAAAAATCTTACAGAAGAAGATATTATTACTAACAAGATAATTATTAATACGACTCCACTTGGTATGTATCCAAACATAAATGAATTTCCTAAAATTCCTTATCATGTTTTGTCAAAGGAACATTTAGTTTATGATTTGATTTATAATCCTGAAGAAACTATTTTTCTTAAAAAAGCAAAAGAAATGGAATGTACTGTAAAAAATGGTTTTGAAATGCTAAAAATACAAGCTGAAGAATCATGGAAAATATGGAATAATTAAATAATTGCTAGATTTACACAGTGTATTTACAGCTTTATTAAATATCTTTACTTTCATTTTATAAATAATCTTTAAATGACTGAAAATAAAATTATTGAAAAAATAGATTCTAATATCACCATTAAGAATTTAGTAAATTCTAAAGAATTAGAACTAAGTAATTTAAAACCTGAAGAACTAATCATATCATTAGACCAACTAATTGATAATGACAATCCGTTCGCTGTATCAAAAAGAGTAGAAAATATAAAAGCATTATTTTACAAGAGCTTTAATTGTCTAGAACAAAACAAAGAATCTGAAATTCTAGAAAAAAACTTCAAGAAAATTTATAATTTGTTTAGAAAAAAAAGAAATGATTTTAGAAAAGAGCAAGAGCAAAAAGAGAAAGAAAATCTAAAACTAAAAACAGATATAATTTCAGAAATTAAAGATCTTACTTCAGAGGTAGAATTAAAAAAAGATACTTATAACCGATTTAGAGAGCTACAAAAACAATGGAAAAAAATTGGCCATGTAAGCATTAAAGAAAAAAATAATGTCTGGCAAATGTATAATCATTATGTAGAAGTATTTTATGATTATTTAAGACTTAATAAGGACCTAAGAGATATTGATTTTAAGAAAAATTTAGATAATAAATTAGAATTATGTGAAAAAGCTGAAAAATTACTTACTCTTAAATCATTAAATAAAATGCACGAGGACCTACAAATACTTCATGAAAAATGGAAAGATGTAGGGCCAGTAAGTAAAGAAAACAGAGATGAAATTTGGATTAGATTTCAAGAAGCATCAAAAAAAATAAATAAGAAAAGAAACGATTATTTTTTAGATGTTAAGAAAAAAGACCAAATAAAGCTAGCAGCAAAAAAAGAAATTTGTGAAAAAATCAATCAACTAGCAAACAAAGAAATTAAATCAATAAAAGAAATAAATCTTTCAAAAAAAGAGATAGAAAAACTATCTGACGAATGGAAAAAATTAGGAAGAGTTAATAAAAAAGACAATAAGCTATGCTGGACAGAATACAGAGAATCTCTTAATAACTTTTACACTAAGAAAAACAATTTTTTTAAGAACAGAAAAGATAAAAGCAAAAATATCATTGATTTAAAAATTAAACTTTGTGAGCAAGTTGAAAGTCTTCAAAATAATACAGAATGGGGAAATACTTCAAAAAAAATTATCAATCTACAAGCTCAATGGAAAAAATCTGGTTTCATTGCTGGAAAATTAAATGATAAACTATGGAAAAGATTTAGAAGTTCTTGTGATCTTTTCTTTGAATCAAAGAAAAATTTTCAAAAAGAAATAGATAAAAAGAAAATTGAAAAAATTCAAGAAAAGAAAAATCTTATCACAAGTCTAAAAAAACACAAACCATCCAAAAATAATGATAAGGAAATTGCATTTTTAAAAGAAAACATTGATAAATGGAAAAAAATAAATCTTTTGCCCAATATGATAAATTTAGAATCAGATTATAAGACATTATGTAATGAATTTCTAATAAATCTTAATTTAGAAAAAAAAGATTTAGAAAAAGAAAAGACATCTGTTTTGCTAAGTTTAATGGGAAATAACCCAAAAGTTTTAACAAAGGAAAAAAACAGTGCAAAAGAAAAGATTAAAGAACTCACAAAAGAAATTAATCTTTTTGAAACTAATAAGTCTTACATTGTTTCATACAAAAAAAACAACCCACTTCTTGATCAAATAAATGAAAAAATCAGTAGATTGGAATTAGAAAAAAATAATTTAGAAAAAAAATTAAAAATTCTAAATAAGGTTTAGCATGAAATTTGATATCGTTTCAGATTTTCAACCAACTGGAGATCAACCAGAAGCAATTTCTCAATTAGTAGAAGGAATAAATGAAAATGAGGAATACCAAACTCTACTTGGAGTAACTGGCTCTGGAAAGACATTTACAATTGCAAACGTTATTACTGAAGTCAATAAACCAACTCTAGTGCTAAGTCATAACAAAACTTTAGCTGCTCAGTTATTTAGTGAATTCAAACAATTCTTTCCTAATAATGCTGTTGAATACTTTGTATCCTACTACGATTATTATCAACCAGAAGCTTATATTCCAAGTTCAGGCACCTATATTGAAAAAGACCTTTCAATAAACGAAGAAATTGAAAAATTTAGATTAAGTACCACTTCAGCTTTATTATCTGGAAGGAGAGATGTAATAGTTGTTGCATCTGTTTCGTGTATATATGGAATTGGAAATCCTGATGATTTTCATGATAATATATTAGAATTATATTCAGAGCAAATACTATCAAGAGAAAGTTTATTAAAATCTTTAGTACAAGCATTATACTTTAGAACTACATCTGATTTCCAAAGAGGAAACTTTAGAGTAAATGGTGATGTAGTTGATATATATCCAGGATATTCTGATACAGCGTACAGGATTCATTTTTTTGGAAATGAAATTGAAGAAATTGAAGAAATTAATCCAGAAAATGGAAATATAATTAAGGAATTAGATAGTATTAAAATTTTTCCAGCAAGTATCTTTATAGCCTCTAAAGAAAGAACCAATGAAGCAATTAAAAATATACAAGATGATTTAGTCAAACAAGTTGAATACTTTAAAAAATCTGAATTAAAATTAGAAGCAAAGAGGATTGAGGAAAGAACAAGTTTTGATATTGAAATGATAAAAGAATTAGGTTACTGTTCAGGAATTGAGAATTATTCTAGATATTTTGATGGAAGATCTGAAGGAAGTAGACCTTTTTGTTTATTAGATTATTTCCCTAAAGACTTTTTAACAGTAATTGATGAAAGTCACGTGACATTACCTCAGGTTAGAGCGATGTATGGCGGTGATAAATCGCGAAAATTTAATCTTGTTGAACATGGATTCAGACTTCCGGCAGCAATGGATAATAGGCCATTAAAATTTGAAGAATTTGAAATAATCAATAATCAGACAATTTATGTAAGTGCTACCCCTGCTGATTATGAACTTGAAAAATGTGAAGGGGTAATCATTGAACAAATAATTAGACCGACTGGGCTTTTAGAACCAGAAATTATTATAAAACCATGCAAAGATCAGATTGATGATTTAATTGAAGAAATAAGGCTAATAATTTTAAAAAAAGAAAGAATTTTAGTTACAACGCTTACAAAAAGAATGTCTGAAGAATTAACAAAATATTTAGGGAGAATAAATATAAAGTGTAGATATATACATTCAGATGTAGACACCATTGAAAGAGTTGAAATAATTCATGGATTAAGAAATGGAGATTTTGATGTTTTAATTGGAGTAAATCTATTAAGAGAAGGATTAGATCTCCCAGAAGTAAGTTTAGTTGCAATTATGGATGCAGACAAAGAAGGTTTTTTAAGGTCAGAAAGAGCTTTAATTCAAACCTCTGGAAGAGCAGCAAGAAATGTTAATGGAAAAGTAATAATGTACGGAGATAAAATTACTAAATCAATGAAAAATACAATTGATGCAACAAATAATAAGAGAGAAAAACAAATTAAATATAATGAAGATAATAATATTACACCCACACCAATAAAAAAAAGAAATGATAATAGTATTACAGAGAAATTAAATCCATACAAGGTAAATAATATAAAAGAAGATGAAAAAATTGATTTTAATAAACTTTCAAAAATAGAAATTAGTAAGCTTATTAAAACTACAAAAAATGAAATGCAAAGAATGGCAAAGTCATTAAACTTTGTTGAAGCAACTAAATTAAGGGATAAACTTTACAAACTAGAATTACTCATAAAATAAAAAAACGGACTACATGAGTCCGTTTTTTATTACATATTATAATTTGCTA
>Ga0222716_10001316_pt1 | contig 20803 bp, 6 predicted proteins | sample C33_13DmetaG_FD_165044 | JGI IMG/M metagenome (GOLD analysis project Ga0222716, IMG submission 165044) | Estuarine water microbial communities from San Francisco Bay, California, United States - C33_13D | ecosystem: Environmental > Aquatic > Marine > Unclassified | place: USA: California... | reverse complement strand
ATTGGCAACTATTAGAAGTATATTCCAAGATGGTGATTTGGGTGACCCAACAATAGCAGGTGAATCTGGATATGTTGTAACTCCAACTGGAACTTATACAACTGATACTGAATTTGGTATCGTAAGTTCATCATTTGGTCAAATTATTAATATCATAGAAAATGGTACTGGTTCTTTACCAACATTGGTTAACAACGCTGAAAACAATATCAAAGTAACTTCAACAAATCAGTTTACTTCATCTTTAAGTGGTTCAACAACTGAAATTAACAAAGTAAGTTCATCGGTTGGTATCATTGAAGATATTGTACAAAACGGATTAAGTGTTAAACCTACTATTGTTTACAATAACTCAGATAAGGATAACTTAATTAAGGTAACTGAAGTAGCTCAGATTACATCAGAATCATTTGGTGATAGATTACAACAAAGATTGATTTCATCTTCAATTGGAGTTGTTCTTGATATTGTTGAAAATGGAACTGGTTCATTACCAACTATTGAAGATTATGGAACACCATCCGATGCACCAAAAACAATCGCAGCTTACAACCTATTAAAACTTAATATTCCATTCATCCAAGCGGAAACAATTGCATACTTATCATCTTCTTGGAGTGGATTAGAATACAATGAAGCGAGTTGTAGTAGAGATGTTGGTTCAATCATCTCAGGTGCAGCAGAAGATATGTTACATAACTCACTTTCTGCTTCGGTTGTAAATGGTAAGTTCTACTATGAATACCCATCAGCAGCAATCATTAGTGGTAGTTCATCTCCAAACTCCGGTTCACAATTAGTACCAACATTAGATGGTATTAGATACGCTGGTAGAATGGCTGAGAACATCGTAAGAGGATACACTTATGTAACCGCATCGGTGGATATTAGTGGTTCAGTAGAATTGATTAGAAATAACAAAGAATTTATTCAAAATGAAACTATCGAATTTATCTCATCTTCTTGGAGTAACTTCGAATATAATGAAGTAACTTGTAAGAGAGATGTTGGTTTCATCTTAGATGCGGTATCAACTGATTTACTTTACGGAGGTAACGAAAGAAGTGTAACCGCTGGTGATTTCTATTATAGATACCCATCTGCAGCAATCGTAGGTGGTGTACCAAGTGTGGATAGACAAAAAGACCCAACGGTAACTGCTATTGATTATGTACAAAATGTAGTAACTGAAATCGTAAGTGGTGAAGTATTCGTAACTGCTTCAAATGAGGTAGAGTATGTTTACGATTCACTTAGATTGAATAGAGGATTCTTACAAGCTGAAACTATCGCATTTGTAAACGCTAAGTATCCAAACTTCGAATACAACGAAGCAAGTTGTAGTAGAGATACTGGATTCATTATTGATGCTGTTGCAACTGATTTAAGATGGGGTGGTAACCAAAGAGCATTAACCGCTGGTGAGTTCTATTATAGATTCCCATCTGAAGCAACTGATAATCAATTAGATGAAACAACTGATGCATTAATCTACACTAAAGATTTAATTGAAAAATTAGTAAACAAAGAAACTCTATTTGTTCAAACTGGAAGTTTGAATACCGATAATGGAATTAAAGTAACTTCATTCTCACCAATAGCTGGTGGTAACATAACCGATGTTACTATTCTTAACACAATTTCATCTTCATTCACAATTGTATCAGATGCAATCGCTAATGGAACTGGTTCAACACCAACCGCATCCGCTTATGGTTCACCATTAACTGATTTGGATATTGTAAGTGCATATGGAATAATTACTGGTAGTGTTGAATTCATACAAAATGAAGTTGTTGAATATATTTCATCTTCTTGGGTAGGATTTGATTATGATGATGTTAAGTGTAAACGAGATGTTGGTTATATCGTAAATGGTGTAGCAACTGATTTACTTCACAACTCAGTTTCAGCATCAGCAACAAATGCTAGAGAGTACTACAAAGTTCAATCTGAAGCAACTTCATCTCAAGCACAACAAACAATTGATGGTATCAATTACGCATATCAATTGACAGAACAAATTGTAAAAGGTGTAACATTCAGTAACCCATCTACTCAAATTTCGGCATCGGTAGCATTGATTAGAGGAAATAGAGAGTTCATCCAATCGGAATCAATCTCATATCTAAGTTCATCTTGGGATGGGTTTGATTATGTAGAAGCAACTTGTAGAAGAGATGTAGGACACATTGTAGATGCAGTAGCAACTGATTTACTTTATGGTGGTAATCAAAGAAGTAAGATTGCTGGAGAATATTACTACAAATATCCTTCATCGGCAACATCAACTCAATTAGAACCAACTACAACTGGTATTAAGTACGCTGGTGATGTGGCAAGTAAATTAGTACAAAATAATATCTTTGTAACCGCATCTGCTGAAAGATTAGCTGGTAATAAAGTATTATTGGATAATAAAGAATTTATCCAAAATGAAGTAATCGCATATATTTCTTCTTCTTGGAGTACATTTGATTATAATGAAGATAAATGTAAGAGAGATACTGGTTACATCTTAAATGGTGTAGCAACTGACTTCTTATATGGTGGTAATGAGAGAAGTAGAGTAAATGGTGAATACTATTACTTATACCCATCAAACGCAACTGTTAATTACCAAAACAACATAAATGGGCAGTTGAATCAAACAATCGATGGTATCAACTACTCAGCAAGATTGGCTGAAAAGGTGATGGAAAACGCAACATTTGTTACCGCATCTGCTGAAGTATCTGCATCGGCTGAATTATTAAGAAGAAATAGAAGTTTCGTACAAAATGAAACTATTGAATTCATTTCATCTTCTTGGAGTAATGTAGTTTACAATGAAGATAAGTGTAGAAGAGATACTGGATATATTGTTGATGCTGCTGTAACTGATTTGGTTTATGGTGGTAATGAAAGAAGTGTAACTGCTGGATTGTACTATTGGAGATATCCTTCAAGAGCAACAAATGCTGGTACTCCTTCAGAACAAAATCAATTAGACCCAACAGTGGATGGAATCAGATTCGCAAATGGAACTTCACAAAATGTAGTTCAGAATTTAGAATACACAACTCCATCTACGGCAACTTTAAATGGTATTGATTTATTAAGAGGAAACACAACTTTCATTCAGAAAGAAACAATCGCTTACTTATCTTCTTCTTGGAGTGAGTTTGAATACAATGAAGTAAGTTGTAGTAGAGATTTAGGGTATATTATTGATGCTGTGGCAACGGACTTGAAATATGGTGGTAATGAAAGAGCAGTACAAGCGGGTACTTTCTACTACTACATTCCTTCAATCGCTACAACGGAACAAAAACCACAAACAACTGATGGTATTGATTTCTCTAAAGGATTAGCAGAGAAGGTAATTAAACAAACTCAGTTAGTATTCCCATTCTTATTGAATAGAAATGGAGCTAACGCACTTAAAGCGGTTAAAAAACAACTACAAGGTAAGGCGATTTCGTACACAAATGCGGCATTCCCTAACTTTATATACAACGAAGAAAAATGTTATAGAGATACTGGTTTTATCGTAGATGCTATCGTAACTGATATCATTTATGGTGGTAACGAAAGAAGTATTAGAGCAGCTCAATCGTATTACAATGGTGTATATGGAAGTGCGGCTGTTGTAATAACCGAACAAAAGAAAGAAACTGCTGAAACGAATAGATATTTAAGAACTCAATTCCAATTCGCTGCTAGACAAGCACCGGTTGAAGAGTTTGGTTCTCTAATTATTACAACTGGACATGATTTCTCATATGCTGGTGCTGGTGTAACTTATAAAGCACTACCTCCTAACCAAGGTGGTGATGGTGTACCTGACCCAGACAAAGAAATTACAGAAATAGCAGGAGGTAGAGTATTCTTTACTTCGGGTAATGAGCTTGGTGACTTTAGAATTGGTGGGGGTCTTGTTATTAAACAAGCATCTGGTACATTGGAGGGTAGAACATTCTCTAAATCGTTATTCTCACTTGTAACACCATTCTCATTAGCACTTCAAGACTAATAAAAAAAGTGAATAAAAATAAAACAAATATTTATATAGGATATGGCAGAAGAATTAGTACCACTTAATGCATTTAAATCCGTACTCACTACTTTGACAGGTGATGATGATGTAGTTTATAAATCTCCAAATGGGGTTTCTACTATTTTGTTATCGGCTCAAATAACAAATACTGGTGAGACGAATCAACCTGTTACTATAAAGATAACAAGTAACAGAGAACTACCCGTACCACAAGTAGATAATATAGTTAATGCTGGAAATTTTTTGAGTGCATCTGCATTGATAGCAAAAAATCAAACTTTTTTAGAAAAAGAAGCAGCTGCATATACAAATTTTCAAAATAACTTACAACCAATTCCATTTAGTTTTACTTCATCCTTCTTCGAAGGATATGTTAGAACAGCAATAGATGGAGTTGAGGCTGATTTAATAGAAGGTGGGACATTACAATCTAAAAAAGCAGCCCTTTCTTATTATAATAAAAATGGTGAAATTTTAATTCCTAATGATTATTTTACTGCATCATATCAAGCGATAGATTATACCAACAAAATGGTACAACAAATACTTATAAATGAATCAATTACAGGTTCATCTGATATAACTAGAATATATCAAGAATCAGTAACCCAATCATTTGATGAATCTTTAGTATCTGAATCAGGTTCTATAAGTGCATCGGTAGAATTGTTTGATGCCATTTCGGAAACTATATCAAATCCAACTAGAGTTTTACAACAACCAGTAGATTTGATTACTAATGTTAATATTCCAGCTGGTGATTCATTATCACCAATTGTGGCTGGTAAATTAGTATTAGAGCAAGAGTTTTCATTGATTGTATCAGGTTCTACCGATTTAACGGTAATTTTATCGATACTTGAAAGTGCAAACGAATAATTATATATTAAGAATAATAATAAATGAGCCAATTATTAAGCGGAAAGGTTAAAGTAGTAAGACCTACCGATGTTTCGGAGGATAGGTATGAATATCTACGATTAAATGAAGCAGAACCAAATTTAGGAGTTCCTGAAAGTGGTTCTCTTTCATCTGGCTCTATTGCATTAGTTGCCTCTGATGCTGATGGTAATCGTTTATTTGTTACTACACTTCAATTAGACCAGGTTACTGGTTCATTTAGTGGTTCTTTTGCTGGTGATGGTTCGGAATTAAATAACCTCCCAGATGTTCAACAATTAAGAAGTGGTTCAGTATCCGCTTCAATCGCTCCAAATACGGGATTCTTAGTAAATGTATCAGCATCGATTGATGGTGATTTGGATTTAGATGGTACTGCTAGAATTACTGGAGATTTAATTGTTGATAATCGAATCGTAGCTAGAGAATTGATTGTAGAAATCATTTCATCTTCTATATTATTTTCAACTGGTTCAAACATTTTTGGTGATGAACTAACTGATAAGCAAGAATTTACGGGTTCGGTTGAAATGACTGGTTCATTATCCGTAGATGGTGATACTAACATTAGTGGTGGTCTATTTGTAACAGGTGGTAATGTTCAATTAAGTAGTGGTTCATTCTTTAGTGGTAGTGGTGAGGGATTATTTAATATCCCTAAATCGGCACTTACAGATGATGCATTACTATCTAATTTAATCACAACTGGTTCTGTAACTGCTTCGGTTTCAACTGATGGATTTTTTAGAGTATTTAGTACTGGCTCAGTAACAACTGAATTGAGTGGTTCACTTTTAGTTAGTGGAAATATAGAAATAAATTCTGGCTCTTCATTTAGTGGTAGTGGTGAAAACTTATTTAATATTCCAAAAAGTGCATTAACTGAAGATGCACTACTTTCAAATTTAATCACAACAGGTTCGGTAACCGCATCTGTATCCAACGATGGATTCTTCAGAGTATTTAGTACTGGTTCAGTAACTTCAGAATTTAGCGGTTCGGTATTCGTAAGTGGAAATATTCAACTTAATGTTAGTTCATCTTTTAGTGGTAGTGGTGCTAATCTTTTCGATATTCCTCGTTCAGCACTCACCGAAGATGCTTTAGAAACGAATTTAATTATTAGTGGAGCAGTAACTGCATCAACATCTCCTGATGAAGGATTTGTGGTAACTTCTGTTGATAGTGGTTCTACATTTAGTGGTTCAATCTTTTTAAGTAGTGGCTCATTCTTTAGTGGTAGTGGTGAACAATTATTTAATGTACCATTAGCTGCACTTTCAGATGATGCTCAAGACGCTGTTGAAGCAGTTCTTGCTTTTGAAGCTGGTTTATTAGCTAGTGGTAGTGTAACTGCATCGGTTTCTGATGAAGATGGATTTGTTGTAATTTCTGAAGCTAGTGGTTCAACATTTAGTGGAAGTTTAAGATTAAGTAGTGGTAGTGTATTTAGTGGTAGTGGTGCTGAATTATTTGATATTCCTCGTTCAGCTCTAACCGAAGATGCACTTGTTAGTAATAATATTAGAAGTGGTTCGGTAACTGCTTCGGTTGCTCCTGATGAAGGATTTGTGGTAACTTCTGTTGATAGTGGTTCTACATTTAGTGGTTCTATATTCTTATCATCAGGTTCATTCTTTAGTGGTAGTGGTGAACAATTATTTAATATTCCTCGTTCAGCATTAACTGAAGATGCATTAATTTCAAATCTAATTACAACAGGTTCTGTAACTGCATCAGTAACAACCGATGGTTTCTTTAGAGTACAAGGTACTGGTTCGGTAACAACTGAATTAAGTGGTTCACTTTTAGTTAGTGGTAATGTTAATCTTATTAGTGGTTCTTCTTTTAGTGGTAGTGGTGAAAATCTTTTCAATATACCAAGAACAGCTCTTGTTGATGATGCATTACTTTCAAACCTAATAGCAACTGGTTCGGTAACTGCTTCGGTTTCAACCGATGGATTCTTTAGAGTACAATCTACCGGTTCAGTAACAACCGAATTAAGTGGTTCGCTTTTAGTTAGTGGGAATGTAGAAATAAATAGTGGTTCATCTTTCTCTGGTAGTGGTGAAAACCTCTTTAATATCCCACGTTCTGCTTTAGTTGATGATGCATTAATTTCAAATTTAATTACAACTGGTTCTGTAACCGCATCGGTAAGTACTGATGGCTTCTTTAGAGTAGAAGGTACTGGTTCAATAACTTCTGAGTTTAGTGGTAGTGTTTCTATATCGGAATCATTAGATGTTCCAATTATAACCGCAGATAAAATAACTTCGGATGAATTTACTGGTTCATTTAGTGGTTCATTTGCTGGTGATGGTTCACAACTTAACAATATTCCTCAATCAGCACTTTCCGAAGATGCAAGTAGAATTGCAAGCGGTTCGGCAACAGCTTCAATTTCTCCTAATTTAGGATTTGAGGTTAATACATCGGCATCAATTGATGGTGATTTATCAGTAACTGGTAGAATTACCGCTGAAGAATTATTTGTAAACTTTATTTCATCATCTATTATTTATTCTTCTGGCTCAAACATTTTTGGTGATGATAGTGGAAGTGATGTACAAAAAATATTTGGAGAAACTCAAATATTTGGTAATGTAACTGCAAGTGGAGTTATATCATCAAGTGGATTTGTTGGAGATGGTTCTGAATTATTCAACATTCCTCAATCAGCACTTTCTGATAACTCACCATTGATTGCTAGTGGAGCAGTAACTGCATCTACTGAAAATGATATATTCACTGTAATATCGGTTAATAGTGGTTCAATATTTAGTGGTTCGATTGAAGTTAGTGGTAGTGTTCAGTTAACTGATGGATTTGCATTTAGTGGTAGTGGTGAAAATTTATTTAATATTCCACAATCAGCACTTTCTGAAGATGCTACTAGAATCGCTAGTGGTTCAGCAACCGCATCTATTTCACCAAACTTAGGATTTGTAGTCAATACATCATCATCTTTTGATGGAAATGTTACTGTTACTGAAAATGGATTCTTTAGCGGTAGTGGTGCTGGGTTATTTGATATCCCACTTTCTGCAATTACTGAAGAGGCGTTTAGAATTGTTAGTGGTAGTGTAACTGCATCAGTTGACCCTGCATATGGGTTTAGAGTAAATGATGGAGCTCAATTTAGTGGAAGTTTAATTGCTTCATCATCTCGTAGTGCAATTCCAACTGGTTCACTTAATACCATATTTAATGTAACAAATGAGGGTTCATCAAATTATGCTTTTAGTGGTGCTATAAGTGGAAGTGACCCATCCCTTACTTTAGTTAAAAATGTAACTTACACATTCAACATCGATGCTAGCGGACACCCATTTTATATAAAAGGACAAGGAGATACGGATGTAAATAATGCATTAACAGGTTCTCAATTTGAAGGACAAAATGGTACAGATAGTGGTTCGTTTACATTTACTCCAACGGGAAGTAATACTATTATTTATTATAATTGTAGTGTACATTCTGGAATGGGCAACTCCATTTCTTTAGTTGATGTTGTTTACGAAAATGAAGTACCACATACATTTATCGGTTCAGTTAATGTGGATGGTAATCAAACTATAACTGGTTCTTTGATAACAACTGGTGATATTACTACAAATGATATTAAGGGTAATATAATTAGTGGGTCTATTTTTAGTGGTAGTGGTGAATCCTTATTCAACATTCCACTTTCGGCACTTGCTGAAGATGTAGTTCAAAGAACATTTATTGCAAGCGGTTCGATAACAGCATCTGTTTCACCCGTTGATGGATTTGTAGTAAATACATCATCATCATTTGAAGGAAGTGTTGATATATTTGGTGATACTGCTATAACTGGTGGATTAATTGTATCAAATTCTTTAGTTGAATTACAAAACATTCCAATCACACAATCTGTAAGTGTATCTGGTAGTAAATTTATAATAAACAATAAAGTATCCCCTCTTTTAAAATTAGTAAGAGAAAATTCATATTACTTTGATTTATCAGATACTTCTAATGTAAACAATACCCTTAGATTATCTACATTTAATGATGGTATTCACAATGCGGGTACAGAATACACATCGTTTGTAACAAGCGGTAGTGCAGCTGTGGGTAATGAAGGTGCTTATTTACAAATAATAGTAACTGGAAGTACACCACAAACTTTATATTATTATTCAGAAGAAACTACATCTTATGGTAACCGAATAGATGTATTAGATACAACACCAGTAGTTGCTCAAAATATTTTAGAAGGTAATACTGAAATAACTGGGAATTTAGATGTAACCCAAACAATAACCGCAAATACAATAGAAGCTGATGAATTTAGTGGTTCATTCTCTGGTTCATTTGTAGGTGATGGTTCTCAATTAACTAATGTACAAGCGGATTTATCACCCATAATTGCTAGTGGTTCTGCAACCGCATCGGTTGAAAGTGGTGAATCGTTTGTAGTAACGGCAATAAGTGGTTCTGAGTTTATTAGTGATGTTGATATAAGTGGTAGTACATTCATTGGATATAATACCGCTAGTATTAACTTAAAAGTAACTGGTTCTGTTTCAGTACAAGATTCTATAACCGCATCGTTCTTTGTTGGTGATGGTAGATTCTTAGAAAATGTAGAAGCAGCAGCTGCACCTCTTATTGCTAGTGGTTCAGCAACAGCTTCGGTTGCAAGTGGTGATACATTTATAGTAACATCACCAGTTAGTGGTTCAATCATAACAGGTTCATTAGTAACTTCTGGTTCAATAATTGTTGGTGGTGGTGGTAGATTCGAAGGTGATGGTAGTGGATTAACTGATATTAATATCGCTAACTTAGCACTTACATTAAATAAGTTAGAAAGTGGTTCAGCAACTGCATCATTAAATGAAACCGAATTCAAAGTATTTAGTAATAATATAAGTACAAGTGTAGATTCATCATTTAGTGGTTCAGTTACTATTTCAGAATCATTGGATGTTGGTGGAATTATTAGTGGTGATGGTAGTGGAATTACAAACATTGATATTGCCAACTTAGCAATTGATTCATCTCGTATCTTTACTGGTTCAGTAACCGCTTCGGTTGACCCATTAGGATTCTTTAGAGTTGAAAACTTAGACCCAACTGTAAATTCGGGTTCAGTAATTATAGAACTTAGTGGTTCAGTATATGTATCGGAATCAATATCAGCATCTGTTTATCGTGGTGATGGTAGTGGTTTATATAACATTCCATTAGATGCACTTGAGGATTTACAATTAGATAGAATCATCTCTGGTGCTACTGAAGCAGTTGTATCGCCTGATGATGGTTTAGTTGTAAACAATCAAATTAGTGGTACATTATTCGTTGGTGATGGAGGTGGATTATTCAATATCCCTGCTGAAGCATTAGAAGATTTATCATTACCACTTATCATTAGTGGTGGTATATCAGCATCAGTTGAACCAAATGATGGATTTAATGTTTATTCACCATTTAGTGGTTCAACATTTATAGGAAATGTAACTATACCATCTGGAAGTGGATTCTTTAGTGGTAGTGGTGAGGGATTATTTAATATTCCTGCTGATGCTATTGAAGGATTAGACCAAAGTAGAATTCTTAGCGGTTCGGTAACAGCATCTACTACACCTGATGATGGTTTTGTAGTTAGGTCTGTTGATAGTGGTTCAACATTCTTTGGAGACGTTGATTTTAGAAATGATATTAGTGCATCCAAAATATTTGCAAGAACTGAAGTATTTACACCAAGAATTACTTCATCATTTGTAGGACCTTATCAAGGTGAAAATACTGGTGTTGATGTTCCTGATGATTTAGATATTTTAGTATTTGATGCGGATGCAAACAAATTTAGACCTGTAACACAATTTGGTGATACTGCTGTATTCCCATTCTCAAATGTAACTCAGGTAACATTCCAACATAATTTTGCTATCGATTATCCAGTAGTTCAAATTTATGAAACTGGTTCAAATGGACAAATTATTCCACAAGCTATTGAATCAATTGATAGTTCATCGGTTAGAGTAATATTTAGTGGATTAACAAGTGGACAAGCAGTAATTGGTACTGGTGGTAGATTAGCAGGATTCGTACAAGGTTCAGATGTAGTGGGTACAGTACTTTCGGCATCTTATGCAGATTTCGCTAAAAACGCTGATACGGCATCAAACTTATTAGGTTTTGATTCAGCATCTCTTGCTGAGATTGGAAACTTATCACAATACATTAAGAGTGACCAAACTGCATCGATGACAGTTCTTTCAGCATCATTTGCTGAAACCGCATCATTTGCATTAAATGCATCTTTCTTAGATACATCAAACTTCTTATCATCATCACAAACATCTTCGATGACGGTATTATCCGCATCATACGCACTTTCAGCATCTTATGCTATAAATGCTGTATCTGCGGAAGATTATGTGAGAAATGACCAAACGGCTTCGATGACTGTACTTTCAGCATCTTATGCACAAACCGCTTCATTCGCTCTAAATGCTGGTGATTTTGTTGGTGAGAATTTCTTACCAAATACTGGTACTGGTTCATTCGTTGGTGTGTTTGAAGTAAGTGGTTCTCTTAGAGTAACGGGAAGTGCATTTTTAGAAGGTTTAGTAACGGGTAGTTCAGATACTGTTCTTGTTATAAATGAACTAACAGGTCAAATTCAGAAAAGAGATGTTACCGCAGTAAGTGGTACATCTGGTACTGGTGGTACATCTGGTACTGGTGGTTCAAGTGGTAGTGGTGGTTCTTCTGGTTCAAGCGGAACTTCTGGTACGAGTGGAACTTCTGGAACAAGTGGTACTTCTGGTACTTCTGGTACGTCAGGTACCTCTGGTACGAGTGGAACTTCTGGAACAAGTGGTACTTCTGGTACAAGTGGTACAAGCGGAACTTCTGGTACAAGTGGTAGTTCTGGTACTTCTGGAACTTCTGGAACAAGTGGTACATCTGGTTCTTCAGGTTCAAGTGGAAGTAGTGGTACAAGTGGAACTTCTGGAACAAGCGGTTCATCGGGTTCTTCAGGTACATCTGGCTCATCTGGTTCAAGTGGAACAAGTGGTTCATCTGGTTCAAGTGGAACGAGTGGTACGAGTGGTACAAGTGGTACTTCGGGTACATCTGGTACAAGCGGAACTTCTGGTACGAGTGGAACATCGGGTACTGCTGGTAGAGAAGGTGGTAGATTATATATAGTAAATCAAGATGGATTTAATTATTCATTTGATGGATATGTTGGAAACTTCCCAACATTGACTGTTGTAAGAGGAGAACTTTATTATTTCGATGTAAGTGGTGTAAGTTCATCTCATCCATTTGCATTAAGATTATCAAGTGAAACAACAACGGCTGTTCCTGGTACAACAAATAATGACCCAACAAATGGAAAACATAGTACATCAGTACTAATTGAATATAGAGTACCCGAAGATGCGCCAGATAGTATAGTTTACCAATGTGTAAACCATGCATCAATGATTGGAACTATTGAAATAGTTGATAAACAAGGTACATCGGGTACATCAGGTACATCTGGTTCTTCTGGCTCAAGTGGTTCATCGGGTTCTTCTGGTAGCAGTGGAACGAGTGGAAGTTCTGGCAGTAGTGGTACTTCTGGTTCTTCTGGTACATCTGGTAGTGGGGGTTCATCTGGTTCAAGTGGAAGCTCTGGTAGTAGTGGTTCTTCTGGTTCTTCTGGTTCATCGGGCACAAGCGGAACTTCCGGAACAAGTGGAAGTTCAGGTTCTTCTGGTTCATCAGGTTCAAGTGGAAGCAGTGGAAGTAGTGGTAGTAGTGGAACAAGTGGAGAACAAGGTTCTTCCGGTTCAGCTGGAACCTCTGGTTCATCTGGTTCATCGGGCTCAACGGGAACAAATGGTACTTCAGGAACTTCTGGAACAAGCGGTACGAGTGGTGAAAGAGGAAGTAGTGGTTCGGCAGGTACTTCTGGTACATCAGGAACAAATGGAACATCTGGTTCAGCGGGAACATCAGGAACAAGCGGAACATCTGGTACTGCTGGAACCTCAGGAACTTCTGGAACAAGTGGAACTTCTGGAACATCTGGTTCTGGTGGTACGGCGGGTACTTCTGGTACATCGGGAACAAGTGGAACAACTGGTTCTGAGGGTACTTCTGGTTCGAGTGGTACATCGGGTACTTCTGGAACAAATGGAACATCTGGAACATCTGGTACAAGTGGAAGTAGTGGAACATCTGGAACATCAGGTTCTTCTGGCACAAGTGGAACTTCTGGAACATCAGGTTCTTCAGGAACCTCTGGAACGTCTGGTTCAAGCGGAACTGGTGGTACTTCTGGTACATCCGCTGAAGGAAGTAGTGGAACTGCTGGTACATCGGGTACAAGTGGTGAGAGAGGAACTTCTGGTTCAGCTGGTACTTCTGGAACAAGTGGTACATCCGCTGAAGGAAGTAGTGGAACTGCTGGTACTTCTGGAACAAGCGGAACAAGTGGAAGTAGTGGAACAACAGGTACTTCTGGAACATCTGGTACAAGTGGAAGTAGTGGGACAAGCGGAAGTAGTGGAACTGATGGAACTTCAGGTTCAAGTGGAACAACTGGTACATCTGGTTCTTCTGGTACTTCTGCCGAAGGAAGTAGTGGTACGAGTGGTACAACGGGCACTGGTGGAACATCGGGTTCTTCTGGTACTTCTGGAACCTCTGGTACAAGTGGTACGAGTGGAATAGATGGAACAAGTGGTACTTCTGGTATAGATGGAACTTTCTTCGGTTCTTCAGGTACATCAGGTACAAATGGTACGGGTGGTTCATCTGGTACGAGTGGTGTAAGTGGTTCAAGTGGTACATCTGGTACAAGTGGACAAGATGGTACTTTCTTTGGAAGTAGTGGTACAAGTGGTACAACAGGTAGTGGAGGAACTTCGGGTTCTTCTGGTACTTCTGGAACAAGTGGTACATCTGGTTCAACTGGGTCTGCTGGTTCGGCTGGTACTTCTGGTACATCTGGTATAGATGGTACATTCGTAGGTTCGAGTGGTACAAGTGGTACTGATGGCACTTCTGGTTCTTCAGGAACATCAGGTTCTTCAGGAACTTCTGGTACTTCTGGTACAAGTGGTAAAGATGGTACATTCGTAGGTTCTTCAGGAACTTCTGGTACTTCTGGAGCTGGTACTTCTGGAACATCAGGAGTGAGCGGTTCTTCGGGTACTTCTGGAACAAGTGGAACAAGTGGACAAGATGGTACTTTCTTTGGAACAAGCGGAACAAGTGGTAGTAGTGGTACTTCAGGAGCAGGTACATCTGGTTCTTCTGGTAGTTCTGGTACTTCTGGTACAAGTGGGCAAGATGGAACTTATTTTGGTAGTAGTGGAACAAGCGGTACATCTGGAACAAGTGGTATAGGTAGTGATGGTACATCGGGTGTAAGTGGTACTTCTGGTACATCGGGTACGGCTGGTACAGGTGGTACATCTGGTATAGATGGTACTTTCTTCGGAAGCAGTGGTACAAGTGGTACTTCTGGTACTGGTGGCACATCTGGTACATCTGGCGAAGCTGGTACTGGTGGTACATCTGGAACAAGTGGAACAAGTGGAACTTCTGGATTAGATGGTACTTTCTTCGGAAGTAGTGGTTCATCAGGTACCAGTGGTACTTCTGGTTCTTCAGGTCAAAGTGGGACAAGTGGTGTAAGTGGAACTTCAGGTTCATCGGGTACGTCTGGACAAGATGGTACTTTATTTGGAAGTTCTGGTACGAGTGGTACAAATGGAACATCGGGTAGTTCTGGAACATCAGGTTCATCTGGTTCAAGTGGAACTTCGGGTACATCTGGGCAAGATGGTACTTTATTTGGAAGTTCTGGTACAAGTGGTACAAATGGAACTTCAGGTTCAACGGGTACTGCTGGTTCTTCTGGTTCAAGTGGAACTTCTGGAACATCGGGAACTGGTGGTACTTCTGGTTTAGATGGTACTTTATTCGGTTCATCGGGTAGTTCTGGTACTTCGGGTTCATCTGGTACATCTGGTATCGGAGGTTCATCTGGTTCTTCAGGTACTTCGGGTTCTTCTGGTGTTGATGGTACTTTATTTGGTAGTAGTGGTTCATCGGGTACTTCTGGAACTGGTGGTTCTTCGGGTTCTAGTGGTACAAGTGGTGTTGGTTCATCGGGTTCATCTGGTACATCTGGTTCAAGTGGGTTACTAAATGTAGCAAATGATGGAACTGATAGAGTTCTTACTATGGATGGCGATGGAACTGCAACTGCAGAATCTAACTTAACATTTGATGGTTCATTATTAGATGTAACTGGTGATTTAGATGTAAGTGATGCTACATTCTCTACGAGATATCACGAAAACTATGTAAACATTGGTAATTCATCAGGTACAACAAATATTGATTTATCAAATGGTAACAATTTTAGAATTAATAGAACCGCAACAATAACAATTACTCTTTCAAACGCACCAACAGGTCCAAGAGCAATTGGATTTACATTGGTATTGGAAGATGGTAGTGGTGGAACAGCAACAGTAAATTGGCCTGGTACAATCGAATGGGCAAATGGTGCAGCACCAACACTAACCGCAAGTGGAAAAGATATATTAGTATTCTATACTTATGATAGTGGAAATACTTATTATGGATTCCTAAGCGCCAATAATATAAGCTAATGAATAGTTATGAGTATAGCAAGACGTTTAATTTCAATAGAAGCAGGACAAGTGAGACCTTTTAAATTTACAATACAAACTGGAGGAGCAAATACACAATTTGAGCTCCCTTTAACATCACCGGGTGGAAAACAACCAAATATTACGGTAAATTGGGGTGATGGTAGTGGTACAACTACGATTACTGCATCTAATTCATCTGGTAGATTTCATACTTATTCTTCTGCTGGAACATATCAAATTATAATTAATGGTTATTTGCCTGGATTTAATGTAAATAATAATTCAACATATAAAAACTTATATAGGTCAGTTGATGATTGGGGCGTTGTTGATTTTGAACAATTAGATTTTTATGGTTGTACTTATTTAACATCAATACCAAACAATAGTGGTACTGCAACTCTAAATGAAGGATTAAATACTGTTAGAAGATTTGATTCAACATTTAGACAAACTGGAATAACTTCTATTCCATCTGGATTGTTTGATTACTCTGGAAATGCACAGTCTTTTATTGATACATTTGTATTTATTGGGATTACATCAATACCATCTGGATTATTTGATAATAATACAAATGTAACATCATTTTCAGGTACATTTAATGCGTGTTTGAGTTTAACATCAATACCATCTGGATTATTTGATAATAACCCATTGGTAGCAAACTTTTCATCAGTATTTAGAAACTGTAGAACACTTACCTCAATTCCAGCAAACTTTTTTAGTAACAACCAACAAGTTACAACATTTGCCAACGCATTTAATATGGCAACAACAGCTAACTCATTAGGTGGAACTACCCCAACCGATACACCAAGTGGTGATGAGATTTGGGAAAGAACTTCATCTCCCGTTGGTACTGATTGTTTTGCTTTTTGTACTGGTCTAACTAATTTCGCATCAATTCCATCAACATTTAAATAAAATATTATGTATCTAAAAGTTTCAGGTTCAACTATAACATACCCATATTCAGTTTATGATTTAAAAACTGAAAATCCTAATACAAGTTTTCCAACAACTATCCCAGATAGTTTATTGGAAGAATTTGGTGTGTATAAAGTTGAATTAAAAGATAGTGGATATGATAGTGATGATACTAAGGATGTAGTAGAAGTAACACCTACATTATCTGGTTCAGTTTATGTACAAACATATCAAATAACTGATGCTGATAGTGAAACGATTGAAAAAAGAAAAGAAATTAAATGGGTAGAGGTACGAACCAAAAGAAATACTTTATTGAGTGAATCAGATTGGACACAATTCCAAGATTCTCCAATTACTGGTTCAACTTTAACTGAGTGGCAAACTTATAGACAATCTCTTAGAGATGTAACAACTCAATCAGACCCATATAATATTGTGTGGCCCACAATACCTTCTTAGAAGTTAAAAGATATTTATTTAATATTTATATCAAAGAAAAGGTAATTATCAAATGAGAATAGACCAACCCAGTTTTTCAGGTTCGATTACACAAGCCCCGTCGGCATATGCTGAATTAAGTGGTTCGTTTACTGGTTCCTTTACTGGTTCTCTTAGTGGTTCATTTATTGGTGATATTACTGTTCAGCAAGCCGAATTTGGTGATTTAGTAGTTAGAGATACTTTAACTGTTGGAACATCTAATGTAGATGGTAGTACAAATATTACCAATAGTGGTTCGGTTGAAGTGAGTGGTTCAATAAACGTAACTGAGGGAAATTCATTTACAGTAGATGGGGTTGATGTAGTAGATACTGCATTGGCATTCTCAATAGCATTAGGATAAAAATATGGCAAACACATTTAAAAATAGTATTAAAGGGCCCGCTGGAACTGGTGGTTTAAACGTCTATACAACACCAGCCGCAACATCTACAACAGTAATTGGTGTAAATGTGGCTAATATTGTATCTCAAAATATTTATGTAGATGTACAAATAACTGATAACTCAGCTGGAGTTACTAAATATTTAGTAAAGGGTGCAGTTATCCCACAAGGTTCATCAGCTGTTTTAGTTGGTGGTGACCAAAAAGTAGTTTTAGAAGCAAATGATTCAATAACACTAACATCAAATGTTGATAATTCAGCAGATGCTGTTATATCAGTATTGGAAATTTCATAAATAGAGGTTAATGGAATACGGAGGAAAGAACCCAAACGGAATTAATCAGGTCAGTCAAAGTTTACTTTCGATTGATGTACAAGGTGTAGAACAAGTTAATATATCAACCTCTTCGGTTGATATTAATACGTCTTTATATGTAGAAAACAACATAACTGCATCTAATATTAGTGGTTCTTATACTGGGGATGGTTCGGAATTATTTAATATTCCACCTGAAGCTCTTACCCAAGATGCACAAAACAAAATTTTTGATGGAGCTGTAACGGCTTCCATTTCTGAAACCGATGGGTTTGTAGTTAACACATCCGCATCATTTACTGGTGATATTTTAGCAACTGGTGAAATTTCCGGTGGATTTATTAGTGGTGATGGTAGTGGATTATTCAATGTACCTGCTGAAGCATTGGGTGATATTGATAGAATCAAATCAGGTTCAGCTCAAGCGGTAATTTCTCCCAACAATGGTTTAGTAGTAGATGCACCAACAACAATAAACGCAGATTTAACGGTAACTGGTTCATCTACAATAAATGTAGATTTAACAGTTGATAATGATACATCAATAGGTGGTGATTTATCAGTAGCTGGTAGAATTACCTCACAAGAATTATTAACAACATTTATTTCATCATCGGTAATTTATGCATCTGGTTCGAATGTATTTGGTGATGAATCTTCGGATACACATCAATTTACAGGTTCAGTTTTAATTAAAGATTCGGTTGTAATTCCAGTCTTTAGTTCAGAACCAGCTGGTGGACAAATCGGACAATTATATTATAACGATACTGATACAAACATTTATAGATACACATCAACTGGTTGGGAAGAAGCTGCAGGTACTGCTGGTACATCTGGTACATCTGGAACAAGTGGAAGTAGTGGTTCATCTGGTAGTTCTGGTTCATCAGGTTCATCTGGTGTAGATGGAACTTCTGGTTCATCAGGTTCTTCTGGTTCATCAGGTTCTTCTGGTTCAAGTGGTTCTTCAGGTACCGATGGTACGGGAGGAAGTTCTGGTTCAAGTGGAAGTAGTGGAAGTTCTGGTTCGTCTGGTTCTTCTGGCTCCTCTGGTATAGATGGAACGGATGGTACTGCGGGTAGTGGTGGTTCATCTGGTTCAAGTGGTAGTTCTGGTTCTTCTGGTTCAAGTGGAAGTAGTGGAAGTTCGGGTTCATCCGGCTCTTCTGGTTCAAGTGGAAGTAGTGGAAGTTCAGGTTCATCTGGTGTAGATGGTCCTACCGGTCCACAAGGAGATGATGGTTCTTCAGGTTCTTCAGGTTCTTCTGGTTCATCTGGTGTAGATGGTTCATCTGGAAGTTCTGGTTCATCTGGTAGTAGTGGTTCTTCTGGAAGTAGTGGTGTTGATGGATTAGATGGTGTAGGTGGAACATCAGGTACATCTGGTTCAAGTGGAAGTAGTGGAAGTAGTGGTACTGATGGTAGCGCTGGTTCAAGTGGGAGTAGTGGTGTAGATGGTTCAAGCGGAAGTAGTGGTTCATCTGGCTCATCTGGTACTTCTGGTAGAGATGGTGCTAGTGGTGAAGGTGGTACACCTGGTACTTCTGGTTCAAGTGGAAGTAGTGGAAGTAGTGGTTCATCTGGTTCAAGTGGAAGTAGTGGAAGTAGTGGTTCATCTGGCTCAAGTGGAAGTAGTGGAAGTTCTGGTTCATCAGGTTCATCTGGTGTAGATGGAGCAATAGGTACATCTGGTGCAGATGGTTCAAGCGGTTCATCGGGTTCTTCTGGTTCATCTGGCTCATCAGGTTCTTCTGGTTCAAGCGGAAGTTCAGGTTCAAGTGGTTCATCTGGCTCGAGTGGAAGTAGTGGTACTGATGGTAGCGCTGGTTCAAGCGGAACATCTGGCTCATCGGGTTCAAGTGGTTCGGATGGTAATCCTGGTACTTCTGGAAGTAGTGGAAGTTCTGGTAGTAGTGGTTCAAGTGGTTCATCTGGTACAAGCGGAACAAGCGGAACTTCTGGAACCAGTGGTTCTTCTGGAAGTAGTGGAAGCTCTGGTTCAAGTGGTTCATCAGGTTCATCGGGTTCATCGGGTTCATCAGGTTCATCAGGTGAAACTGGAACAAGTGGTTCATCTGGTTCGAGTGGAAGTAGTGGTTCATCTGGTACAAGTGGAACTTCTGGAACTTCTGGAACTTCTGGTACAAGTGGTTCATCTGGTACAAGCGGTTCATCTGGTACAAGCGGTTCATCGGGTTCGAGCGGTTCAAGTGGTTCAAGTGGGTTACTTTCACTAACAGGTAATACTGATAATGGGGTAATCACTCTAAATGGTTCAGCACCAAATGCAACTGTTGAAAGTAATCTTACTTTTGATGGAACAACCCTAAACATAACAGGTAATCTGAATGTAACAGGTACTCAAACAATTGTGAATACCGAAACTATTCAGTTAGCAGATAATATTATTACTCTTAATTCAAACTTCACATCAGGTACTCCTTCGGAGAATGCTGGTATTGAAGTTTTAAGAGGTTCATCAGCAACTAAACAATTTATTTGGAATGAATCATCGGATAGATGGTACGCTGATTCACCATTACAAGTAAATGGTAGAATTTATTCAACGGATATAGATACTGGACAAGGTGCAACTGAGGTTTATTTAATGGACCAAAATGTTAGAAGTTCAGATTCTCCAACATTTAATAGATTAACTCTATCACAAGGAACTGGAACGGCTCCTTTAACTGTTTCATCTACAACATTAGTATCAAACCTTAATGCTGATTTATTAGATGGTTTGCATTTACATACTGGTAGAAATAACGAAGCAAATAAAGTAGTAAGAACCGATGGTAATGGATATGCTAACTTTGGTTGGATTAATACAACTTCGGGTAACACAACTGGTACAATTACAGATATCTATGTAAATACCAACGATGGATATATTAGAAAAGCAACTCCAGCTCACTTTAGAAGTCAAATATTAGATGGTACTTATACCCCATATGACCATATTCGTTCATTGGGAACTCAAGCATTTACTAATGGTTCAAATCCAAATATAACAACTGCTCAAGTAATTTCCGAAATGGAAAGTGATGGAGCATTTG
>Ga0222716_10001313_pt1 | contig 20823 bp, 39 predicted proteins | sample C33_13DmetaG_FD_165044 | JGI IMG/M metagenome (GOLD analysis project Ga0222716, IMG submission 165044) | Estuarine water microbial communities from San Francisco Bay, California, United States - C33_13D | ecosystem: Environmental > Aquatic > Marine > Unclassified | place: USA: California... | reverse complement strand
CTAGCACTAGCAGTAATGCTAGCGGCTAGGTCTTTGTTACTCCAACCGAACCCTCTAAAAGCAAGGATTCCGTAGAACGAAGCCATCAATCTCTTGACGGCCATTTGGTTGTTATTCCACTTGACATACTCTTCTTTATCGTCACCATCTCTAGCAACCTTCATCTTCTTCTTGTAGTCGTTTCTCAAGTCCTTGAGAGCCAACAAAGAGCGAGGGAGAAGGCCCAATTCATCAGTCTTGAAGTATAGCATGTTAGGCTCGTAGTCCACCGATACAGGTCGTAGATTTTGTGGTGTATTCAAATCAGCACAAAAAGCAGTGGGTATTTCACTGATGGTTTCAAAACTGATGTTCCTAGCGATAATCATTGAAGGATAGAGTCCAGCAAAGTCAAACGCCGCCACATTAAGATGTAGTCCATTCGTACCTTCATCCAATGGATTGTAAATCATAGCACCCGAATAAGACAAAGATGCACCGCACTTTTTACATTCTTTCAGTTGTTTATCTTTAGGATTTTCGTATCCGCAATCATCACACTTCTTTGTTTTTAATCTAACACCTGTCTTACATTTCCAACTAGCATTGTTCATAAAGTAAATACTACCCATGTGGGAAGCATAAAAGCAAGACTCAAAGGGAGCCACTAGCAATCTTTGTAAGGATATAATAGCCTCACTGCAATGGTTTTCCTCGTCTATCTTTCTTAGTAATTCTACATCTATGATAGTGTATTGTAGATAAGAATACTTATCTTCTAACCAAGCCCTTGAATAAAACTCATTAGGGTCAGTAAATTTAGTTTCAATATACTTACCTTCACCGAATAATGTTTTAGAAACATAGTCCAAAGCAAGACTTGGTAGTGTTCCTCTTTGTGCATCATTCCATTGTCGCTCAAAAGCAACATCAAGATTTAAGTTAATCATGCCTTTGACGGGTTGTGCAATAGGAGAATACCCTCCACTTTTAGTAAACTTTAGACCGTCTAGACTTTCTTCTATTCCATCAATAACATTCATTGGAGAAATACTTCTAGGGTCAATCTCATTAGCAATACATCTTCCTAGTAGTTTGGGTAGGTCAAACTTAAGACCAAACCAAGCAACCATCATATCGGGTTTTTCTTCCGAAAGAAAAGCAACAAACTTAGTTAGCATTTCTGCTTCGGAAGTACTGTAGTCAAGAACACTAGTATAACCATCTACGGATGGCTTAGTAACTTTAGCAAATGATTCTTTAGGATACCATACCCACACATGGAAGTTTTTAGAGAAGTTATCGTAAAGAGCAATAGCAGTAATCTTACCATCATGTATTCCTCCTTGCATCCATTCCATATCCCAATAATACTTCTTTAGGGTGTAAGGTTTCATAACATCTAAAGAATCAACTGCGTAGCGATTAACTAATGAAACATCTGCTTCATAGGTCATATCGCCCAACTTAGGATGCTTAAACGGCTTCCTAGCACTATCTACATGAGATGGCTTCTCGTAGTAAACTCTCTTTAGTTTAGTACCATCAATAGAAAACCATTCGCCCTTTACATAGGAAAAGTCTCTTCTTAGCATACCTACACTATATTGTGCAGGTTCCCTATAAGAATCCGGTACATAAAAGTAAGGAGTAAAGTCTACTAATTCTGTAGACAATTCTCCTTGTTGGTTTCTATTAGATGTGTATATTGTATTTTCATAATTAGCAATTATCATTTATATTCCTCGTATATTATTATTCAATGTGAGGTACTCGTACTAAGAATCTATTTTCGTTAGAAAGAAATAGCGGGAAGTCGTCTTTCATAAAGAGAAAGAAATCCTCATCAAAGAATTTATGGATTGGTGCAGAAAAGGCTACAGTAGAACCATCTCCTATTTGTGTTTCCAATTCTAGATTTTTAGCATAGTTCTTAGTAATGTTTCCCGAAGAAATAGTTAGTTGGTTTTCTTTGTGATTCAAAAGGTAAATTCCTGTGTTGATGTTTTCACACATATTGATTGCTTCACTGAATTCTCTATGATTAATCAAGATACCCGATTCAAATTGGGTCTTGTTAAAGGAAGGTAACTCTCCCGAAACAGGTTCAATAGAAGAAGCAAAGGGTAGTTTCATGCCCATAATAGTATTAATGGAACCGAAATTAGGATGCTCGTTTATCAAAGAAAGAGTCAAAGAAGTATCTTCTGTTTGTATCTGTATTGTGTCGTTCAAATACATGATAACATCTCCATTCATCTTTTTTAAGAAAGGAGACATTTCTTTTGCATTTACACAGAACGGTTTTAGAGTTGGGTCTTCAACCGTACAATCTAAAATTGAACAAGCAATAAAAGACATATCAGCATTCCAAACTTCTAGTCTTTCTTCCCTGTAAACCATAACTACATGTTTTCCTAACAGGTCGGACTTAACTCCTGTACCTGTACCATACTTACCTCTTACCATTAAGTTAGAAAGGGTCTTTTCTAGTGTCTTTGCATCTACTGTAATTCTCATACCTTCATCTCCTTTACGCTATCAATACCTGTCCAATCTACTGAACCATCTCTAGCCACTGTTAAGAAGGTATAATTCTTACCTACTAAGGAAGGATAGTATTTACTACTTTTAACAGTAGCAACAAACTCTGTTCCTTTAGCGGTGATTCTTTGCTTAGTACTAATAATAGAATATAATCGTGAGTCTAATCTATTCCATATTGGTTGGGGTGGGTCATCTCTAAATGGTGGCTTAGTGTGTGTAATGTATATTTGATGACAATTAAGTTTCAATGATTCTTTCAAAACTTCTCTGTAAGGTTGGTTTCGCTGAAACCATTCTTGTTGTTTTGTAGCCTTCATTTTACGCATTCGGGAATTCTCCATCCCTGTCATGTAAAGAGTACAGTAATCTAACCAAGTATCTACTCCATCCCAAACGAATAGAATGGGTTCTTCCGATGATGCTATTTCATTTTTTACTAGAGCAATGAAAGAACGAATGTTTCCTTGAGTTTGGTAAGGTAGAAACTCACCATCTTCGTCATGAGCCGCAGGATTAAAAATTAGAATTCTATCTGTACTGTTATGATTAGCCTTCCAAGTAGGGACTGCTCCTTCATCACAATCTAAGTAGAATGTCTTCATACCTGTATCCATAGTTATGCCGGATTTTCCTGTCTTTGCATCACCTTCAATACCCAATAGTAGATGGGATTTATTGCTAGTGTTTGTCTTCTTTTGTTCGTTAATTAGCCTTTGAACCAAATCAATATCAATTGCGGTTTGGCTTTCTTTGCTTACTAAATTTTTATTTTGTATCATGTGTATTTCACCTCTTATTATCTTTCCAAGTTTCTAGTAACTTGGTAACTTCTTCTTCTTCGTTAAAAACTAGTCTAACTTCTTTACCTCCAATGTGCATTTTTACATGGAAGTTATTGTCGTCCCAATTCTGCTTCATGGTGATAAAATCTACATCTCGTAAATCAACCATCCACTTTCCGTCTTCATAGACAAAGTTTGTACCTTGATATTCAATCATCAGTATTCCTCTCCTGTCCAACGGCAGTAACTAGACATGAACTCTTCAAAGAATTTCATAGTAGTTTTCTGTACGATTGTCCCTCCACTTGAGTAGAGTTTCACGGTGACATAATTATCCGGTTCGTGGTTCCAACTAATGTGTTGGATATTTTCAAACCTAATAAATGCTAAATCTGTTTTTATTGCTTTTCTGTATAATTTCATATTAATTCCTCTAAGGATAGGGCATTGCACCCATCCGAACATCAGTTTGAACCTTTAGTCTATGTTTACACTAAATCCCACTTAATCTGTTGGTATCATAAATTAGTGGGGCTGGAAATCAAAACCAATCTAGGTCTTCCTCCGTAGCCTGTTCAATCTCTACTACTTGACCTCGGCGTTCTTTTACAAGAAGCCCCGTAAGGTTGATAGTAACAGGTTGTAGTCCTTCGTCTGTTTCCCTTTGTGAAGTTCTACCGACAACAGTAACGGCGGAGCCAATACCAAAGTCAATGTCCACATTTTCGGGAACCCAACAAGTTACCATACCGTCATTCTCGTAATCAAAGTCTGCGGCTAGGTCAGTAATGTTAATGATTCTATTACCGTTACCTGTAGGTGTCATGTTGATATTACAAACAGTACCGTTAGTAATAACAAAGCGTTTTGGTGATGGTAAATCACGCAACTCATCGTGCTTGTCTTGTAGGTTTCCTAGATACACGACATTGTTAGGTGCAACATTAGCAATCATGTTAGTCATGTTTAAGGAAGAAGTGTCACGGTAAAGGTCACTGTTAGGGTCTTGTTCTTCGTTAATTCTCAAACTACCAATGGTCTTATCGGTGAATCCATAGATAAATCCATCTCTATTAGAATCCTTAATGACAACCATATTCAACCATGAGAATGTCTTAGGAGTAAATTCAATTCCTCCCTTGTTCTTATAGGAGAAGTTGTAAAGATTGTACTCTTCGTCATCTCCTACCTTACCAATAAAGACACCACTTCTACGCATTACTGAGTTTAGTGGCTTACCGTAGTTTTTGTTTTCGCCACCGTTTTGATAGCGAGCATTGTTGTCCAATGGAATGATGATAGAACCATCTTCTAATTCCTGTACGCAGTCGGGTAGATTCTTAACCTTTCTCTCTTGGATTGCATCATTGTGGAAACGGGAGACTGAATAAAATCCATTCTCTGCTTCTTCAACAATAGCAACGAATCCCTTTTGATGAGCGTTGTATGGGTCATTCTTCCATTCTTCTACGGCTCGTCGTCGGTTGTATTCGTTTAAGTCTCTTGGTTCTTCAAGAGCCAAAAAGAATCCAAAGGCTTGCTTTGCAAGTCCCCCTCCCCCTCCGGTGGTTGTTGTTGTGTTCTGTGACTTTTGGCTTCTAATTTGTTGTGCGGCGTAACTACGCCATAGTGCGATAGCAATTGGGCTATCAGCACCCACACCATTTTCGGCACAAATTTCGTCAAATTTCAATTGAGCATCCTCTAGTGGAATACTCAACTTCTCTGCGGCTTTTACAATTTCGTTTTGCATTTGTTTTTCCCTCCTATATTAGTTGGCCTACCATCCATGAAGCAAGCAATTTCGGGGTCATGGTGGTAGAACGCCACTCCCCTTCTCCAATTACTCGCAGGAATTTCAATTTCATTTTAGCCTCCATATCACACTTGATTGTGTAATCGTGGAGTCCAATACAGATTTCCTTTACGGAACGACCTGCGTAAATAGACTGATGAATTTTTTCAAGTGAACCATTAGCATTTCTATTTACAATTTCATTTATTATTTCTTCGTACTCTTCTAGACCTTTTTCAATTTGTCTCGTTAGTGTTGTACCCGACACGATACCGGCCTGTAACTCGGTAAGTGTTCTACGCAAATCACCATGAAGAGAGTATATGAAGGTTCCCAAATCCTCATCCGTTAAGTGAGTATGTGCTTCCTTCTTCAAAATCATTTTCGTGATTCTCAATACTAAATCATATGGTAAAGGCTTGAATCGGTAGTTTGCACATCTACTTTGTAGTGCGTGAATGATTTTGTTTTTATCATTGCAAGTAATAATAAATCTAACATTGTTAGAGTATCTTTCCATGATTCTCTTCAATGCGTTTTGAGCATCATTGGTCATCCCATCCATCTCATCTAACAAGATGATGCGAAAGGGAACAGTACCAATAGTACCGCTTTGTGCGATTTCTTTAATCCGTGTTCTAACTGTTTCTAGTCTTCTATCATCGGAGGCATTTATTTCAAAGAAGTTTTCTTTGACATGAATACCTAGAATAGCATTAGCAAGAACAAAGGCTACACTAGTTTTACCTGTACCCGATGTACCATAGAGTAGAACATTGGGCATTACTTGTTCTTTAGCCCAAGACTCTGCATCCATTACAAAGTGTTCTTGTCCTACAATTTCACTTAGTTTAGTTGGTCTGTATTTCTCTGTCCATAACATTATATCCTCTCCAATTTATATTTTATATCTACTATCTTACCTTCAACTTCTCTAATTGCTCTAGGTAATTCAATTTCAATATGATGGGGTTTGCAAATATCTACCCAATTTAAATTGTCATAAATCAATTCTATGTCTATCAATTGTTTTAGTAGTTCGTTGTAGTCTCTTAGATTGTTTTCCATTTCTTTTACTCTTTCTACTGCGCTCATTTTTATTCCTCCTTAAAGAAATACCTAAGAGCAGAAGGCAATTGTTCAATTATCTTCGCTCGTATTTCATCGTTCATTCTAGATTGGTATTCTCTAGACATTTTGTTAATTTGATTATAAGATTGAATACTGTCAATCTTTGAGTTAAGTTTGTTGTTCATGTGCATTAACCTATTATTAATAATTTTAATCTCTCTTTCTATGTCTTCTATTTTAATTTCTATTTCTGTCTTCATTTTTATTTCTCCTTTAATTCCCATAGGGATATTTTGTTTGGTAGATAGGAATGTCTACTAAACTCTTTTTGTCGCATAATCTGTCCTATTCTATTAGAACAAATTCTACTGTTCTTCAACTTAATATTGTTAATTAGTCTTTCTTTTAATTCAAAAGTACTAAGAGGTGACTCATCAGTAAGTACTAGTACTATTTCTTTTTTAATCCGTTTGTAGTTTCCCGATGATTTACTCTTTCCCATTCTCTTCCTCTCCTACTTCCCATTCGGCATTCTTACCTTCTCCTATTCTAGTAAATTTACTAGATTTTAGAATGGAGCCTAATTGATTAGCGGTTATGCCCCACTTAGTTTTTCTATTAATATACTCAAAGATTTCTTGAGTTGATTTTTTTCCACTACTAATATATTGTTTAATTTTATCAGCATGTCTTTCTGTTTTTTTCTTTTTACTCATAGGAATTCCTCCAATGAAAACTGTTTAGTTTTTTTCTTTCTAATACTGAGTGTTTTCTTCTCGCCTAATCCCATCAATCTGCATTCTTCGTTGTTGAATTTTGATATGGCGTGTTTTCTAAACACATCATCCTGTATTAATTGCTTGAACAATTTATGTTCATGAGGGGCCAAGCCCACCCTCTTTAGTAGTCTAGGAACCTTAGAATATTTTCCTCTTTTAGGCATCGTGGCCCTCCTAAACATCTTGCCTTCGTGACAATAAGCAAGCATCTCATAGAAGTAGCGTTGAGGCCAACGGCGTTTAACTACACCATCAACAAAGAGTAACTTGTTTGGGTGTAGGTTTTCATTTAACCACGAAACAATTTGAGTATCTGCTGGCTTGTTGAACAAGAGCAATTCTCTAATTAAGTCTCTGTCTCCGCTTTTTAGATATTCATTTATTAGACTAAATACATCTCTTTCATAGGAAAAGGGTTCTTCACTTCTAGGTGCTATTTCTTTCAACTGTTCTTGTATGTGTTGTTTAGTACCAACTCTTTTAATTTTACAAATCTTTTTTATTTCTATAGGGACTGATTTTTGGTTGATGGAGGTTAGTACTACTTTCCCTCTATACTTAAGAATAATATCTACTATTTCTTTCGTCATTGGTTTATAGTGCAGGTCTTCTATAATTATACCTACATCAGTAGGTATAGAGAAAATATCCTTTATGTCAATATCATTAGCATATTGATAAACGGCGTTAGGGAATAATTCCTTAACTTTAGTTGTCTTGCCCGTTCCTGCCTTTCCTACAAAAATTTCTGTTCTGTCTTTATTTATATCAGTCAAACCCATTTAGATTCCCCTTTATTATTAGTATTTGTTCTAGACCCTGTAGGGTCAAATGTTTTTTATTTTGGACTATTTCGTATATTCTTCTAAAGTCTGCGAGTTTCTTTGAAAGAGAATCCAACCCTCTAGGTATAATATGTAATATGTGTTCTACATTAGTTTTGCTTATTACTAAACGGTCACTTTGTAGACTGTGCGGAAAATTCCTCTGTGTCAAACTTCTAGACAATGCCGATAATAACTCTTGACTAGAAGACGCTACTATTATTTGAAGCGTACAAGAATACCCAATGTTTGTGCTTTCACTAATTTCTACCTTAGAATAAAAATTACCCTTTGCTAAAAGAATACCAACTATCATGTCCCTAGATAGCATAATCTACAACTCCTAGATAATGATGGTTTATCCCTTCATGGTTCAAGAAAAATTGTATATTAGATACTACTAGGGATTCGTCTAAACTAGAAAGATGTACTTCTATATGAGTGTCAGTATATTTGAATAATACTCTACTTGTGTCTTTTTTGTGTCTTAGCCAATGAGCATTAAACAGTTCTAAAGTCATTCGTTGATTTACTGATATGTCCTCTTCTAAAGAGAAGACTAGTTTTTTCTTGTTTGGTAGTTTATCAAAGTCCTTCATACAATCCCTCAAAATAAGTTTATCACATCTTCAATGGTGTTTATTTGACTAAGAATTTTATCATCTCTAATTCTATCCTTTCTAGGGAATCTTAGTCCTAGTGTGCCGTTGGTATTTCTAGTGACTGCATCAGCAGTAACAGAAATAATTATTGAAGGCGTTATAGAATAATTCTCCGAAGAAGAATTGTAATTAGAAATAAGCCTACGACATTTAGCAGTTAGAGAGACTAAATCATCATCACTAAAACCAATACCAACTCTACCTATTGGTTCATATCCGCTATCGGAAGATGAAGATAACACACTGATTTCAAAACTAGAAAATAGATTTGCGTTAGAATGTTCTCCATACCTTGCTCCGGTAATCACTACATCTAAATCAATTTGAGCCGGTTTGTACTTAATCCATTTCCTCTTAGCAGGATGATATTCTTCCCCCATATCCTTAATCATGATGCCCTCAAATCCACCTGCAATTGCTTGATTGTAAAAAGCGAAAGGGTCGCCATCAACCACTCGTAGGGCTTGATGAGGCAAAGAAGAGAAGGTTTCAAGCCGTACTCTCAAAGGATAGGACATGATAGACACTCCATTCATTTTCAAACAATCAAACACTACCCATTCTACAGGACACTTCAAAAGCAAATCGGAATTTATGTTCTTTGAATGAACCCGTTTATTCATTTGTTGATGAGCAACAGGATACCCGCTACCATCTACAGGATATATCTCACCATCTAGTATGAAATCATCCTCTTCATATAGTAGTATTATTTCTACAACATCAGGAAATTGAAAATTAACTACCTTTCCTTTTCTATTAAAGATGATAACCGAATCCTTCTTCTTATGTATTTGATACCTATTACCATCGTACTTAATATCATAGATTGCATCCTCCGGCCATTTCTTGAAAGGTTGGACTTTAGCCAACATTGGTGAAACGAATTTACCGTGTACTAGATTCAGTGGTGGGTTTCTATTCATTTCATAATAAGAAGTAACGGAAACTATACTGTTAAGAGAACAGTCTCGTTGTACTTCTTGTTGAGTTTTATTATACTTCTTTGCTAGAACCTTTTGTAGGGTTTTCTCACCTATCTTGTTGTTAGGGGTTCTAATCCAAAACTTGACAAACCACTTTCTTTCGTAGTCCGACATTGATAAGAAGGCTTCTTGTATTGTGTCAAAGGATAGTGACCTAGAAGAACAGTCTAATTCTAGAAGTTGAATAATTCTCTTAAGACTATATTCCTCTTCCGAATCAAAGGTTTCCATCAAAGATACTGCTTCTCCAATATCATTAGTAGCATCGTACAATGCGTCTAATTCTTCGTCAAAAATTCCAAAGAAGGAGGATAACCACTTTTTTGCTTTAGTCAATCCTATGTTATTCTTTTCTAAATCTAGACTTAGAATCTTTACTAGGTCTGTTGGATTAAAATTCTCCATTTCCTTTGTAAGTCGGTTCACTTGTGTTGTCGGCGTTTGGTAGCAAATCGCTTCCATTAATCGGGATAGTCTTTTCATCGTCATCTATTATCAACTCTTTATTTTCATTTAATGTTTGGATTATTTCTCTAATGTTATCCTTCATTTTTGGTTTTACTTTGGAAACAGACCAAAGATATTTGGCTAATTCAACCCATTCATTCTTCTTCATCAGTATCACCTTGATGGGAAGAAATCTCAGCATTTATTCTAGAAAAGTTCTGCATCATCTTTTGTAAAACTTCGGATAGGTCTAGCCTATCCACTGACTCTGCGGCTAATTGCATATAGGTCATTGTCCCTATAACAATAGGGAAGGAAATTGTATTGAAAGTACTACCAACAATGAGTGACCAATGCACTACAAATGCACCTCTTACTTGTTCATTGGTGTTTTGTACTTTAGGCCAAACAGAAGAGAAGTCTTCTTTGAATTGTTTGGGTATTTTCTTTTCGTGTCCAATAGCCCACTTTGAAAATTCTTTAGGTTTTTTGGACAACAGTTTTAGTTTACTAATCTTCATTATTCTTCCTCTCCTTCAAACATATTTGTTAGAATTCTATAGAGAACTTTGGCTTCTATCATATTGAGCCGTATTCCTTTTCTTGATGGTTTTTCGTCTTTGTACCAACGAACATCTAGAACCTCTATTCCATAATAGCGGCCTTGATGTACCTTTACTTCTTGAGTACTATTTCTAATAACTCTACCTTTAAATTCCATATCGTCATTCAAGCATCCATCCCTCCTTGAATTTCTTTAGTTCCTTTCTAGAAAGGAAATATCTTGGCGTATCTAATTCATCTAATCTATTAACAACCCAACAGGCTCCACCTAAACTAGATATTTGTACGATTTCGTATTGGCCTCCGCTTACTTCACAGACCTCTGTTGTGTTTATGTCGGGGGTTAATCCGTACATTCTAGTAATCTCCGAAGCAACATCGTGAATGTTATCAACTACATACTTAATGATGTGCGCTCTTTGAATGGGTATTCTAGGAGCAACCTTGATTTCCATTTCACCACTTAAATTACACACCTTGCATTTATTACCTTCACAAATAGGACAGGTAATTCTAGACTTGTGAGGGGCAGGAAGCGTAACAGTGATTGCTCTTTTCTTCATAACTATTCCTCTTTAAGAACTGCTACTTCTGTAGATAAGAACATTAGTGCGATTGACATAGCGGCTGATAAACTACTCTTAGTTACTTTAACAGGGTCAATAACTCCTTCTTCCCAAAGATTTTCTACTTCTCCTGTTTTAGCATTGTAACCTATTAGTTCACTAGGTTTGATTAAATCCCAAATATCTTCTGTTGCATCACCGTTCTGTAATAGAACACTAATTGGTGTCATGAAAACATCAGCAAGGTATGGTAGGTTGGGAACATCAACTTCCTTCTTCATCTCTTGGAAGGCCAAGAGTAGACCTAAGCCTCCACCCACAATAACTCCCTCTTGTAATGCGGCCTTAGTAGCGTTCAGTGCGTCATCAAGTCTTTCTTTGGTTTCTCTCAATTCAACACTAGAACCACCACCTACAGTAATCACTGCAATGCCTCCCTTCAATCTAGAAATTCTAGTGGTTAGTCTTTCCCTAATCCAATCGTTGTTAGCAACCTTGTATAATCCCGTTAGTGATTCTACTCTATCTTTGGGATTTCCAATGCCCCCTATGATTGTTGAATCAACTTGGTTCAATATGACCTTATCACATTCACCAAAGGAAGACTCATCAACAATACGCAAATCATCCTTTGCTTCATCGGAGAATAATTTTCCTCCTACGACAGAAACTATATCTTTCAATTCATCTAGTCTAGCATCACCATGATTAGGGGCTTGTGTTACACCAATCTGTATTCTTCCTTGAACAACATTCGCTAATACATTAGATAGGGCAGAGCCTCTTAAGTCCCCACAAATCAAATACAACGGGCGACTCTTAGAAGAAGCATACTCTAGTGCAGGAAGAATATCACTAAAGTTAATGATTGTTTTATTGGTACAGAATACTAATGGCTTCTCTAGGATACATTCGCCACTATCTTGATTAGCAAATAGGTGACTAGCATAACCATTATCTAATTCTAAGCCTTCCTTTAACTCAAATTCTGTGGTCAATCCATGCCCTTCTTCAACAGAAATAACCCCGTCTTTACCTACATGAGAAAATACTTCTGCAATCAATTCCCCTAAAACCGAGTCGTTATTAGCGGCAATGGTAGCAACATCTAGAATAGACTCTTCGGTAACGGGTTCGGCCAAATTATCTAAGCACAACATCATTTCATCCCTCACATATTCTAGATTGTTTCTAATGGAATGTAGGTTGGTTAGAGGCATAGACATAATAGAATTACAAAGAGACTGTGCTAAAACACACGCCGTTGTTGTTCCATCACCTGCCTTTGATTGTGCTTTGAATGCTAGATTCTGTACCAATTGAATTCCCATTTGAACATAAGGGTCTTCATGACTAACATACTTAGCGATTGTCACGCCATCGTTGATAACAACAGGTGGAGTGCCTTGTAGGATAGCAGTGCGGGCTTGTGGGCCTAATGTTGGCCTAACTGTGTCAGCAACCAAATTAATGCCCTGTAGGATTTTTTCCTTCACTTCGTTACCAAAGAGAATCATTCTTCCACCCCGTAAATGTCACTGTATTGGACAAAGATAAATCCACGATTCTTCTTTGCTTTCTCTATAGAATAAAAGATAGTCTTCCCAATAAGAGAAGAATCGCATTGACAATCAATGACTGTACCTTTGTTTTCTTCTAAAGAAAGGATTCCGTGTGTACTTTCTTTCTCTTCGCTTTTAACTACGACCCAATCTCCAACCGCTTTCATATTCTAATCATTACATCAAGAGTATATATTGTTTCCCAAATCATCTAACCTTTTTTTTACCATCGTGCATGATTAGATGAGAGGCCGCTTCTAGGTATTGCCTAACCATCGTAGTTTTTTTACCCAACCAAATACGATAGGTTGCACTTTTGCAGTCTAGGCAATAATACAAACGGTTCTTTTTCTTAACCTTGATAATCTCAAAGTTTTCGCTTTTACAATTAAAACACTTCACACCTTCACCTCCACGCCACAAGCAATACATTTACCATCAACTACTCTGTTCTTATAGAGAGCAATGTTACAGTTAGGGCAATTATCCAAGTTCAAGCCTCCATACCATTAACACTAACCATGTTAGCAAATTCCCATTGATGGAACATTTCATGCCCGCCAATAAAACCACCTGCTTCTCTAATAGGGCCAATGAACTGTGCAGAACAAATTTGACAATAAACCATTACTATTCTTTCATCAAGGTGTGAGCCTACTTTTGTTTCATAAGAAACTATTTTTCCTATATCATTTTCTGTATATGTCATTCTTCTTCCCCTCCAATAAAACCTTTATTCATATGTTGAATTCTTGTTGAGAATTCGTCAATACTTTCGTAGGTAATTATCTTTAGTAGTTCGGGTAGTTTATTACTCCAAACTCCATAATGGCTATATCCGCCTAGAACATAAGCGGATTCCATCTTGGCTCCCCAAATTCTAATTGTTCTCCAATCAACTCCACTGAAATAAGCACTACCGAAAGGATGAGTATGTATCCAACACTTAATCGGTAACTTCATCCCTACAGGGTTAATTTGAAAATCTACATAGCCCGATGAACCACTAGAAATATGTAAGTTAAAATTTGCATCAACTACTACCTGTACTTCTAAGTTAGGTAATATTTTTGTAGACGCTTCCCAAATCGCTGAATGAAATGTAGGGTGTTTTATTATTTCTTCTCCCTCTTGGTTTATTAACATCTCATCAAAGACTCCTTGAATGTAAGGCTCAACAAATCCTCTTAATTCCTGTAGATGGTTTGCTTTTAGTAATTTAACTGTGTCCATTGTTGTTCTACTTTTCATGATAGCCACCCTAGAATATAAAAACTAGCACTAAAATATGCTATATACGCTGAAACACAAAGTAACTGTGTGGAAAAGGAAGCCTCCGCCCAAGTAGTCTCCGTCCACCATTTCTCCAATTTACTAGATTCGGCTACATCTTCTGTTTCTATTCTTCTTTCTTCTAAAAAATCATATACTCCCATATTATCACCTCAAACATTAATCACGGCAAAACCGTTTACTTCTTCATCATTAAACCAACGCTGAACCCATTCAGCACCCATTCCTGCAATAGCAACTTGTAAGAAATGTACTCCTTCTGTAGAGCCATCCCATGAATCACCTTGACAAGAAAAACTACCATCCGGCCCTGCTAGCATAGTATCATACATTTTAGGGTCGGCCTTGTAGGATACATAGGCGGCGTTCCTTGCTTGGGAGCGAAGGTCTAGCCACGCTATGTTTGAACGGTATAGCATCCTTCGTGCGGATAGATTATCCACACAACATACTACCAAATCATATCCTTGTATTTGTCCGTCTGTTAGGATGGGGAATTTACTTGGACTGATGGGATACCTCTTTTGTAGGGCCATTACCTTTAATTCACCCACTTCATCTTCCGTGAAGTTTTGGTAAGGTAGATTCTTTGTATCTACGGTGTCGGGGTCGCTTACGCTAATCGTGTAAAGGCCCGTCTTATCTAGTAGTGGGATTAGAAAACTTCCAATTCCACCGGCTCCAATTATCAATATTTTTCTTTTCATTTTTATTCCTCCAATTCTCTTATTGTGTCAATAGTATTCATTTTCCACACATAATCACATTCAAGACAACATGCGGTTGTGTCTTCTCTTTTCATTCTAACGACTGTTTCTAAGTCTCTACAATCGTCTGTCTGTCCACAGACGAACCCTTTGATTAAAGTATCTTCTCTCATTTTTATCCCTCCATTCTACAAGCAATTTCTTCTTGTATTCCTTCCGCTAACCATTCTAAATCCCTACAAGATAAATCCATCTTGAATAGGCGTTCTAATAGTTTGTCTCTTGCTAAGGTACTCTTTAATTTATCTTCTGTATCTTTATTCATTTTTATTCCTCCACTCTTCAAATGCTGATTGTGATTCTTTCATGGTATATGACATACTTATCATACTAGCAAGTCCTCTGTATAATTCATCTTGAATTGACGCATCAAACTGAGAAAACAGTGGGGCTAGCGTCATTCTAGTTGCCGTCACATAACAATTACATTCACGACAAACTCTATCTTCAAACTTAGTTAGAATAGGTTGAGGGTTATTCCCTTCCCAAGTCTCCATTTCTTTTTCGCATATTTTACATTTCATATTACCATATCCATTGTGTTCCTTGTCCTTTTATTTCGGACTCTGTTTTACCTACTGTTCGTAGGAGTTTTTTTGTTGTATCTCTACAAGTGCGACTAGTCACACCTACAACATCACCAACTTCTTTTTGAGTTAGTTGTTTAAATTCGCAAAGATTTGCTATGTAGAGTATCCCCGCTACTGCGCTCTTATTTAGAGTAAGAGTACGCATTTCGTATTCCCTCTCAAAGAAGGAAAGTAACATACTACAGGTACTAGCAAAATACCTGTCCCCTAATTGAAGGGAATACTTCTCTACCAAAGAATCAAGAGATTGAATAAAGACTCCACTATTCTTAAAATGCTTAGAAATCTTCTTGGCTACTTTAGCAACCAACCTTTGGTTAGAGCCGTACTCAGCACAGACTTCTTTTAGAGTGAAGGGCAGATTTCTTTCCCTTAAGACATAATACACCAAAGCACTAGCCCTATCTTCATAAGTAGATTGACTAAATATCCCTGCTCTAAAACAAGTCATGTAGGCGTTTTCTACTCTCTCCATTTGGCTCTTTGAATTAGTCAAAGAAGACATTAACATTTTAGAGAAACCCAATCCTACATCAACATGGCTTCGCCTACCCCTTTCGTATCTATGAACGGGCCTAGAGCCTAGAGTTCTATCTCCATGCCTAATAATTTCTCCATCATGAGTAAATAGAGAAACCGTTTGGTCAAAGGGTTCAGTTACTACAATCAATCCGCAGTCTTGACATTCCTTCTCGCCCATGTATTCGTTGTACGAAAAAGCAGTACTGTTACATTCAGTACAATTAATCAAGGTTCTCACTCTCTACGGGTTCTATATATCTCTCTATATGTGTAGCATAAGCAATTTCCAACCTACTGTTATCATCCACCAATTCAAAATTTATTCTATGCGTAGCGGAAGGAATACTCTTCATGGTAGAGACTCTTTGTTTAGTCATTCTGTCATTAATACAAACCAACAATCTAGTTACTAGTTGGTCATGTATAGGAGAATTGTTTTGAAGGTTATCAACACAAACTCCGTTCCATTTGTAGTCTCCTTCAAGAGATAAGAAAGCAGTTGATACCAATTGCCTACCCGACGATTTCCTATTACTATTCCAAGTGAATAACCAATCGTTATCTATTCCTTTGACTAGTAGATATTGTTCGCTTGTTTCTTTATCGCTCAACATCTTGACTTTATTCTTATATTTGACAAGCGTTTGTTCTAGAAGAACCTCGGCCCTGTCTTCTATTAATTTAGAAGTTCTATTCTGTTCTAGAAAGGCAATCATAACATCGGAGTCCGATTCAGTTATCTGCTTACCCATCAATAAGAAGTACAATTTTTGTGGTGAAAGAAATTTCCAAGAGCCTCTATTGTGTCCATGTAAATAGTGTCCTAAATACTTAGACAAGTCTTTGAATGAAATAGTACCCCAAACAGAATCACTTATCTCTATGGCTACCTTATCATCACTTATTTGTTTAGCATTCAATCTAACATCAACTCTTCGCCCGCCATTAAAGAAGTAAAACGGTATTCTATTTTCAAGAACATGGCTTATCTCATAAGGAGTATTGCAAATCTTGTAGAATAACATCATGGTTTCCCTTCTATCCATATCATTATTAACACGGTATAGGAACCTAGATAGATTGTAGTAAATCTCTCTTTTAGTACCCTTCAAACCATTAATTGCGATTGGTGTTGTGTTGGTTACGACGACTGCATAATCATTTACTACTAATTCTAGGTATGCATTTGGATGAATAATGGACTTATTTACCGCCCTTTTGAGTTTTTCAGCAAAGGAAACTATCAATGAATCTAATGAGGTAACTACTTGGGTAGACCTTCCATTAAAGATATGAGAAAGATTACTAGCATATCCATTCCTTATGATTTGCACAGTTCCCTTTACCTTTTTTGTTTCCAAGTATTGACCGTCACTATGCAGTGGTAGGGATAAGTACTGTAGGCTTGTATTATAATTTTTTATTGTTGATTCTGTCATATTATCACATCATTCTCATTTTTGTTTTATATTTATTTACACATTCTTCATGTGCTTCTATTTTCATATCTTGTGGAGTTAGTAAAGAGCCTCCACATACCCTGCATTTTGTCGCTATCTTGCGACCTCTTGAATTGTCTGTATAGTTTGGATTGTTTGACATATTTAACCCTCTAATTTATTTACTTCGTGGTATTTAACATATACATCAAAATCTTTAATGTATTTTGCTAAGTATTGGTTGAATCCAATTGTCACGGCTTCATCAATATCAAAAAGATAATTCTTTAATTTAGAATTTAAGAAGAAGACTTGTTCTTTTTCGTCGTCCATCAACAACGAATGTCGTAGTGCCGTCTCAACGAACAATTGCCCCTCTACCGATAACATAGGTAGAAGTGACTTAACTACTGCTCTACAATGAGCAAAGTTACGATAGAGGGGCATAAGCACCACGGTTTAAGGGATGGTTTTATTCATCAACAAGGTAGGTTCAACAGGAACCTCCAACAATAGCAGGAGTCAAGTCCACGCTACTAACAGTATCCCAATTGATTGTGTTAATGTCTTGGCGGCTTACCATCTCACCATCAACGAAAACCCAATGTGTGGGGTGTGTTTCAATTTGTTCTACAACCTTCTCTACAGAGAGTTGCAATTCTGTGTGTCCTGTTTCATTTAAAATCGTTAGTGTAATCATTTTAATTCACCTCTGTTTTGTTCACCTTGTCATGACTATTTAAGCCATCCCCTTTGTTTGCGGAAATCCAAACGGTTGCTTGTCTCTTTGTCACTTTTTCACTACCGTTGTATCCTAAGTTTTGCATGTATTGGATTTGGTTATCTGTTGCCGCCTCCATACATTTAGTTAATGTTTCAATCTGTTTTTGAGATAGAGCATTACCCCAATTGGAATTCTTCAATTTGATTTCTATGTCCCGAAGGAAGTTAGTTGTCCAATTATCAAAAGGAAGATTGTTCTTCACTTCGTAGTAATTACTAATCCCAAAGAATTCCATCTTATTAGAAATATTGCGAGAATACCTCTTCTCTCGCATACTATCAACCTCGGCCATTTTCTTTTCCATAATAGCATCTTCCTCAGTAATCATAGCAATGGTTTCTCTTGATGAATAGTAGAAATCATCTAAATCCTCTAACAGTTTTTTGTTGGGGTAGCCCTTAGTATTAATTTGGGCTTTGTGGTTATCGGGATGATTCCAACGCCATACAATAGAAGCCATTTCTCCATCCATAGCCCTTTTACGAATATAGGTCTTAGGACGATGAGTATTTAGTTTCTCATCCCAATAGAACCCTTTACTTCTAACATTGACTCGCAAATCTAAGTCCTTAATCTTGTTGAATTTAAATTCAAAGATTGAACCATTAGTAGCCCACCAAGCAGTTTTCTTCATGCCTTCAATCCGAACATTAATCCATTGGTCAATCATTTCATCAGTAATGTATTCATCTTCAAGACCTGTAGCCTCTTTGATTGCTCTAAGAATTAGATAAGAATTGATGTGGTCGCTACCGACACATTCCTTTCTACCGTTCTCGGTGTTCTCTATCTCAAAATGATAGATAATCCTATGACCACATAGACAATTACCGTACCCCATACTAGAATTCATAACCCATAGCGGGGCATCTTCGGCTCTATCTCCACCATATTGTGACCACCAAACATTGCCTGTAGCCAACCATTCTAATTTAGCATCGTTGTAATTGTCTGCGGTTGATAGGCGTACTAGTGCCTCTTTCAAAGCCCTATCCCATCGTCCATTTCCTAGTCTTCTCTTTGGTTGAACCAACTCTCTTTCGTAACTTAATTCAATTGCTTCTCTTGGTATATCCATTTTAATTCTCTCCTAATTCGTATTGTTCTTTCTTTGGTAGACATTTGTTATGTTTGACTTTCAAACCGTCTCGGCTAGGTATAATCCTAGCACATTGTTTACAGGTAGCCAATGTGCAATGGTCGCAATCGGTTACTGTGTTAGTGCTATCACATGCTCCACAAGTACTCATTTCATCATCTCCCTGTCTTCTTTTTCAAACTTATGCGCTTCACTAAGATAACTATTCAAGATGAAGTCCATCTTCTCTTGTAGTGCTTCAATGACTCCGGCAATTGTTCTTCGCTTTAGACTAATCCAAAGTCTATGGTAAGTATTCAATACCACCTTAACTCCATCATCTTCTCCTTGCGTTATAACAATGGGAGGCATATCCTCACTGTCTATTATTCTAAATTCTACTTTTTCATTCATGTTTATCATTCCTTATTATTTTATTATTTATGTCCATTACTTGGGCTTGCATTTTATCTTGGAAGAGTTTCAATAACCCAAGTATATTCTTCAATATTTGTTCTTCCATAGACTTAACTTGTTCTACTGCTACATTTTCAGCAATGTCTCTAGTCATAGACTCAACTATAGTATCAAGCAGGGAAAATTTCTCTTCCATTCTTTCTATTCTAGTTTGTAGAGCAAGATATTCTGTTTGTTTTCTTTTGTTTGCGGATTGAACCGCACTACTCTGTTTTGAGAGAGAACGACAACTAGTACATATGTTGCCCTTTCGTTCTCCTTCAAATTTTAGAGAAGTTGGTTTAAATTCTATTTTACACGCTTTACATTTCATTTTTATTCCTCATTTATATTGGGCCTTGCACCCTTTCGGCAATCATTTAACACTGCTACACTATTTGAATGGTGTCGGAGGCAGGATTTGAACCTGCGAATCAATATGAACAGGAGTTTAAGCCCTGCGCCTTTGACCAAACTCGGCTACTCCGACTTGAATTGGCGGGCATAACAGGAATTGAACCCGTATCTTCGGCTTAGAAGGCCAAAATGCTATCCATTACACCATATGCCCATTTGTTATGTTCCAAATATTAGTTTGGTAGTTTGCTCCAACGCCCCCCATAACAGAGGCTTTTTCTCTTGAAAAGAATTGAGGTCGGGATGACAAAATATTTCTAACCTTCTGTCTAGTTGGGGCTATTTTATACCAATTACTATTGATATAGCCCATGATTTCATTCAATGTCAAATCATCTCCCAATACTTTAAAAGCATTTTCAATCATCGTTATGTGACTTGTTTTCCCCATACATTACACGAACCTTTACTACTATTTAATGTAGCCAATTAAGGAGCCAAGCATCGTTCTTAGATTCAACCAATGTTCCTATTTGGAACTTGGAATATTCGTCTGTATGTTTAGCCACAATAACAGAAGCCAAACTAATAGCCAACTTTTCTTTACTTGTCTTTTCTAGGAAAACAGAAGCAATTCTCTTTGCTAGTTTTTCTTCCTCTCTACGGTGTTGTAGGACACAATAACATTCTTCTTTGTAGGTTACATCGTGAGTATTATCAATGATGAGCATAAGGCCGCTACCGTCACAATGACTACATTTACAACATTCCTGTGACATTAGTACCCCTCCAAGAAAAGGAAACTAGTAGTTATCCCCAAATCATCTATCGCAACATTGTAGTCACTAATTATTGTCCATTCAATTATTTCTTCTATTGTCATTGTGTTCACCTGTATTTGTTTAGTATTTTAGTAACTCTCCAAGAGGCAGGAAACCAACTTGGATTGTCTCGCTTTGTCCAAAAAGCAAAC